>ERZ724527.15-NODE-15-length-82056-cov-11.661443_pt1 | contig 82056 bp, 66 predicted proteins | sample MGYA00376060_ERZ724527 | MGnify/ENA primary metagenome ERZ724527 (study PRJEB28724, sample SAMN07190886) | activated sludge metagenome | isolation source: activated sludge of sewage treatment plant in Hong Hong | place: USA: Christiansburg, Virginia | collected...
TTTAAAGCATTGCGTAAAGCATGTTTAAATACCACTGCTTTTTTGCTCAATCCTTTTGCATAAGCTGTTCTTATATAATCTTGATCCAACACATCAAGCATAGAACTTCTTGTGAGTTGAGTAATAATGGCCAATGGCCGAATGCCTAAAGTTATTGCTGGTAGAATGATATTTTTAAGTTGCAATTGTTCTCCTTTAAAAGCATCAATATCATACAAGCTACCTGTTAATTGTAAGCCAGTATAATTGCTTAACACAAAACCAAAAATATATGCCAACACAATACCCATAAAAAATGAAGGAGCAGAAATGCCCAATACACTTGCAAAAATGCTGCCTGTATCCATCCAAGTATTTTGTTTTACAGCAGCCAAAACTCCCAATAAAATACCAATTACTACAGCAATAAACATAGCTGCAAATGCTAGTAGCATGGTTCTAGGCAAAGCATCTATCAATACTTCACTTACATTCTTTTTTGTTTGATAACTTCTTCGTAAATATGGAACCTTCAACCCTACATTACCAATAAAAAAGCCTTTTAATTGCTTTTCATTTCTTTCTGCTTTGGAATGTATAGCAATAGGACTTACGTCGTTGGCATATAATAAAAATTGTTTCCATTTAGGTGCATCTAATGCCAATTCTTTTCTAATGTTTTTAATGGTTGTACTATCACCTGTTTGACCCAACACCAATCTTGTAGGATCTCCAAAACCTTGAAACAAAAAAAATACCACTACTACAACTCCTACTAAAACTAGTAAACCATAAAATATTTTTTTTGTGATGAAGTTTAACAAAACTGGCTAATTAATTAATGACTAAAGTTGGTTAATTGCTTGTGCTATTGATGGTTTCTAACAATGCTTTTTCATTTGCATAACTTAGCTTCTTTATAATGTTAGCACCCTTCATAAACAAATAAGTAGGGTTTACCCTTGCTGCTGTTTTAATTACAGTAGCATCGCAAGATAAAACTGATATAGCACTAAATTGTTGTTGTGCATTTGCAACATCGGCAGTTACTAAAAAAATGGGTATTTTATTTTTTTGAGCAACATCCATTACCAAAGCTAAGTTTCCATTTTTCCATTTGTTTATGTTATTCAAATCTTTAGCAAATAACAATACATAATTTTGATTGCTGGTTAGTAATGCTTGGGTTGTATCGTTACCAAACTTTGTAGTTAATACAAAATCTGTAATCTTAGGCAATCCCGTTCCCTTTCTAATCAACTTATCATATCTGTTTACAAACACATAGCTATCGTCAAAATCATCTGGAAAATGGTCTTGATCAAACTCCAATTCTTTCCCATTTTTTTGATACTTAAATGTAATAGCAAAACTATCTGCAACAGCATTTGGTGGTAATTTCATGCCATCGGCAATATTTTTTCCTTTTGCAAAAGGCAAACAATCCATTACAGGTAAATATTTTTGTACATACAATTGTAAAACCATAGTTGCTATTGCAGAAAATAGTACAATCCCAATTGCTGTATTTTTTGTAACCATTGGCTTTACGTCATGGGCTTTAAAAAATAGTACAACTATTAATAGTAGCAAAATAATATCTTTTGTAAAAGTTTGCATTGGCGACAATGGCACACAATCTCCAAAGCAACCACAGGCATGTATTTTTCCAGAGAACAACACATAACTGGTTAAAAAAGTAAAGAATACAATGAGTATTAATAACAACCAACTAAACCTTTTCATTTGCCAACCAACAATTACTGCAACGCCAGCAACAACTTCCAATAAGTTCATTCCTACAGAAGCCAACAAGGTAAAATCATGAAATCCTTTTAGTCCCCAAGCCTCAAAAAATTCTTGCATTTTATAGCTTAACCCAAGTGGATCATTGGCCTTAATTAAGCCAGAAAAAATAAACAACAAACCCACTATCCAACGAATAACTAGCAAATATTTTTTCATGTGTAATCATTAAAAAATTAAAACCTAATTCCTTCAAACACCTACAACTACCAACTTATAACTCTAATGTACCCCTTCTTCAATCAATATCAACCCAAAAACGCTATAATTTAAAATGTCAACATAATTGGCATCAATACCTTCACTGATAATTGTTTTACCATCGTTAACTAAGATTTGCTTAATGCGTTGTAATTTCATAATTATTAAATCGGCAAAACTTTCTTGACTCATATCTCTCCAAGCCTCACCATAATCATGGTTTTTATTCAACATAGTATCCTTAGAAAATTTCACCCATTTTTCGTACCAATCATTCACTTGATCAACTGGCAGTTCTTCAATTTTTGCTTCACCTAATTCTAATTGAATCATTCCAATTACTGCATAATTAACAATGCCTTTAAATTCATCAGCAATATTATCGCCAACCAATTGTAATTTTTTGTCTTGTATCGTTCTAATTCGCAAAGCTTTAATAAAAATTTGATCCACTACACTTATGGGTCTTAACACACGCCAAGCAGTGCCATAATCTTTTGTTTTTTTAATAAAAATATCTTTACAACTTTTTATTATTTCATCATATTGAACATTCGTATTACTCATTCTAATTGTTTTTATATAACAAGCAGTAAAGCATAAATCAACATTACTGGCGTCGCACCATTCAAGGCTTTGTTCTTTAATGTACTGTTTAAACTGCAATATAAAATATGAAACGATGAAAAACTTATTTTGCTCGTTTTAATTACTTACAATTGTGTATTCATCCATCAATAACCAACAATCTCAGTTTCAATGTTCACCCTAAACTATAAAGGAAAATTACTCAGCATTGCACAACCCATTGTAATGGGAATTGTAAATACTACACCAGATTCTTTTTATACCAATAGCCAGCAACAAAGCATTGAATCTGCATTTTTAACAGCAGAAAAAATGCTACAAGATGGAGCAGCAATTGTAGATATTGGTGCACAAACAACCAAGCCAGAAAGTAGTGAAGTTGGTATAGAAGAAGAACTAAAAAGAGCAATTCCTGTAATTGAAAAAATACACACAACGTTTCCCGAAGCCATTATCTCTATTGATACCTATCATGCAATAGTTGCAAAAAAAGCTGTTGAAGCTGGTGCAAGTATTGTTAATGATGTAAGTGGTGGATTAATGGACAAACAAATGTTGCCAACTGTTGCAGCATTGCATGTACCTTTTATTTGTATGCACATGAAAGGTACACCAAAAAATATGCAACAAAACCCAACTTATAACAATGTAACAGAAGAAATATTCACCTTTTTTATTGAAAGAATTGAAGCTTGTAAAAAAGCTGGCATTAACGATGTAATTATAGATCCAGGTTTTGGGTTTGGCAAAACCATTGAACACAATTATACATTACTTAAACAGTTGGCTGCATTTAAAATACTACAAAAACCAATACTATTGGGTGTTTCAAGAAAATCTATGATTTACAAACCTTTGGAAATTACTGCCAATGAAGCGTTGAATGGAACTACTGTTTTACACACAATTGGTTTGCTAAATGGTGCTAGTATATTACGTGTACACGATGTAAAAGAAGCCATTGAATGTATTAAACTAACGCAACTCTACAACCAATCTAAAATTTAAAGCCAAACGTTAACATCACATTTTCACGACTGCCAGTTTGCTCAGCAAAAGTATTGGGCTTATCATTTAAACGATAAGGAAAAACTACATCTTTATTAAAACTATGCACATAAGCTAAATCAATAAATATTCCTTTGTCTCTATACCCAATTCCTCCAGTAGCCAATATTCTATTGGCTTTTAAATCTTTATTTTTATAAGGGCTGCCATAATAAGCTCCACCCAATCTAAACATAATGGTATGCAATTTTAATTCTCCACCCAATCTTAAATTCACATTGCCTTTGTAATAATCTTTCACTTCTGTATTCACCATTTTCAAGTAAGATTTTGGAACAAATTCAGCGTCTATACCAGTATCGTCAGTTGCAATAAATCTTGCTCCTCTATAATTTACATACTCAATATCAGCACTTAAAAAAGCCCTTTGTTTTCTAGTATCTTTTACTTCTCTAAAAACATAACTAGCACTTGCAATTGCACGCCATGGTGTAATTGTAGAATATCTTCTTATACCAGCATTGCCACTATTTAAAGCATCGCTTGATTCAGATTTTACACCAGCATAACCTTCTGTATCCGTAGTCATAGAACTTCTAACCTGATCTTTAAAGCTAATGATTTGTGGTGTATGAAAAGCAAATCCTAAACGCCAAAATTCTTGTGGTTTATAAATCATACCCAACTTCATACCAATACCAATTCCATTGCTAGAAAACTGTTCTCTATATTCAAAACTTTTAAAATCGTTGTTGGTAATATCGGTAGCATCGGTTTCAGAATACAATAAATTTCTTTTAAAAGAAATTACTGGAATATTTAAACTTCCACCCAAGTATAATTTATCTTCCATATTGCCTGCAAAGCCAATAGCAATATCATGATAACCGCCTCTTGTAGTTTCATCATATACTTGATTTACACCAGTAGAAATTGGTACCAAACTTTGAAAACCAATTACCTGTCCACTAGGTCCTTGTAATGTATCTACCAAATAAGTTCTAAATGCCAACGATGAACCAAAAATATAATTTTGTTCTGCAGCCGTCATATTTGCACCATCGCTTATCAGTTCTTCTAAATATTGTTCAGAAAAAGAGCTCATATTATTAAAGCCTGAAAAGCTGGTTTTGTTGTTGTAATTGGCTAATTGATTTACTGAAATAGAAAATGCACTGCTTGCCCATTTGCTATATTTTGTATTGTGTGGTTTACCAAAAACAACACCCATTGTGCCATAGTTAAAATTATTTTTTTGAGCAGCACTATCTTTTCCTCGGTAACCAAATTTGTTGTTGTTATAATTCATTCCTGACGATAGAATTAATTCACTCGTTTTAAAAAAGCCCAATCCAGCAGGGTTTACATGTGCTGCAGAAATATCTCCTCCCAAACTTCCCATAACACCACCAGTAGCCATATTTCTGGCACTTCCATTAAATGTGAACCAAGCAGTTCTTAATGCTTCATCAGGTGTTTGTGCAAAAGAAAAACTAGTTATGATTGATAATAAGAAAACTAAATATCGTTTCATCTTATATTAAGATTGAATTATTTGTAAGAAATACACTTGAAAAAATACGATTAATTTCTGCCACTTCTAGTGCTTCCACTACTAGTACCTGTGCTTTTATAGCCACCACTTCTTCCACCTGCATCACTTTTGCCAGATGAAGATGATCCATTGTTTGTATCGTAGGTTCTTATAGGTCTGTCATAGCTTCCATTACTAGAACCACTACTTCCATTACTAGATGTAAATACTTTTTTAAACAATCCACCAAAAGTAGATGTGCTACTTGAAGTGCCTGATTTACCAGTATAAGTTGTATTGGTATTGTTGTATGATTTATTTCTATACGCTTTTACAAAACTGCCATTTGTTGTGCCCGAATAAATGTTTGGATTTTTGTAAGTAATCACATAAAAAGGACTATTCCAATTGCCCCAACCATTGTTTCCAAAAAAGTTATTGCCGTAAAAGCTGTTGTTATTACCACAGTTGCAATTGCAATTGTTAAACGAGTTGTTGCTCCAAGAATTAAAGTAATTAAAATTATTTCCGTTCCAATTGTTGTTGTTATGGCTGCCCCAATTTTTGCTATAATAGTTGTTACAATTATTAAAATTGTATCTGCTATCATACCAATAACTATAGTCATCTATTCTACTCCAACGATAATTGTTACGAACCTTCATTCGTAAATAATTGTCATCTTCTGTTTGGGAATTGTCTTCATATTGTTTCTCTTCTGCAACACCATTAACAGGAGAATAATAAACATCGTCTGGTGTTTGTCCACTTTTGTACATAGAAGAACAAGAAGTTAGCAAACCAATTGTAAAAATGCTGATGAGTAAATTAGTTTTCATGTAAATGTTTTTACTATGATAGATAATGTGAAGTTAATTACATTTGCCCTGTTTAGGATTTTCAATTAATATGATACAAAGATTTTGCCGAATATTTTACTAACAACAATTAGTTTGTTAAGGTAATGATAAAGGTGAGGGCTTAGATAAAAAGCATAACAGAAAGAAAAAAGTTTTATGAGCAAAGAAATTACAAGTAGGGCACAAGATTACAGCCAATGGTACAACGATTTAATTATAAAAGGAAGTTTAGCCGATTATAGTGCAGTACGTGGTTGTATGGTAATTAAACCTTATGGTTATGCCCTTTGGGAAAACATGAGAGATGTGTTGGATAAAATGTTTAAAGACACAGGCCATGTAAATGCATATTTTCCATTGTTTGTTCCTAAAAGTTTATTTGAAGCTGAAGAAAAAAATGCTGAAGGGTTTGCAAAAGAATGTGCAATTGTTACCCACTATCGTTTAAAAAACGATCCCAATAAACCTGGTAAATTAATGGTTGATCCAGAAGCTAAATTGGAAGAAGAATTAATTGTTCGTCCAACAAGTGAAGCCATTATTTGGAACACTTATAAAGGCTGGATTCAGTCGTATAGGGATTTACCTTTACTCATTAATCAATGGGCCAATGTTGTACGTTGGGAAATGAGAACACGTTTATTTTTACGTACTGCCGAATTTTTATGGCAAGAAGGACATACTGCACATGCTACAAAAGAAGAAGCAATTATTGAAACGGAAAAAATGCTTGACGTTTATGCCGATTTTGCTGAAAACTGGATGGCATTGCCTGTAATTAAAGGTATTAAAACACCGAATGAACGTTTTGCTGGTGCCGAAGATACTTATTGCATTGAAGCGTTGATGCAAGATGGCAAAGCATTACAAGCTGGCACATCTCATTTCTTAGGACAAAATTTTGCCAAAGCTTTTGATGTAAAGTTTAGCGATAAAAACAATAAGCTAGATTATGTTTGGGCAACAAGTTGGGGCGTTAGTACACGTTTAATTGGTGGATTGGTAATGGCTCATAGCGATGATCAAGGTTTAATTTTACCACCCAAAATTGCTCCATTACAAGTGGTAATTGTTCCAATTTTTAAAGGTGAAGCAGAGAAAGCTGCTCTTGACGCAACTGTGCATACATTAACTACTGCATTTAAACAATTGGGTATTCGTTTTAAATACGATGATAGTGATAATGCAAGACCAGGTTGGAAATTTGCTGAACACGAAATGAAAGGTGTACCTGTTCGTATTGCAGTTGGTACAAGAGATTTAGCCAACAATGTTGTGGAAGTTGCAAGAAGAGATACCAAAGAAAAAAATACTGTTTCTATTGAAGGCTTGGCTAATTACATCAACAATTTATTGGAAGAAATACAAACCAATATGTTTAATAAAGCCAAACAATTTAGAGACGAACATATTACGAAAGCAGATTCTTGGGAGGATTTTGTAAATATATTGGATACAAAAACAGGTTTTGTTAGTGCACATTGGGATGGAACAGCAGAAACAGAAGATGCCATTAAAGACAAAGCAAAAGCAACCATTCGTTGTATCCCTTTAAACAATGAACAAGAAGCTGGCACTTGTATTTTAACAGGAAAACCAAGCACACAAAGGGTTTTATTTGCAAGAGCATATTAATTTTTACTATTGATATAGCCACTGATATTTTGGTACAATGATGTAAACATTTCAATCAAAATTTCAGTGGCTTTTTTATTGAAGAAATAATTATTTTATAAGCAATTTTTAATGGGCAATATTCGTAAACAAACCATCATTTCATCTATACTAGTGTATATTGGTTTTTTTATTGGAGCCTTTAATACTTACTTATACGTAAAAGAAGGGCATTTTACTGCCGAACAATTTGCTTTAACCAGAATTTTTTTTGATGTTGGTCAAAACTTTTATGTATTTGCTAGCTTAGGTTTTATTCCTATAATTTTTAAGTTTTACCCTTACTACAAAGGTCATGTTGATGACAAGAACAACGATTTACTTTCTTGGGCATTAATTACCAGTTGTATTGGTTTTTTACTGGTACTTGGTGTAGGTTATTTATTAGAGCCGTTGGTTATTAGAAAATTTTCAGCACGTTCAATTTTATTGGTAGAATACTATTATTATATTTTTCCATTTGCCTTAGGAATGTTGTTATTTTCAATTTTTGAAAGTTATTGTTGGGCTCTACAAAAAACAGTTGTTCCCAATTTTTTAAAAGAAACAGGCTTACGTTTAATTACCACAATTTTTATAGTTTTATATTATTTCCACTACATCACATATCACACTTTTATTGTTTTGTTCTGCACCTTATTTGGGCTAATGGCAGTAATTTTAGCAGGTTATTTATTCTACCTAAAAAAATTACATTTTACTTTAAAAGCTAGTAAGGTTACCAAAAAAATGTGGCGTAAAATGTTGGGTATGCAAAGCCTAATTTTTGGAGGCATGATTATACAAGCATTAGGACAAACAATGGATAGCATTTTTATTGCAAGCATGAAGGGGCTTGGTTTTGCAGGCGTTTACACATTGGCATTGTACGCAGCCAACTTTATTCAAATTCCACAAAGAAGTATGCAATCTATTGCTACAGGTATTATTTCGCAAGCTTGGAAAGATAAAAACTATGCCGAAATCAATCGTATTTATCAACGTTCTTCAATTAATATGCTATTGATGAGCTTATTTATTTTTGGTTGTATATTGTTGAATGTTGAAAACTTATTTTCTGTTTTAAATGTTCAAGATAATTATAGTGCAGCAATTAATTTAATGATTGTATTAGGTTTAGTAAGAGTAATTGATGCTGGTACGGGAGTTAATGGAACTATTATTGCCACCTCTACATTTTGGAAATTCGATTTTTTTAGTGGTGTTATTTTATTGGCCATTCGTTTACCATTGGCGTATATAATGATAAAGCAATATGGTATTATTGGAGCTGCTTATGCCGAATTAATTAGTATTAGTTTATATAATTTTATACGATTTGAATTTTTGAGAAGAAGATTTAACATGCAGCCTTTTACTGCAAAAACAATACAAAGTATTTTACTTTTTAGCATTGCATTTGCAAGCAGTTTTTATTTATTTAAAGGCTTTAATGGTTGGTTGGGAATGGTTTTTACAACAGCAATATTCTCTGTTCAAATTATACTCATCATTGTATGGGGGAAATTAACGCCTGATGCCAATCAGCTATTAGTAAAGTTGAAAGAAAAATGGAAAAATTAAGGTTTGCCTCCGTGTGAACTATCTATTTAAAATTCTACCTGCACCTTTAATTCTTACCCTCCAATAACTATCATTTAAATCGCTAATCATTACACCGTTACTGGTAGAAGCATGTACAAACTTATTGTTCATTAAATAAAATCCTACATGAGAAACTCGTTTGCTTTTACCACCATGATGAAAGAATACCAAGTCGCCTTCTTGCAGTTCACTCATTTCAATTATCTCAGAAAAATTATATTGCTCTTGTGCAGTTCTAGGCAACTGAATATCGTACACATCTTTTGCAACATTTACAGTAAAACCAGAGCAATCAATACAATTTTCTGTAGTTCCACCTAAACAATATCTTGTGCCCCACCATTTTTCAATAGTTTGCAATAAAGGAATATTGGTTAATTTTTCAACGGTAGCATCTAACATCATTGCATATTTCAATTGCAAATAATCGGCACTTTCAATAGTAGATTTTGTAAGTGTTTCATCTGATTTTCCAGTTGAAACAGTTTGTGTAGTTGTAGTTTTTTTAGGCGAAGTTTTAGATGCTGTATTAATGGTTTTATGTTTAGATGTTACTACTGTGCCAGGTGTAACTTCAATTTCTTCAATAAAAGTAACTTGCTTGGAAATGCCTTTATTGCTCGTTTTTTTTGTAGCAGTTGAAGAAGTATCTCTAGAAGCCAAAGTCTTCAAAGATTTACAACTTGTAAAAGCAACAAGTACAACTAGTGCAAAAAAAAGTTTTTGTATTTTCATAACTCGATTGATGCAAATTAACCTATGATTAACCATGAAACAATATTTCTGCAAAACTTTTTAACATTCTTTTCAGTTCATTTGAACTGTGGAAAACTGAAATAGCATATAAAACGCATCCTCAACGATATTTGTTAACTACTCTCAAAAAAATAAATCATCATTAAATGTCAGTTAAAAAAATTATACCGTTCTTAGGAACTATTTACTGCATTTTTATTAGTGTAAGCTTTTCTCAGAAAACTAAAAAAATAATTGTTGTTCAACAAGTTGCAGACAATTCTATGCTTCAAACAACACCCAAAATTTATTCAAATTTATCTTTTGTTAAAGCTGAAAACTTAACTGCAGCAGCAGGAACAAAGTCAGTAATTTTTAATACTACAGGTACTACTTTATATGCCATGAATTTAGAAGGGATGAGTATTTATGAATTTGATGAAAAAACTAGAAAGAATACCCGAATTATAAAATTTAAACCTACAAAAGCTACAGGTTGGGATTATGCTTTGCATAAATCAATTCCATCATTTGAAGAAAAACCTGTAGAAGCTTGTTTTAGCAATAACGATGATATTTTATGGGTTTCTTTACACAATGCACATGGAGTTGTTCCTATACATTTAAAGCAACTAAAACAAAAAGTTTCTGCAGATTTTTTGCGAAAGAAAATTTATATAAAAGATAAAATAAATGAAACTATAGATTCTGCTTTTGTTCCATTTATTAAAACAGGTAAAACCCCAAAAGTAATTGCCAAAACTGCCGATAGTAAATATGTTTTGGTAAGCAATTGGCATAGCAACAATGTAAGTGTTATAGCAACCAATGATAGTATTCCTTATGGAAAAGTAATTGCTACAATTCCTGTATCTGCAATTCCAAGAGGCATTGTAGTGGATGACGTAAATCAAAAATCTTATATTGCTATTATGGGTGGTAAAACCATTAGCGTTGTAAACAACAATACTTGGAAAATTGAAAAAGAGTTAAAAGTAGCCTCTACACCAAGGCATATTGTAATGGACAATCAACAAAGAATATTTGTTAGCTACAATAGTTTAGGAAAAATAGCTTGCATAAATCCATCAACAGGAGAAACGCTTTTTTCTGCAAAAACAAATGCTCAACCACGAACAATAATGCTGAGTAAAAATCAACAGTTTTTGTTTGTAACCTGTTATAGTGGCAATACCGTTGATGTATTTAAAATTAACAACAACAGCTTTACACAATTGTATTCTTTAGAATGTAAAGGCAAACCAGTTGGTGTAGATATTTATGAAGATGACGCAAAGCTAGAAGCCTGGGTTTGCAACTATGTTGGTGGAAATATAAAAGTATTTACGTTTGAGAAGAAGTAAATATTCCTAATTCTTAATTTCTAATTCTTAACTCAAATGACCCCATTTTCTCACTTACACGTTCACACACAATATTCATTGTTAGATGGTGCAGCATCTATTAGTAGCTTATACCAAAAAGCAATGAGAGACAATATGCCAGCATTGGCAATTACCGATCATGGCAATATGTTTGGTGCTTTTGAATTTGTTGCACAAGCTTGGAAAAAAACAAAAATTGTTGGTACCGATGCCAATGGAAAAGACATTCTTGAACCCATTGTAAAACCGATTGTTGGTTGCGAATTTTATGTTGTAAAAGATAGACATGCAAAAGCTTTTACAAAAGGAGAAAAAGATCGTCGCTATCACCAAGTATTGTTGGCAAAAAACAAAATTGGATATCAGAATTTAATTAAGCTTACATCCTTAGGTTATATTGAAGGAATGTATAGCAAATATCCACGTATTGATAAGGAACTCATTGAACAATACCATGAAGGTTTAATTGCTACAACTTGTTGCATTGGTGCATATGTGCCACAAACCATTTTACACGATACCGAAGAAAATGCAGAAGCCGAATTTAAGTGGTGGTTAAATATGTTTGGCGAAGATTATTATATAGAAATTCAACGCCACAATATTGCAGAACAAATTAAAATAAACGAAACCTTATTAAGGTTTGCTAAGAAGCACAACGTTAAAGTTATTGCTACAAATGATAGCCATTATACAGATAAAGACGACTACAATGCACACGATATTTTATTGTGCATTAATACTGGTGAAAAGCAAGCCACACCTGGTTTTGATGATATTGTAAACGATGATGCTCAAATAAAAAATAAACGATTTAAATTTCCAAACGATCAGTTTTATTTGAAAACAACAGAGGAAATGAAAAAGTTGTTTAGTGATATTCCTGAAAGTATTGACAACACCAATGAAATTGTAGATAAGGTTGAAATATTGAATTTAAAAAAAGATATTTTATTACCTGCATTCCCGATTCCAAAAGAATTTCAACTACATTTTTCAGATGAAGTAATTGGAAAAGACATTATTAAACCCGATGTAAATAACCAATGGGAATTTTTAAAACACCTTACTTACGAAGGTGCTAAAAAACGTTATGGAGAAATTGAAGAAAGTACTAGAGAAAGAATAGATTTTGAACTCTTCACCATTAAAACAATGGGCTTTGCTGGTTACTTTTTAATTGTAAGCGACTTCATAAAAGCTGGTAGAGATATGGGTGTTTTTGTTGGTCCAGGACGTGGGTCAGCTGCTGGTTCAGTAGTTGCTTATTGTATTGGCATTACAAATATTGATCCCATTAAATACAATTTACTTTTTGAAAGATTCTTGAATCCAGACAGAAAGAGCATGCCCGATATTGATACAGATTTTGATGATGAAGGAAGACAAAAAGTAATTGATTATGTAGTACAAAAATATTCTAAAAGCCAAGTAGCACAAATTGTAACTTTTGGTACAATGGCTGCAAAAAGTAGCATTAAAGATGTGGCTCGTGTAATGGATTTACCCTTACCAGAAAGCAATGCTTTAGCAAAGTTAGTAAGTGAAAAACCTGGAACAAAATTGGGCGAAACTTTGCATGCTCCTCTTACAATTAAAGAAGGAGAAAAAAGTTTAGAAGAAAAAGGCTATCCACAAGAAGATATAGAAAATGCAAGGCGTTTAAGAGAAATCTACAACCTTGAAACCAACGATTTAAGAACAAAGGTTTTAAAAGAAGCAGAACGTTTAGAAGGCAGTGTTCGGAATACTGGCTTACATGCTGCTGGAATTATTATTGCCCCAAAAGATTTAACTGAATTAATTCCTGTTGCTACAGCCAAAGATTCTGATTTGTGGGTTACACAAATTGAAGGAAGCACCATTGAAGAAGCTGGTGTAATTAAGATGGATTTTTTGGGCTTAAAAACATTGTCTATTCAAAAAACTGCACTTGAATTAATTAAACAAAATCATGGAGTAATTATAGATTTAGATGAATTGCCATTAAATGATGAAATAACTTTTCAACTATACCAAAAAGGCGAAACCAATGGTACCTTTCAGTTTGAGAGTGTGGGCATGCAAAAACATTTACGAGAACTAAAGCCCGATAAATTTGCAGATTTAATAGCTATGAATGCATTGTATAGGCCGGGTCCAATGGCTTATATTCCAAACTTTATTGCACGTAAACATGGCAAAGAAGAAATTGTGTATGATGTGCCAGAAATGAAAGAATTTTTGGAAGATACTTATGGCATTACTGTTTATCAAGAACAAGTGATGCAGCTTAGTCAAAGTATTGGTGGCTTTACAAAAGGCGATGCTGATTTTCTTAGAAAAGCCATGGGTAAAAAAGATAGACAAACGCTCGACAAAATGAAGAGTAAGTTTATTGATGGTGGCGTTGCAAAAAATCATCCACCAGAAAAACTAGAAAAAGTTTGGACCGATTGGGAAGCTTTTGCACAATATGCCTTCAATAAATCTCACTCTACTTGCTATGCTTTAGTTGCTTATCAAACAGCTTATTTAAAAGCCCACTACCCTAGTGAATACATGAGTGCAGTATTAAACCATGCAGGAAGTATTGAAAAAATTACCTTCTTTATGGATGAGTGCAAACGTATGGGCATAACAGTTTTAGGTCCAGATATTAATGAAAGTATTAAAGGTTTTGCACCCAACAAAAAAGGTGAAATTCGATTTGGAATGGGTGGTTTAAAAGGCGTTGGAGAAAATGCAATTGAAAACATTATTATTGAAAGAAATAAAAACGGTGTTTTTAAAAATGTGTTTGAATTTATTACAAGAGTTAATCAAAAAGCAGTCAATAAAAAATCAATAGAATGTTTGGCTTATGCTGGTGCGTTTGATTGTTTTCCTCAATTTCATAGAGCCCAATATTTTCATATACCTGACGGAGATCGTTCATCTGGAATTGAAAAAATTATTGGCTATGGTCAAACCAAAGATTCTCTAACTACAGGCACAACCAACACGTTGTTTGGCGATTTAGGTGAAGTAATGGAAATTCAACCACCTAAAATTCCCATCTGCGAACCCTGGACGTTAACAGAAAAGCTAGAGCATGAAAAAGATGTAACAGGCATCTTCTTAAGTGGACATCCATTAGATCATTTTAAGTTTGAACTAATTCATTATAAAATAATGCCCTTAACCGATTTTATTGAAATAAAAGCTAGCACTACTTTAACGCAATCTTATTTAAACAAAAATATTCGTATTGCAGGTTTAGTGGTTGATGCACAACATAGGGTTACAAAAACAGGTAGAAATTTTGGAATTTTAGCAATAGAAGATTATGGTGGTAAAACAGAAATTGCTTTGTGGAGCGATGATTATGTAAAGTTTACAAACTACTTAGATAAAGGTAAAAACATTTTAATTTCTGGTTATTTTAAAGCTGCTTGGAAAGAAGACACTTATGAATTTAAAGTACAGCAAATTAATTTACTTGAAACAGTAAAACAAACATTAACCAAGCAAATAGATTTATCGTTAAAGGTTGGTGCTGTATCTAACGAAGTGGTTGATTTTATTGAGAAAAATGTAAAATCATACCCCGGAAAAATAGGATTAAAAATTAATTTAATTGAACCATCTGAAAACTTAAAAATCACTTTGGCCAATGCAGAAAAAGGATTTACAATGAACGATGAAATGGCATTTTTCTTAATGAACAATCCAGATATTGAAGTAAGCGTTGCACTAAACAATTAAGCTTTAATGCAACGTTTCGATAAAAAAATAAAGGCTTCTTACGAAGCCTTTATTTTTTATTATTGTTGTGCTGCTTTATTGTCTTTTTCCTCTTTCTTCTTTTTAGAAGTTTTTGGTGTAAGCATTAAAAACATTCTTTTCCCTTCTAATTTAGGCAATGTTTCTGGTGTACCAACTTCTGCCAAACGTTCAGCAAATTTTAGTAAAACCAATTCGCCACGTTCTTTAAACATGATGGCACGTCCTTTAAATTGAACATACGCTTTTACTTTATTGCCATCTTTTAAAAACCCTTCAGCATGTTTGGCTTTAAAGTCAAAATCATGATCATCTGTACCAGGTGTAAAACGAACTTCCTTTACCTCACTTTGTTTGGCATTGGCCTTCATTTCTTTTTCTTTCTTCTTCTTCTCGTACAAAAACTTTTTGTAATCGATCGCTTTACAAACTGGTGGATCGGCTTGTGGAGAAATTTCAACCAAGTCTAATTCTAAAGACTGAGCAATTTTCAATGCTTCTTGAGTTGAATAAATTCCTACCTCAATATTGTCGCCTACTAAACGAACTTGAGGTACTCTAATTCTTTCGTTGATACGATGTTCAGGTTCTTGTTGACGTTGAAAACGTGGGTTGAACCTACCGCCCCCGCTACCTCCTCTAAATGGTAATGCCATTAAAACTTATTTGGTTTATAATTTGAACGTTAAAAATAGGGAATATTTCTTCTATTCTCCTGATTTACGATTAACAATTTCATCTACAATCTGTAATACAAACTCTTCAACACCCATTTGCCCTACATCTCCCTTGCCTTGACGACGAATAGAAAGCTTCTTTTCTGTTGCTTCTTTTTCGCCAACAACCAACATATATGGCACTCTTGCCAATTCTGCTTCTCTAATTTTTTTGCCAATTTTTTCTTGTCTTTCGTCAATTTCTACCCTTACACGATGTTTGCGTAATGCAGCCTTCACTTCATGTGCATAATCCATAAACTTATCGCTAATTGGCAAAATTTTCACTTGTAATGGTGCTAACCATACAGGAAACTTACCAGCATAATGCTCTAATAAAAAACCAATAAATCTTTCATGTGTACCCAACGGGGCACGATGAATGATTAATGGAATTTCTGGTTCGTTGTGTTGATTGGTGAACGACAATTTAAAACTTCTTGATTGTGCAAAATCTACTTGATTGGTTGCCAAAGTAAATTCTCTACCAATAGCACTAAATATTTGAACATCTATTTTAGGTCCATAAAAAGCACCCTCTCCTTTTACTTCAACAAAAGGTACTCCAGTTTCTATCAAAACATTTCTAACTAACTCTTCAGTTTCTAACCAAAGTTCTGGTTCGTTTACATATTTCTGTCCCAATTTTTCAGGATCATGTAACGACAACCTCATTACATATTTATCAATACCAAATATTTTAAAATACTTGATATACATATCGTTCACCGCTTTAAACTCCTGAGCAAATTGTTCTTTGGAACAATAAATATGAGCATCGTTCATGTGTAAACAACGTACCCTCATTAAGCCAAATAATTCTCCACTTTGTTCATATCTATAACAAGTGCCATACTCTGCAATTCTATATGGCATATCTCTATAGCTCTTAGGCTCTGTATCAAAAATTTTATGATGGTGTGGACAGTTCATTGCCTTCAAATAATATTTTTCTCCATCTAAATCCATTGGAGGAAACATACTATCTGCATAATAAGGCAAATGCCCACTCGTTAAATACAAATTTTCTTTAGCAATATGTGGCGTTACTACACGTTTGTAACCAGCATCATCTTCAGTTTCTTTGGCTAACTTTTCAAGTTCTTCAATAATTACAGTTCCGTTAGGCATCCATAAAATTAATCCAGCACCAATATCATCGTTCATGGTATAAATGCCTAGTTCTTTACCCAGTTTTCTATGGTCTCTTTTCTTGGCTTCTTCTAACATTAACAAGTACTCATCCAACTCTTTTTGGTTGGGAAAAGTAATACCATAAATACGTGTTAATTGCTTGTTTTTTTCATCACCTTTCCAATAAGCTCCAGCAATACTTAATAATTTAATGGCTTTAATAAAACCAGTGTTTGGAATATGTGGACCACGACACAAATCGGTAAAATTGCCTTGTGTGTAAAATGTAATATTGCCGTCTTCTAAATTTTGCAATAAATCTAATTTGTATTCATCGCCTTTTTCAGAAAAATATTGAATGGCATCGGCTTTAGATTTTTGCGTTCTTGTAAACAGATTTTTTTGATTGGCCAATTCATTCATTTTCTTTTCCAAACCCAATAAATCTTCTTCGGTCAATTTATTATCACCTAAATCTATGTCATAATAAAATCCTTTATCTAGTGCAGGTCCAACCCAAAACTTTGCTCCAGGAAACTGATTTTCTACAGCTTCTGCCATTAAATGTGCTGAAGAGTGCCAAAAAGTATTTTTACCTGCAGCATCATCCCAAGTAATTAATTTTAATGAAACATCCGTTTCTATTGGTCGGGTTGCATCCCAAACTTCATTGTTAACACTTGCAGCCAACACTTTTCTGGCCAATCCTTCACTAATACTTTTTGCAATATCTAATGCTGACGTTCCAGCTTCATATTGCCTAATTACACCATCGGGAAAACTTACATTAATCATAATTGCTTAATCTGAACTATTTTTATAAGGTAGCAAAAGTAACGAATGAATTGCATACTTAAACTACCTTAAATTTGATACAATTTTGAAACGCTCGAAAAAAATCTTAACGGTTCTTTGAGAGTTAATTTATTTAAGTACATGTAGTTTTGCACTATGAAGTTGAAATTTACAATTGTAATATTTTTATTGCTGCACAATTTTGTTTCGAGTGCCCAATTAAATCAATTGTTGGGCTCATCATCTAATCAATCATTGACATCTAAAAGTGGCAAAACAGCCCATTCTGGTAGCCCCAAATCTTCCAAATCAAAAAACAATATTACTGGAATTTGGAGAGGATATTTTATTCAAAAAGATTATAATCCACGAACCGGAAAGTTTGAAGAAGATCGTTATAAATACGAGGTTCAAATTAATAATTTATCTAACAATTCATTGGAAGGGGTAACCTACTCTTACCATACAACTACTTTTTATGGTAAAGCTGCTTTGCAAGGCATTTTTACAACCGAAACAAAAAATATTGTAATTAAGGAAACCAAAATGCTGGAATTAAAGATTGCTGGTTTTTCTGAGCCTTGCTTAATGACTTGTTATTTAGATTATGCAAAAGCTGGAAAAGTAGAAATTTTAAAAGGTGAATATTCTAGCCAAAATATGCAATCAAAAGCAGCATGTGGAAATGGAACAGTTTATTTAGAAAAAGTACCTGATACAGAATTTGAAAAGGAAGATTTTTTACTTAAAAAAACTGCTCCACTTAATACACCTTTGGCAAAAAAAGAGAATAACAAAATTAACATTGCCCCAAAACCAAAAACAATCATTGGCAATAACGAAAAAGGTGCAATTACCAAATCTAGATTTAAACCTGGAGCTGAAGATGCATTGGTTAAAGATAAAAATACTTTAAAGAAAGATGTTGTTGTTGCTACACCTGAAGAGATAAAAAAGAAACCAATAGAAACAATTGTAGCACCGAAAAAAGAAATTATACAACCTGCACCAATACCTGTTACTGAACTAACTGATAGAAAAAATGATTTAGTAAAAACCTTGTATGTTGATGAAGGTGAATTGATAATTGAACTATACGATAATGGAGAAGTTGATAACGATACTGTATCTATTTATCACAATGGAAGTCCAGTAATTTTACATGGAAGATTGACCACACACCCATTACAAATAAAGATTGAAGTAAATTCTCAAAACCCAATTCACGAATTGGTAATGGTTGCAGATAACTTAGGAACAATTCCTCCCAATACAGCATTGATGTTGGTTACGGCTGGCAAAAAAACGTATCAAGTTTTTTTAACTTCAGATTTACAACGCAATGCAAAAGTTATTTTTGAATACAAGCCACAAAACGATGAGAAGAAAAAATAGTTGGCATTTGACTTACGTCATTTTAAATGATTGTTCCAACCAATATTAAGCCCAACTTGGTGCACTAAACTACTTTGATAAAAACAAGATGCATACCTAAAATGAAATTTTTTAAACATTGCACCTAAGCCAAATGAAAAACCATTTAAGCCATTTGCCGTGTTGTAAATATTCAAATCGTGTCGGCGTAAAAAATTATATCCAATCGTTAATTCAATCTTTTGCTGAATAAAAAATTGAGCCGAAAAAACTAAATGAGCAAATAGTTTTTCTGCTAAAAATTTCTTTTGTTGGTAACTCTCATCCCCTTCAGATGCTTTATACAAAGTATCGTTGTATAAAATATCAAACTTTTGCAAATGATGTGCAGTTAAGGAAAACTGAATTGGAGCTTTTGCCAATTTTTTACTAATGCCAATTTGCACATCAAAAGGCAACTCTTCATTTAAGTTATTGGCAGAATATTTTTTTAACTGAGTACCTATATTTTTTATAACAACACTAGCTTGAAAAAAATTGGTTGTGTCTGTATAAGCTAAAGCAATATCGGCAGCAATTCCATTGCTTTTATACATTCCATAACTACTATTTATAAATTTAATGGTAGTGCCTAAAAACCAATTTTCTTTATATTGTTTACAAGCCGAAACCTGCACTACATAATCGTTTGCAATAAAACTGCCCAATACATTTCCTGCTGCATCTGTTTGTGTTGTGCTACCATAATTAAAAAAATTTACACCCAATGCTGTTGTTGTTTTTATTGAAGAAATATGTATTGCAGTAGTTAAACTATAATTGGTTATGCCAGTTAAAAAACTATTGAAAGAAGTATTTAATTGTTGGTGCATTGAACTTCTAAGCAATGCAGGATTGTGAAAAGTTAAACCAACATCGTTGGTTAAATTAGAAATGTTTATACCACCCAATGCTGTTAATTGTGTAGTATTGGATTGCTGAACAAACCCAAATACAGCATTGCCACCCAAGCTTTGGGCTGATACTTTATGTAATAAAAAAAATAGTACAAATGCAGTTAACCAACGCATGATGCAATATACAATTATCGAAGTATAGTAATGCTACCTGTAAAACGTTCAGGAATTGCCAATCCTGGATTTATATAATTGATGATATAATAGTAAGTGCCAATGGGTGCATTTTTACCATTAATTTTTCCATCCCAAGGTTGTGTGTAATTTTTTGTTTCAAAAACTGGCTGCCCATTTCTATTAAATACAACAATATTAAATTGTGTAGGCACACAATCCATTTTAGTTAAAAACAAATCGTTAATACCATCTCCATTGGGTGAAAAAGCATTTGGAACAACTGTATTACAATCGCATTTTTTATACCGAATGGTAATGCTATCTCTAAACTTACATTCATTCAATAAAGCTTCTGCCCAATATGTTTTTTCGTTTGTTACGAATAAGCTTGAATCGGTACTATTGTCATTCCATAAATAGGTTGCACCTGGATAAAATGCTTTGAGTAAAACAGTTTTAGAGTTACACAACAGCAAATCTGCACCTAAGGAAAAAACGGGCAATGGTTTACTATTTATTTTGTAACTATTTTGTTTTAAACATCCTTTATTGTTGGCAATTGTTGTATAAACATTTGTGGCACTGAGTATTTTTGAAAACCCTGTAAATCCATCATTCCAAATAATACTTGTATTTGCAGGTGGCGATAAAGTAAACAAAAAGCTACTTTTTTCGCATATTACTGTATCAATAGGCATTGTAAAATTATTTACAGGATTGTCTGTAATAATAATTTCATCTGTAAGATTACATCCATTGCTGGTAAACACTTTTACAGAATATGTACCTGCACTTGTTATTCGTAATGTATCTTTTGTTGTACCATTGTTCCATAAATAACTTACCACATTGTTAGAAACAATTGGCTTTAATAAATTGTGGTTTGATGCACAAAAAGCTGTGTCAATCCCTAAGTTTACTGTTAACGCTTCTGATGCATTTACTTGTATGGTGTCTTTAGCTACACAACCTGCACTGTTATTGGCTGTTACTATATATGTACCAACTGCATTCACAGCAATTGCAACACCATTGCTTGCATTGTTCCAAGTATAAAATGCTGTGTTATCTGGATTGCTTACAGTTAAATTAAGAGAAGTTTGTCCGTTACAAAATGCAACATCATTTCCCAAATTTGGTTTTGTGGGGGCTGCTATTGCTTGCAATTTTATGGTTGAATCAAACGTACAACCATAACCATCTGTTACTCTAAAAATATAATTTAAATTGCCTGCAAACTCTGGTTTTATAGTTGCCAATGTTCCATTTACATTCACCAATCCACTTGCTGGGCTAACCCAAGTTTGACTAACGATTGGCACATCGTAGGTTTCTACACTTGGAAAAAGTGCAGGGTTAAAATCTAATTTCCAATTGAATAAAAAGCCATTGTCAATGGCTAAGTTGTCTCTAACTTTTAAAGTCCAAACTCCGTTTAAAGGAGTTCCAACCAAATCAGTTAATGAAGATGCTGATGCATAAGATCCTGCAGGTAAATATTTCTTATTGCTCTGTGTTCTGCCTGCATTGTCTACAAAAGTATAAGTATGGCTGTTGGCTTCTGCAGCCATTGTTCCATAAGTTGGTAAATTATTAAACACGTAGGTATAACCTTTACCAGCAACACTAGAGAGTGCATTGTTTGTAGGTGCAGGAGAATCCTCATCTACTGGTTCTCCTAAATAAGCACCAGCACCTCCTGGATAATTTTTTAAGTTTACTGTAACGCCGTTTGGTGCAGTAATTGAAATATTTAAATCGCCTAAATAAGAATGTTCCATATTGATGAAAATTCCTCTCAAGTCGTTTAAATTGGTAAGTGTTTGACCCTGCAAAAATTGATTGATAGAAATATTTGATGAATAGGTAACACCAGAACCATCTGGTAAAAACAACGAATCACCAGAAACAGGCAACGTAAAAAATGAACCTTCTTGTGTAGTTACAATTCCTCCTGAGCCAGGATTAATTGTTGATGACGGTGATAATTTTACGGAATCGTTTACACAAATTGTTGTGGGTGCAGAAATCCTAAACAATGGTTTTATACCAGTTCTTATTTTCGTATTGATAGGCAATCGATTGCTACAACCATTAGAATCGGCAACAATAACTCTTACATTGTAACCTCCTTCTTGTAAATATGTATGAGCAACATTGGTTAAATTTTTGGCTATGGTATCTTTTCCATCTCCAAAAAACCAATGAAACTTACTACTTGTATCTGCTTGATGATATACCAGTTCATTGTCTGGATATTGAGTAGTTAAATCAAACACTACTCTACCATTGCCATTTATACAAATATTGGTAAAGCCATTTACATCTTTATTGGGTGTTGTTGTAATTGCTCCAATAATTTTTTGCCTACACGGAAAACCACATTTAATTGTTGCTTTCCAACCAGCAGCCTGACTTGCGTCATCCGACTTAAACCTAAAAGTTACACAGCCAGTACTATTGGTATCGCTTGCAAAAATTGAATAGGAAGAAGTTATAGAAACATTGGTAAAACTGTCTATAACTGCATTTGAGTTTGATGGACCATCGTACACAACTAAATAATCTCCAGCAGCAATTACCAATTCTTCAAAATTAAATTGCAATACTTTTCCTACACTGCCAGATTTAAATGTAACAGTATAGTCTTCAGAAATTCCATAATTGGCATTGATATTGGCATCATAAAAAATTCCTGCACAAGTTGTAATGGTTTGGTTAAACGTAAAGCCATTGTTTAAAGCATAGGTTTGTGCAATACTTTTTTGCATACTTAATAGTAAACACAAAAAACCAATTATAGCTAAACAAGAATATTTCATCAATAATAAAAAGTTGATACAGGCGGGTTCTAAATTAAGTAAAGATGGGGATATTGTATAAAAAGAAATTCCTCGTAAAAACGAGGAATTTTAACCCTTAAAATAACCAACATGAAAAAACTTATATCATTAATTACAAGAATGAAAGTAATTTGTTCAAAGTTGATTGTTGAAATTTATAACTTACAGTTATACACTATACAATAGCAATATCAATTACTTGTTGCATCGTTTTAACATAATGAAATTTAATTCCTTTAATAAAAGTGCTATCGATTTCTTTTACATCTTTTTCATTTTGCCAGCACATAATTATTTCTTTTAATCCTGCTCTTTTTGCTGCCAATACTTTTTCTTTAATTCCACCAACTGGTAATACTTGACCTCTTAAAGTTATTTCTCCAGTCATAGCTAAATATGGCTTAACTTTTTTACTAGTAAATGCCGATGTAAGAGCTGTAAGCATTGTAATACCTGCACTTGGGCCATCTTTTGGTGTTGCACCTTCTGGTACATGTACATGTATTGTTTTTTGATTGAATAATGCTGCATCAATTCCAAATTTTTTGGCGTTGGCTTGCAAATAAGTAAGTGCAGTAGTGGCACTTTCCTTCATTACATTTCCTAAATTACCTGTTAGTTTTAATTCTCCTTTTCCATCGCTTAATACAGCTTCAATAAATAAAATATCGCCACCAACGTACGTCCATGCTAAACCAACAGCTACACCAGGCATATTTACAGTTTTATAAATATCGTTACTGTAACGTGGGGTGCCCAATATTTTCTCAACATCAACATTGGTAACAGTTGGTTTCACTTTGCCTTTTAATGCAACTTCTTTTGCTTGAAAACGCATAATGCTGGCCAATTGTCTATCCAATTCTCTAACACCACTTTCTCTAGTATGGTTTTCAATAATTTTTTCCAATACGGAATCTGCAATTTTTAAATTGATTTTATTTAAACCATGAGCTTCTTTTTGCTTAGGCAATAAATGTCTTTTAGCTATTTCAACTTTTTCTTCAATTGCATACCCACTTAAATCAATAATTTCTAGTCGATCTCTTAATGCAGGTTGAATATTTTTAATGTTGTTGGCCGTTGCTATAAACAATACTTTACTTAAATCGTATTCAAGTTCTAAGTAGTTATCGTAAAAAGAATTGTTTTGTTCAGGATCTAATACTTCTAACAAAGCAGATGAAGGATCTCCACGATGATCGGCTCCTATTTTATCAATTTCATCTAAAATCATTACAGGATTGCTCGATTTTACTTTTCGAATATTTTGCAATATTCTACCTGGCATTGCACCAATATAAGTTTTACGATGACCTCTAATTTCACTTTCATCATGTAATCCACCTAAGCTAAGACGTACATATTTTCTTCCAACAGCATGAGCAATACTTTTGCCTAAAGATGTTTTACCAATACCTGGAGGGCCCACAAAACAAAGTATTGGGCTTTTCATATCGCCTTTCAATTTCAATACTGCCAAATATTCTAAAATTCTATTTTTAATTTTCGACATGCCATAATGATCAACATCTAATACTTTCTTGGCATTTTTTAAATCATAGTTATCAGCCGTATGTTCGTCCCAAGGCAAATCCAACATTAAATCACAATGATTGTACACCACAGAATAATCTGGTGTTGTTGGATGCATTCTTTCTAACTTGGCAATACTTGCATCAAACAAATTTTTGGCAGCTTCTGGCCATTTTTTTGCTTCTGCTTTTTTCTTCATTTCGGCAACTTCACGTTCATTGCTATCGCCACCCAATTCATCTTTAATACTTTTTAATTGTTGTTGTAAAAAGTAATCACGCTGTTGTTTATCAATTTCTGTTCGTGTTTTATTGGTTACCTTGTCTTTTAATTCGGCAAACTGTAACTCTTTTTGCAATAGTTGAATTAACCTTTCGGCCCTTGTAGTAATATCATTAATTTCTAGCAAAGCTTGCTTTTCATTCAACTCTGTGTTTTGATTGCTACTAACAAAATTGATTAAGAATGTAGGGTTCTCAATATTCTTTAAAATGATAGAAGCCTCTGTTGGCAAGTTTGGCGACAGTTGAATAATTTGTGTAGCTAAATCTTTAATTGAAGAAATTAATGCAGCAAAGTTTTCAGTATCTGGCTTTACGTCATCCTCTAATACTTTAATGTTTGCTTTAAAATATGGATCTTCACTTACTATATTTAATAGTTCAAATCTTTTTTTTCCTTGAATAATAATGGTAGTTCCACCATCGGGCATTTTAATTAATTTCACAATTTTAGCAACTGTTCCAATGTTGCATAAATCGGCAACAACTGGGTCTTCAATATTGCTGTCTTTTTGTGCAACAACACCAATTAATTTATCTGCTTTATAAGCATCGTTTACAGCTTTAATGCTTTTATCTCTACCAACAGTAATGGGTAAAACAACACCTGGAAAAAGTACGGTATTGCGTAATGGCAAAATTGGCAATTCAGCAGGAACAACTAAATTTTTATCAGCTTCATTTTCATTATCGCCAATAGGAATAATTGGCATAAAATCGGTTTCATCGTCTCCTAAAAAAACTTTCTGTTTGGTCATATTCAAATATTATAATAAGAAATCGTGGTTATGGTAGAATGAACGATAAAACAATATTAATGCCATTGAAGTAAGTACAACACTTTTTGTACAAAATGGCATATTTTAAATGCTTACATGTGAAATTATTGTGTGAATGAAGCAATATTTAAAATATTTGGCAATAAAAAACCCTCCATCAATGGAGGGTTTTTCTATAAAAAGTTGTTGCTTAAATTTTAAAGTGAGAAAACGCTTTGTTGGCTTCTGCCATACGATGAACATCTTCTTTTTTCTTAAATGCAGCACCTTCGCCTTTTGCAGCAGCCATAATTTCGTTAGATAATTTATCGGCCATTGTTTTACCATTTCTTTCACGGCTGTAACGAATTAACCATTTCATGCTTAAAGAAATTTTTCTATCTGCACGAACTTCACTTGGAATTTGGAAAGTTGCTCCACCAATTCTACGGCTTCTAACTTCTACAGCTGGTGTAACGTTAGATAATGCTCTTTTCCAAATTTCATACCCATCTTCACCAGTGATTTTTGAAATTTTATCTACTGCATCGTAAAAAATATTGATTGCAGTACTTTTTTTACCATCCCACATTAGGTTGTTGATAAAACGAGTAACCATTTTATCGTTAAAACGACCATCTGGTGCTAAAGGTAATTTTTTGGCTTGTGCTTTACGCATTGTTGTAATTTTTAATGCTAAAACTGAATGTCTTCAAGTATTAAAACTTTACTCAGTTTTACAAATTGAATAATGATTATTTCTTAGCTTTTTCTTTTTTTGTTCCGTATTTACTGCGGCTTTGTTTTCTATCTTTTACGCCAGCAGTATCTAAACTACCACGTACAATATGATAACGTACACCTGGTAAATCTTTTACCCTTCCACCACGAATCAATACAATTGAGTGCTCTTGTAAGTTGTGACCTTCACCTGGAATATAGGCAATGACCTCAATTTTATTGGTTAAACGAACCTTAGCTACTTTACGTAAAGCTGAGTTTGGTTTTTTAGGGGTAGTTGTATAAACCCTTGTACATACTCCACGACGCTGAGGACATGCATCCAAAGCTCTTGATTTACTTTTTGCCCTGATGATTTCACGGCCTTTTCTTACTAACTGTTGTATTGTAGGCATTGTACCTGATTATTTTTTTTCGGACGGCAAAAGTATGAGCCTTCCAATTAAATTCCAAATTAAAAATACAAAAAAACTAAAAATTATATATTTATATGTAATAAAAGTGAGAAAAGCACCAAATACCTGCTTCACTTTAAGTGTAAAACTAAACTTTATACATCCAACCATGTGTATCAACAACTCTGCTATAACGAATATCGTTTAACCTAGTTTTTAATTCTGGTGCAATTTGCCAGCTATTTGTATCGAATTGCATTACATATTCTTGGTAACGTAATTCTTTAATTAATGAAATAGTTGCTGCTGTTCCTGTTCCAAAAACCTCTCGTAAAGAACCAGCTTTATGAAACTCAATCAATTCATCAATGGTTATTCTACGTTCAACAATTGTTAAACCCATTTCTTGCAAAACAGTAATGGCACTATCTCTTGTTATGCCAGCTAAAATAGTTCCTTGGTCTAACGATGGTGTTATAGCTGTATCACCAACAATAAAAAACACATTCATGGTACCCACTTCTTGTAAATACTTGTGCTCAAAAGCATCTGTCCACAATACTTGATCATATCCTGCTTTTTTTGCCAATGCAGTAGCCAACATACTAGCACCATAATTGCCTGCATTTTTGCTAAAACCAACTCCACCTGGTGCAGCTCTTGTATATTTTTCTTCTACATAAATTTTCATTGGAGTATTGTAATAAGGCCCCGTAGGACTTAATAAAATCATGAACTTATACGTATCGGATGGTTTTACACCAATTACAGGATCGCTAGAAAACATAAATGGTCTTATGTATAAAGAATGATCGGCCATAGATGGAATCCAATTCTTATCAAGTTCTATCAACATTCTCATACCTTCCATAAAAATATCTTCTGGAACTGTAGGCATTTGCATACGTTCTGCAGAAATATTGAAACGTTGAAAATTATCGAACGGACGAAAAATAAATGCATTTCCACTTTCATCTTTGTAGGCTTTTATCCCTTCAAAAATGGCTTGTCCATAATGCAAAGCAGCAGTTGATGGCTCTAACAACAAAGGTTGATAAGGCTTAATTTCAACATTTTTCCATTCGCCATTTTCATAATCAGCTTCTAACATATGGTCGGTATAATACTTACCAAAAGGAATATTTTCTAACGTTAAATCTTTAAGCTTACTTGTTTCAGCTTTTGTTACTTGTATGTCTAATATTGCTGTCATAATAGAGGTATATTTGTTGCAAATAAAAGCAAAAATTTAAAAACTAACAACCGTTAATATTTTAACTAGTTATGAATTTTGAGACAAACCCTTTGCCACACTTTGTTATAGCCGAATTATATAAAAATAATTTAGTAGAAATAGAACACAATTTACCATTAGAAAAAGCAAAAACGCCCGAAAATACTAGCATTCAACCCACAACTTTACAAGAAAAGCCACTTCAATATTTAGGCGAAAATAAGAAAGAAATTACCATATTGGTAAAGGAAGAAAATGCTGTACATATTGGTGAAGAAAATTTGCAATTTTTAATGACTATTCTTGCTGCCTGCAAATTAAATATTGCAGATGTTGCTATTTTAAATACACAAAATCAACCTACCGATTTTGCAACTTTAAACAAAACGCTTCATTGCAAATATGTGTTGTTGTTTAATATAAATACGCAAGCAATTAACTTACCATTTTCTATTCCAAATTATCAAATTCAAGCTTACAACAATTGTTCATTTTTAATAGCCAATAGTTTACAAAGTATGTTGGGTAACAGCCAAGAAGCTAAAATTGAAAAGAGTAAACTTTGGGTTAGTTTAAAAACTATGTTTGGCGTATAACTTATAAATAAATTATTTTGAAAGCACTCATTTTTGCTACAAACAATCAACATAAAGTAGAAGAAATTAAACTGGTAATTGGCAATAAATTTCTTGTAAAAACTTTAAAAGAAGCAGGTATAGATATTGATATTCCTGAGCCTTACGACACTTTACAAGAAAATGCATCTACAAAATCTGCTACCATTTTTAAGCTTACGCAAGAAAATTGTTTTAGTGAAGATACTGGCTTAGAGGTTGAAGCATTGAATGGAGAGCCAGGTGTAAAAAGTGCAAGATATGCTGGCGATGGTAAAAATTTTCAGGATAATGTTGACAAATTATTGTTCAATTTAACTAATATAACCAACAGAAAAGCCCAGTTTAGAACTGTAATTTCTTTAATACTCAATCAACAAGAATACTTTTTTGAAGGCATTTGCGAAGGAACTATTTTAACTGAACAAAAAGGAACAAGTGGCTTTGGTTACGACCCTATTTTTATACCTACAGGAAGCAGCAAAACCTTTGCTGAAATGAGTTTAGAAGAAAAAAATATTTTCAGCCACCGCAAAAAAGCAACCCAACAATTAATTGAGTTTCTTTCTCAAAATGGGAACAATATCTCCTAAAACAAGATTTTTTTTACCGTTGTGCAACCTTTTATAAAAAAGTTCGTTCTTTATTGTGTGTACAATTACACAATGAAAAACCAACCATCCAATATCTAAAAAATTAAATCAATGTTACACAACGCTGCAACCCCCCTTAGCAACGAATTGTTTCAAGAAAACTGGACTTCTCTTTTAAATGGTAGTTCAGAAATATCTGCTAAAATATCGTACCAAATGGTAGAAAAAGTAATTCCTCCAGCATATATGTGGGATAAAATTGTTAAACAATTAGATGCTGAAGATGGTGCATTGAAAGCCCCAACTGTAACTATATCAACAACAAAAGTTGTTGGTTTATTGATTATTGGAGCCTTAACTTTTATTGGTGCATGTTTATACTTGCTTTTATAATTTCTTAAATTGTTTATTTTGCACCAATGCAAAGAATAAAAATACAATTGCCCAATCGTTTTTCTTTTTCCACTAAAATTAAAATACGAATTACAGATTTAAATTATGGTGGCCATGTTGGCAACGATTCTTTTTTATCATTAATTCATGAAGCTCGCCAACAATACCTAAAACATTATGGTTTTAGTGAATTGGTTTTTGAAAATACAAGCTTAATTATGGCTGATGTTGGCTTAGAGTTTAAACATGAATTGAACTATGGAGATGTTGTAACCATTCATGTACAGGCTGCTGATTTTGATAAACTTGGCTTTGATATTTATTACTTATTAGAAATTGAACATCCTGAAAAAAACATAGTTGCAGGAAAAGCAAAAACAGGAATGTTGTGCTTTGATTATACCAATAAAAAGAAAGTTATGGTGCCACAAATTGCCATTGATAAACTCAGTATTTAAGTTAACTATTGATACAGAAAAAGCCACACATTGTGTGGCTTTTTCTGTATCAATTTGCATAATTACGACTATTTGTATTTATCGTATAAAACATCATATTCTTTGTATTTAGCATCAAAAGCATCATACGCTTTTACGTCTTTTCCTTTTACTTTTTCTCTCTTCCACATATAACTATTAGACAACCATTGTACCACATTTTTCATGATATTTTTTGTATTTCTATCACTAATATCAGCATCTTTATAAATGGTAAATGCTTTTTCTAACCAAATAATTGAGTTGTCTGCAGCATCCATTAATGGCTTTTCTAAAGCAGCATTTACACTTTTAATTGCATCTACTTGTTCTTTAAACTTAGCATCTTCGGCTGCCTTTTTCTTTGGATCTTTTACAACAGGTCTATTGCTGTTTAAATCTTGCAAAGCCCTTCTATTGTTGTTGTAACGCTCTTCATAAACACCAAATTCATTGTAATAAATTACACCAGCATTAAAGGCTGCAATGCCAGCTTTGTTGTCTTTATCGTAAGACTTTTTAAAAGCTTCTAAAGCTTTGTGTTCGTACCCAGCTTTGGTTAAACTATCTGCATCACTTTTTTCATCTCTACTTAAATCTGTAAACATTTGCCCAAACAATAAATATTTTCTAGCTGAAGTAGTGCCTGCAGCATTGTCTTTTTCATACAAGGCAATTTTTTGTTGAGTGGTCATATTTTTATTGATATAATCAAACTCATAATCGTCCCAATCTCCATCAGGATAAACTTCTTTGGCAATAGTTATATATTTATAAAACTTATCAGCATCCTTAATATTGGCAGCATGTACTAAAATATAAGTGTAAGCATCTTTATAATCAGCACCACCAATTTTCAGGTCAGCAAATTTTTCATAATACTTGCTAGCTTCAGCTTCTTTCTTTCCATTTTGAGCCGAATAAGCAGTATACAAAACAGAAATGGTATCTATTTTAGCTCCATTTTTACGTAAATCTTTTTTAATAATTACTTCACCTAAATAAGCTGCTGTGGCAAAAGTGTTATAGGCAGAATCCCATTGTTTTTCGTCAAAGAATTTTCTTCCTCCATTAAAGCTTGTTACATACATTAAGTCCAATGGTCTCCAACCAATTGTTACTTCAGAAATCATTTTATAGTCTGCATCCAATGCTTCGTACTTTTTAAAAGCTTCAAAAGCAATGTTTCCACAACCAGTATATTTAGTACGCCATTCTTCTTTAAAATAAAGTTCTGCATAAATTCTAGTTTGCAACAACCAACCTTCTGCTTTTGTTTGTGCAGCAGGATCAGTCATTGCTTTATCAATTTCTGTTTTAGCTTCTTCAACTTTATTTAAGATAAAAGCAGTGTTTGCTTTTTTAAAAAGCTTGTCTTGTGCATTTACCAAATTAAGACTAATTGCAAAAAGAGCCAGCATTAAAAACTTCTTCATACTTGAAATTTTAATTGTTGTTATCGTTATTTTCTGTTGTTTCATCAGTTGCAGTTGTATCGTTATTTTCTGCATCTGTAGAGTTTGTTTGTTCTAGATTTGTTTCTGAAGGCATTGCACTTGCGTCATCTACTGTTTCAATTACAACTTCTTCTTCTTGCTCTTCAATTTTAGAAATTGCTGCAATAGCATCTTCACCATCTACACGTATTAATGTTACACCTTGTGTGTTACGACCAGCAGTTTTAATATTTGCAATTGGTGTACGTAAAGTAATACCAGATTGACAAGTAATAATTAAATCTTCATTTTCGCTAACATCCATAATGCCTACCAATCTTCCTGTTTTTTCTGTAACATTAATTGTTTTAACACCTTTACCACCTCTATTGGTAATACGATATACGTCTACTCCATCTTCATCAACCAAAAGTGTTCTTTTACCAAACCCTTTTTCGCTTACAACCAATATAGTTTTAGATTTATCGTCTCTACTTACACAAACCATACCAACCACTTCGTCTGTTTCATCATCAACTTCAATACCTCTCACTCCAATTGCACCACGACCTGTTGGACGAACTTTTTCTTCTGGAAAACGAATGGCTCTTCCACTTCTTACAGCCATCATAATTTCACTATTCCCATCGGTTAATTTAGCTGCCAACAATTCATCGCCTTCGTTAATGGTAATTGCATTTACTCCATTTGCTCTTGGGCGGCTAAAATCTTCTAAATCTGTTTTCTTAATAATTCCATTTTTAGTACATAGTACTATATATCTTCCTTGCAATGTTTCCTTTTTATCCAATTCTTTAACATCGATAATTGCTTTTACTTTATCATCAGATGGTAATTGCATAAGATTTTGAATAGCTCTTCCTTTACTTTGCTTTTCACCTTCAGGAATTTCATACACTTTTAACCAATAACATCTTCCTTTTTCTGTGAAGAAAAGCATGGTAGTATGTGTACTTGCCACAAATAAATGTTCTACGTAATCTTCTTCTCTTGTTTTGCTGCCAATGGCTCCACGTCCACCACGTTTTTGCTGACGATAATCTGCAGCTGTTGTCCGCTTGATATAGCCTAAATGAGAAATGGTAATTACTACATCTTCTTCTTTAATAAAATCCAACATATTTACTTCATCTGCTAAATATTGAATTTCACTTTTACGAGGTTCTCCAAATTTTGCTTTTACTTCAAGCAATTCGGTTTTAATTAATTCGTAACGCAACTCTTCACTTGCCAATAAAGCTTTTAAGTGTGTAATGGTTTTCATTAAACCGTCAAACTCTTCAATAATTTTCTCACGTTCCATGCCTGTTAGGCGTTGCAAACGTAATTCCATTATGGCTTGTGCTTGTTTTTCAGATAAGCCAACAGCTTGTACATAATGTTCTTTAGCTTCTGGCGTAAACAAAGTTTCTGGTAAATGCCAAGTATCGGCAATACTTTTTTCTATTAAATTTTTCTTAGCCTGATCTGGAGTTGAACTTGCACGAATAATTGAAATGGCTTCATCTAAATGATCTTTATCATTAATTACTTTCAAATAACCTTCTAATAAATGAGCTCTTTCTTCTGCTTTCTTTAATTCAAATTTTGCTCTACGAATTACTACTTCCATTCTAAATTCAACGAACTCTGTAATTAAATCTAGTACATTGAATATTCTTGGGCGGCCTTTACTAATTGCAACATTATTAATACCAAAGCTAGTTTGTAACTCTGTGTATTTATATAGTTGATTGATGATTACATTAGCTACACCATCACGTTTTAAATCAATCACAATTCTGGTGCCTTCACGTTTATTACTTTCATTGTTTACATTTGCAACACCTTCAATTGTTTTATCGTTTACTAGCTGTCCAATTTTATCAGTTAAACCATCGAGACTTACCTGATAAGGCACTTCATTAATTATAATTTGTTCTCTACCACTTGGTTTTGTATCAATACTACATCTTCCTCGAACCACAACTCTTCCTCTACCAGTTAACATACCTTGCTTAACACCTTCCATTCCAAAAATTACACCACCTGTTGGGAAATCGGGAGCTTTTACAAATTGTAAAATTTCTTCAGATGAAATGGATTTATTTTCAATGTATGCAATACAGCCATCAATTACCTCACTTAAATTATGAGGCATCATATTGGTAGCCATACCAACAGCAATACCACTACTTCCGTTTACCAAAAGTTGAGGAATTCGAGTTGGCAAAACAGAAGGCTCTTTTAAACTATCGTCGAAGTTGGATTGAAAATCTACTGTATCTTTTTCAATGTCTTCCAACATTGCTTCAGCAAATTTTTGCAAACGCACCTCAGTATAACGCATGGCTGCTGGAGGATCTCCATCTTGTGTACCAAAGTTACCTTGACCATCAACCATTGTATGCCTCATAGTAAATTCTTGAGCCATACGAACCAATGTATCATAAATTGCACTATCGCCATGAGGGTGATATTTACCCATTACTTCACCCACAATTCTTGCACTTTTTTTGTACGCTTTGTTTGAATTATTGCCTAACTCATTCATTGCATACAAAACACGACGATGAACTGGTTTAAAGCCATCTCTAACATCAGGCAAAGCACGACCAACAATTACACTCATCGAATAATCGATGTATGCTGTTTTCATTTGCTCTTCTATATTTACCTGAATTACACGATCATTATCGCTTGTTTGTTCGGGTTGTAAATTGTTATTTTCTTCCATTGCTTTTAGTGCAGATTTTCTATTGTTTTTTCTGGTTGGCGAAGATACCTTTTAAACCTCGAAAAACCTTATAAATCAAAGGTCTTTCCTGTTGTTTTATCCACATTTTAAGTGCAAAATGTTACTTAACTGAGATATATTTTTTGAAGCATTCTAAGAGCTAAATTTTTAGCTAATTGCAATGGCTTTTTGAAAGCATTTTTATGCCCTTTTGATGGGATATTTCTAAAATAAAGTTGCATTAGTTAAAGTTGCTAAAAGCAACAGAATATTACTTGTTAAGCTACAAGCATCACAGAACAAAAAATTGTAGCGTAAAAAGGAATAAAACAGGTGGAATTATTTAAAACTTAACCGTTGCACCCAACCAAGCCATTGTTCCAATTCCATATTCAATGGCTTGTTCATCTATATTAAATTTGGGGGTATGAACATTGTGAACAATGCCATTTGTTTCGTTTTTTACACCCAATCGAAAAAAACATCCAGGAATAATTTGTGTGTAATAACCAAAATCTTCAGCACCCATTCTCAATTCTGTTTCTAGTACATTTTCTTTGCCAAAATATTCATCGGCTTGCTTCCATGTTTCTGTAGTAAAAACAGGATCATTGTCTACTGTCGGATAACCAACATCAATTTTCAACTCTATTTCAGCTCCCATACCTTCTACAATTGCTTTGGCTTGTTTGGTGATTAACTCATGGGCTTTGTAACGCCAAGTTTCGTCCATTGCTCTAAAAGTACCCATTAACTTTATTTCGCTAGGGATGACGTTAGTTGTATGTCCACCTTGAATGGAACAAATAGACAACACAGATGGTGAAGTAGGATTGTTATTTCTTGAAATAATTTGTTGTAAGGAAACAATTAAATGAGATGCAATTAAAACTGTATCTGCTGTTAAATGTGGAGCAGCAGCATGGCCTCCTTTACTTTTTATAGTAATATAAATTTCATCGGCACTAGCCATTACTCTTCCTTTTCTAAAGCTGAGTTTACCAATGTTTAAACCAGGATGAACATGCAAACCAATAATACCTTGAGGTTTTGGGTTTTCCAATGCTCCATCACGTATCATATAACTTGCTCCACCTGGATTTCGTTCTTCTCCTGGTTGAAAAATTAATTTTACAGTTCCTTCCCAATTATTTTTTGTTTCGTTTAAAATTTTTGCTGCTCCCAATAAACAAGTAGTGTGTACATCGTGACCACAAGCATGCATTATTCCTTTTTTTGTTGATTTATATTCAACATCATTTTCTTCATCAATTGGCAGTGCATCCATATCGGCACGAAGTGCAATTACTCTTGCGTCAGGATTGTTTCCTTCAATTATTCCTACAACACCAGTAGTTGCTATTACTGTAAAAGGAATATTTAGCTCAGTTAACTTCTCTTGTACAAATTTGCTTGTTTCAAATTCTTGATAACTTAATTCTGGATGGGCATGTAAATAACGACGAACTTGAATAAATTCCTCTTTATACTTAGCAGCCAACTGCTGAATGGTTTGTTTCAACATAAAAAATTATTGTGGCAATTCTTCGTCGGGTGGTGGTGTATATTCAATGGCATCTTCTACAACAAAAACACCTTGAGGAAACAATTTATTCAAATTTTTCCTAAACTTATTGGCATCTTCTCTCTTAATAAAATTTCCAATTCTTACTTTGAAGTAAGGCGATTGAAACATTACATAAGCTTTTTCTTCGGGATACCTGTTCATTAAATCGGACTTAATTCCAAAAGCTTTTTCTCTATCGTTTGTACTAATTACTTGTAGTCTAAAGCCTTTATATTGCCCAGAACTAGTCAACATTGAACTTCTTTTATTTACCAAAATTTGCTTGGAAGTTAATACATCTATACGTTCATCTTTACGTACAATAATGGTATCGTTGGCCCTTAATTGAAACGCAAATGATAGAAATGTAAAAAATAAAAAAAGTTGACGCATTGTGTATATTTATTTATTAAAAACTAATATCCAGCTTTTGCACCACCAATATTTTCAATTGGATGCCAAGTAGTTTTTATTTCTTGAGCATCTAAAATTAAATAAGGATTTTCTGCTTCATCAGTATTCCAATTGATTTTATTCCAAAGCAATACTCGTTTAACATTTAATGCAGCTTTCTCTTGTATTAATTTAATAGTTTCAAAATCAGTGCCACAATATATCATTGCATTTACATCCATGTGATCGGCAAAGTATTTTGCCAACTCACTAGACTTGCCAGTTAAAATATTAACCACACCACCAGATACATCTGAAGAGTTCAATACTTCTGCAAAAGTTACAGCACATAAAGGTTTTGCTTCGCTTGCTAAAACTATACAAGTATTGCCACCTGCTATTATTGGAGCTATGGCAGATACTAAGCCTAATAAAGAAGTATTTTGTGGAGCAACAATGCTTACAACACCTGTTGGCTCTGGTGTAGAAAAATTAAAATGTGATGAAGCAACTGGATTTACTGCACTTGAAAACTGCTGAAATTTATCGCACCAACCTGCATAATAAATTAATCTATCAATAGACAAGTTAACTTCTGCTTCTGCTTGTGCTGCAGTTGCATCTTGTTGAATGAGTTCATCTACAAATTGAGCTTTTCGGCCCTCTAACATTTCTGCAATACGATATAAAATTTGTCCACGATTAAAAGCAGCTTTTGCACTCCAACCTCCAAAAGCATTTCTTGCAGCTATTACAGCTTCACGAAAATCTTTTCGACTACTTAAACAAACATTTGCCAACTGTTTACCAGCTTTATTTTTGGGTGTGTAATAACGTCCACTTTCTGTACGTGGAAATTGTCCACCAATATATATTTTGTATGTTTTTAAAACTTCCAATCTTGTCATTGTTTAAAGTTTAAATCGTTTAATTAGCGTTTAAAGGTTTATCCACTCAAAGACTATTCTGTCTTTTTGCGAACTCCTTTTATTTCAGTTCTCAGCAGATATTCTATAAACTTCTGCAGCATTGCACTTATTCTTACACAGAAAGAATACAACTCGTCAAATTGCTCTTGGTTGATATACTTTCTGTCTAATGCTCTATATAATTGAGACCTTAATTCTCCACATGATCCTTTTGAGTATCCTAAGAATTGTATAAACTCAGCTTTTGTTCCTCTTTCAAAACCTTCAGCTATATTATCCATTATCGAACCAGAAGAACCTTCTATTTGACCTATAATTCTAAAGTTGTTTTTGAAATCTCCCTTATCTATTATTCCTCCAATTTTATTACATAGTTCACGGCTTAGCTTCCACATATCCAGTTCCTCAAATTTTTTAATCGTAGCCATACATTAAACCTTAAACCATTAAATTTTTAACCCTTTAAATACGCACCCAAACCATGCAAACCACCTTCACGCCCAAAACCACTTTCTTTATATCCGCCAAATGGCGATGCTGGATCGAACTTATTGTATGTATTTGCCCAAATAACACCTGCACGTAATTTGGTGGTGAGGTTAAAAATTTTAGACCCTTTATCTGTCCAAACGCCTGCACTTAAACCAAATGGTGTGTTGTTGGCTTTTTCTATTACTTCATCATCTGTTCTAAAAGTTTGAATGGTAAGTACCGGACCAAAAATTTCTTCTTGTGCTAAGCGACTGCTTTGTGCAACATTGGTAAACAAAGTTGGACGAATGAAAAAACCTTTTTTGGGTAAAGAACATTCTGGCTGATACATTTCTAACCCTTCTTTCTCTCCTATTTTTAAGTACTTATGAATGTTATTCATTTGCTCTTTGGAGTTAATGGCACCAATGTCTGTGTTCTTATCCATTGGGTCGCCAACAATCAATGTTGCCAAACGGTCTTTTAGTTTTTGCAACACAACTTTGTAAACGGATTCTTGCACAAACAGTCTTGAACCTGCACAACAAACATGGCCTTGATTAAAAAATATTCCATTGATAATTCCTTCAACAGCTTGATCTAATGGAGCATCATCAAAAATAATATTGGCAGCTTTGCCACCCAATTCAAGGGTTACTTTTTTATCTGTGCCTGCAACTGCACGTTGAATAATTTTGCCGACATTGGTAGAACCTGTGAAAGCAATTTTATTAATATCTGGATGATTTACAATTGCTGCACCTGTTGCACCTGCACCTGTAACAATATTTACAACTCCTGGAGGCAGATCAGCTTCTTGAATAATTTCTGCCAACTTCAAAGCAGTTAATGGTGTAGTTTCTGCAGGTTTTAATACCACAGTATTTCCTGTTGCTAAAGCTGGAGCAATTTTCCAAGCAGCCATTAATAAAGGAAAATTCCAAGGAATAATTTGACCTGCAACGCCTAAAGGTTGAATTTTTTTATTGGGAAAAGCATAAGCCAATTTATCGGCCCAACCTGCATAATAAAAGAAATGATTGGCAACAAGAGGTACGTCAACATCACGAGATTCTCTAATTGGTTTTCCACCATCTAAGGTTTCAATTACAGCAAATTCTCTTGCACGTTCTTGAATCATACGAGCAATTCGATAAATGTATTTGGCACGTTCCTTTGCAGGCATTTTGCTCCATGTTTTATCATAAGCAGTACGTGCAGCTTTTACAGCTTTGTCTACATCTGTAGCATTGGCCTCAGCAACTTCACTCAGTTTTTCTTCTGTTGCAGGATTGATGGTATCGAAATATTTTTTACTTGTTGGCTTTTCAAATTTGCCATTGATAAATAATTCGTATCTCGGTTTTATTGTTGCCGAAGATTTGCTTTCTGGTGCTGGTGCATATTCTACTTTAAAATCCAGCTTCAATGTGTTTTTCTTAACTGCTGCTTTAGCCATTGTCGTATTTTTTACCCCCATCCCCTAAGGGGTGAAGAAATATTTATGTTATTGTCTTTTTGAATTTAAAACCACAACGACTGAACGACATTTACGATTCACAACGTTGTGATAATTGGTGTCGTAGTGCCTTTGTGGTTAAACTAATCTACTGAGAAATAATTTGCACTTTGATAAACGCCGGTTCTTTCTTTTTCTAACTGCATCAATACATCATTTGCCAAGCTACTTGCACCAAAACGAAACCATTCATTGTTCATCCAACCACTACCTAAGGTTTCTTGTAGCATAACTAAATAATGCAATGCCAATTTTGATTTGCTAATTCCACCAGCAGGTTTCATAGCAATCTTCTTTCCAGTTTTATAATAAAAATCTCTAATGGCTTCTAACATTACCAAGGTTACTGGCATTGTTGCAGCAGGAGAAATTTTTCCTGTACTTGTTTTAATAAAATCGGCACCTGCATACATAGCAATATCACTTGCACGTCTTACTTTATCATAAGTAACCAATTCTCCAGTTTCTAAAATAACTTTTAACCTTGCTGTACCACAGGCTTCTTTAATGGCAGCAATTTCATCAAAGATAAAATTGTATTCTCCTTCTAAAAATTTACCACGAGAAATTACCATATCAATTTCATCGGCACCATTGGCAACAGCAAATTTTGTATCAGCAATTTTTACAGATTTTGGTGCTTGTCCGCTTGGAAAAGCAGTTGAAACTGATGCAACTTTTACTCCACTATTGCCCAATGCTTTTTTTGCAGTAGCGACCATACTTGGATACACACACACTGCAGCTACAGTTGGCAAACCTGGATAAGCATCGTGTAAATGTTGAGCTTTGTAACACAACTGTTTCACTTTACCTTCAGAATCTTTACCTTCTAAAGTGGTAAGGTCAATCATATTGAGTGTTAGCATTAGGCCATTTACTTTAGTTTCTGCCTTTATGCTTCTTGCAGTAAAACGTTTGGCACGTTCTTCTACACCAACTTGATCGATTCGAGGAGATAAACTAAAATCGGGAATGGCAAAAGATGTATTTGTAGCAACCATAATGAACGTTTGTAAACATCAAATGTAAACGATTTTTTTGAGCAAAATATCATTCGATAAAAGTTGATTAAAGATAAGAATGATGCATGGTGCGACGCCAGTAAAGTTGAATAAAGTTATAGAGTACGTAACATAAAATACTTACACTACTTTAAACCAATTATTTTTACAAAATAAGATGGAAAATAAACTACAAATGTTTGAAAATAGATTGCTGAAAGTGTATAAACACAAAAGCAAATTGGCCAAAAGGCAGGGCATTACTTGTTATAGAGTGTATGATCATGATTTGCCAGAGTTTCCGTTTTGTATTGAACTGTATGAGGACAAAGTTTACTTAGCAGAATATTTACGTAGGCATGGCATGACTGATGAGGAGCATGAAGCTTGGTTAGAAATATGTGTTGATTGTATTTGCAAATTATTGAATGTTGAAAATGAAAATGTTTATATAAAGCAACGAAAAAGAAAAGCCAATAGGCATGATCAATATGAAAAAACTGATAGCAAACAAGAATACTTTACGGTTGAAGAAAATGGATTTAAGTTTTTAATAAATCTTACCGATTATTTAGATACCGGTTTGTTTTTAGATCATAGAATTACCCGTAAAATGGTACAGGATGAATGTGCCCAAAAACGTGTGTTGAATTTGTTTGCTTACACTGGTTCTTTCTCAGTGTATAGTGCATTTGGGAAAGCTGCAACTGTTACTACTGTTGATTTAAGTAAAACCTACTTACAATGGGCTGAAGATAATTTTGCAATTAATTTATTGAAGGATGCCAACAAATATTCTTTTATACATGCCGATGTAAAACAGTATTTAAAAATATTGCAGCCCAATAGTTTTGATTTGGTAATTATGGATCCGCCAACATTTAGCAATAGCAAAAGAATGAAGGATATTTTGAGTATTCAAGAAGATCATGTGGAATTAATTGAGGATGTATTACAAGCATTATCGCCTAACGGAGTTTTATATTTTAGTACGAACTACACCAAATTTATTTTAGATGTAGAAAACATCAAAGCAAGTTCTATAAAAGATATTACAAGAGCTACCACACCTTTTGATTTTGAAGGGAAGTTGAAAAGATGGTGTTACAAAATTATAAAGTAGTATTAACCATTAGCATCAAATTCATAATCTCTTTCTACCAAACAAATTCTTGTTTTATATTGACTGTACCATTTTTCTCTACCCAATTGTTGAGCAATGATATGCTCCGAAACTTGTTTCCAATTTTTTATGGCTTCAATGCTTTGCCAATAACTAACTGTAATGCCCAATTGTTCTCTTGCACTTTCATGGCCTAAATAACCCGGCTGTTGTTGAGCCAATTCTTCCATTTGTTTTGCCATTGCTGCATAACCATTATTTTCTTGCGTTCTTAAAGAAGAAAATATTACAGCATAATAAGGTGGTTGGGGTGTTTGGGCTATCATGCAGTTGTGTTGGCTAATTGTAAAAAATGTTGATGCAGTTTTACTACTTGTGGAATGAGCAGTTGTTGTTCATTGTTTTCTATTACAAAATCACAGAGTTTCATTTTAAGTGTTGGGTTAATTTGTTTGCTCATTCTATTCAACACATCTTGCCTACCAACATTATCTCTGTGCATTACACGTTGCAACCTTACTGCTTGTGGGGCATTAACGCCAACTATAAAATCTAAATTGTTTGCACTACCTGCTTCAAATAATAAAGCTGCTTCTTTTATAATGTATGGTGCATGTTGTTTTGCAGCCCATTGCAAACCTGCTTCAATTGCAACAGGATGCACAATTGCGTTGAGTTTATCTAACTTATAGGTATCTACAAAAACAATAGATGAAAGGTATTTTTTATTCAATGTATTGTTTAAAAAAACAGCTTCTCCAAATTCTTCTATTAAAGCTTGCTTAATTGTGGCATTGGTTTCCATTAATTTTTTGGCTTCTGTATCAGCATCAAAAACTGGTATTCCTAAAATTTTAAAAATTTGAGTTACTGTGCTTTTGCCACTTCCAATTCCACCTGTAAGTCCAATTTTTAGCATACAATTCATTGCAAATTTGAAAAATGAAATTACTGATTAAAACTAAAAAGTCCGAAGCAAATGCTATCGGACTTTTTAAAAAATCAATTATTCTATAATTAGAAATGATTATTTAGCAGTGGCCACTTTATTAATAGCAGCACTCCACTCTAAACTAATGGCACTTCTTTCAATTTTCATGTAACTACCAGGATTTACTTCTAACTGTAAAGTATTGTCTTCGTTTACTTTATTTACAGTTCCATGTATACCAGCAATGGTAACAATTTTATCGCCTTTTTGTAAGTTATCAATAAACTTCTTTTGGTCTTTTGCTTTTTTTGCTTGAGGACGAATCATGAATAACCAAAATACTAAAATGATACCACCCATCATTGCCAATGAAACCCACTGACTTCCTCCTGCTTGAGGATTTGGACTTGCCATTAAAATTGTAGAAAATAACGTTTGCATGTTCTATTTATTTATTGTTCAAAAATATTGAGATTTTACGAAATGTATATTAAGGTTTTTTATTTACTGTTCCTTCAAACATTAATCTATGATCGGTATTGTTTATAGTATTTGCTCTAACCATAATAAATTTTTTCACATCGCCCATTTGTCCATTACTATTAAATTCTCCATTTACCCAACCTTCTTTACCTGGTTCAATTGCACCTTGTGAATAGCTTGGTGTAGTACAACCACAACCTGCTTTTACCTCAGTTAAATACAAGGCTTTGTTGCCAATGTTTTTAAACTTAAATTGAACTTGAACGGTTGCTCCTTCTTCAATTGTTCCAAAATTGTAAACACTATCTATCCATTGCAATTGAGTATAATTTGCAGAGTCGGCAGCAATTTTTTCTAATTCACCTAAATCTTTTGGGTTAGCATTGTTTACTTTTTCATTACCACAACTAGCTATTAAAAAAGTAAAACCCACCAAATAAGAAAATATTATTTTATTCATACCCATTAATAAGTTTTCTTTTTAAAATCTACTTTTCTAATTTTTCCTTCAGCCAATAATTCTTTGTGTAAACCATCTAGAATACCATTTACAAATTGTCCACTTTGTGGGGTACTATAATCTTTGGCCAAATCTATATACTCATTAATGGTAACTTTTGTAGGAATGGTTTCAAAATACAACAATTCGCAAACGCCCATTTGCATTAACAACATATCCAATAATGCAATACGATCACTATCCCAATTTCTCAATTTTGGTTTAATTAATTCTAGTGCATATTCTTTTTTATCAATCATGCTGGTTAATAAAGTTTTTGCAAAAATCCATTTTTCAGCACTCACCATTTGTTGAATGTTTTGAGTTGGTTTTTGTAAAAAATTATTAATTAATTGTTGCATCATTTCGCCATCATCATCCCAATTGTTAAACTGCTCTTCAATTTGTTCTTCAAAAATATTGTTGGGTAACATCAAAGTGTTGAAGATAAATTCTAGAATTTCTTTATCGGCTTTCTTATCTCTACTTTGTTCGGCTATATAAGTTTTATATTCTGGTGTTTCGGCAAGTTGCTGATACAGTTTTCTAATTAAATCTTTGTCTACAACATTTTCTGGCTTATCGTTTTCCAATGCTCTTTTATACGATTCATTTTCTAAAATTTGCCACAACAATAAATTGCCTGCAATTTTAGTATTTACATTTAAATCTTGGTAATTGGGTAAATTTTTTGCAGCTCTATTTCTAGAATCTTTTTCTGCATATCTAGCAATTTCTGTAATACAATACACTAGGTAAACAAATAATTCACGGGTTTTATCTAACTTCTTCTGCAACTCAAGTACAGGATCTTTAAACAACTTTGCATCTCCACTAGTTTCAATACCATACAACAGTTGCATTACTTTTACCCTAATATTTCTTCTACTAATCATTCGAAAAAGAACTTTATTTAAGGCTGCGAAAGTATTGGAAATTAGTATACAAATGGCTATTAATTTAAGTGAATTTTCAAAAGAGCATAGCTTTTTAAGAGTTTTGCAATAGCTATAAAATATTGCAAACTGGTGAAATGGTTTGTTATACCTGTATAAATCTTACTTTAGTAGCATGATTCAACAGTGGACCAATTGGCGTACAATTTTAACAATTTCTGCAATTTTAATAATTGGGGGAACAATTTACTATTCTACTTATTTATCAAAAAAAATTGCAAGAGAAGAGAGGATAAAAATTGAACAATGGGCCGAAGCTGTAAAATCGAATAGCGATCCTTCAATTAACGAAACCAATTTAACCAGCCGAATTCTTATTGAAAATAGTATTGATATTCCTCTTTTGGTACTTACAGAAAAAGATAGCCTTTTGGATTTTAGAAATTTAGATTCTGCCAAAATATTCAACAATAAAAAATATTTAGAACAGCAAATTGCTTTGTTTAAATCTTTAAATAAACCAATCGTTTGGAAAAACCCTTTAGATAGCACACAAATTAATAAAGTGTATTATGGTAAGAGTGCATTGTTAAAAGAAGTACAATACTACCCAATTGTTCAACTAATTATTGCTACACTATTTATTATTATAGTTGTGGTGGCACAACACAGCAATTATAAGAGTACACAAAACCAAGTTTGGGCTGGCTTAGCTAAAGAAACTGCACACCAATTGGGCACTCCTGTAACTAGTTTACAAGGTTGGATGGAAGTTTTAAAAGATGTACAAGGCAACGAAAAAATTGTACCTGAAATTGAAAAAGATGTTCAGCGTTTGCAGCTTATTTCTGATAGGTTTAGCAAAATTGGAAGTACACCACAATTAGAAGAAAAAGATCTTGTTGAACAGATTAACTATATGGTAGATTATATTAAAAAACGTTCTGGTGCTAAAGTAAAATTTGAATTAACTACCAATACGCAAGAACAAATAATTGCCATGATTTCTCCACCATTATTTGATTGGGTAATTGAAAACTTGTTAAAAAATGCATTGGATGCAATGGATGGTATTGGTTCTATAAAAATAAATATACAAGATGAAGCTAGTAAAATAATTATTGATGTAACCGATACTGGCAAAGGCATTACAAAACAAAATGTAGCAAAAATTTTCAATCCAGGTTTTACCACAAAAAAAAGAGGTTGGGGGTTGGGTTTAACACTTACCAAACGCATTGTACAACAATATCACAAAGGACATATACTTGTACTAAATAGTGAAGTGAATGTTGGTACAACATTTAGAATTGAATTATCAAAATAGTTATGGTATGTACATTAAAAAATCCTGATGAATAAACATCAGGATTTTTATTGGCGGTGAGAAAGGGATTCGAACCCTTGGTACAGTTTAACCCGTACGTCAGTTTAGCAAACTGGTGATTTCAGCCACTCATCCATCTCACCAACCTATTCCCTTTCTGCTATAATGAAAGGGCTGCAAATATAAAAGGCAATTGTGAATTACCAAATAATTTATTTTAAAATGCTGTAAAAAGAAAAAAGTCTAGCAAGCAGAATTGTACAATTTTGATTGTTAGACTTTTAAGAATTTTTTTTGGGGATTGCTTACATTGCTGCTAATTGCACTTTTTGTGTTAATTCCATTACATTTTCTCTAAAAATAGTATCCGTATCCATTAAGTCTTTTACAGTTTGGCAAGAGTGAATAACAGTTGTATGATCTCTTCCACCAAAATGTTCTCCAATGGTTTTTAAAGAATTTTTTGTAAATGCCTTTGCCAAATACATAGTAATTTGACGTGCTTGTACAATTTCTCTTTTTCTTGTTTTGTGTAACAATCTTTCGTAAGGCACATCAAAATATTCGCAAACCATTTTTTGGATGGCATCAATAGTAATTTCTTTGCTGCTGGTTTTTACAAAGTTTCTCAATACTTTCTTGGCCAATTCTAAATCAATATCTTTTTTATTTAAAGATGATTGAGCCAACAAAGAAATTAATGCTCCTTCTAACTCACGTACATTGGTATTAATGTTATAAGCTACATATTTAACCACTTCTTTTGGCATATCTAAACCATCGTTCTTCATTTTACGTTCCAAAATTTCAATCCTGGTTTCGTAATCTGGTATCTGTAAATCGGCACTTAATCCCCAACGAAAACGGCTTAACAATCGTTCTTGCATGCCATCTAAATCTTTAGGGGCTTTATCGCTGGTTAGTACCAATTGTTTGCCACTTTGGTGTAAATGGTTGAAGATGGCAAAGAAAGCATCTTGGCTTTTCTCTGCTCTTGCAAAAAATTGCACATCATCTATAATTAATACATCTATTAATTGATAAAAATGTATAAAATCGTTGATGGCATTGTTGCGACTATGATCTTGAAATTGATTGATGAATTTTTCGCTACTCACATACAATACCACTTTATTGGGATTGCTTCTTTTAACATCGTTTCCAATGGCTTGAGCCAAATGTGTTTTACCTAAACCAACACCACCATAAATTACCAATGGATTAAATGAATTGGCTCCTGGTTTTTCTGCAACAGTTTTTCCTGCTCTTCTTGCCACACGATTGCAATCACCTTCGATAAAACTATCAAAAGTGTACATGGCATTTAACTGTGGATCAATTTGCATTTTCTTTAATCCAGGAATTACAAAAGGATTTTTTACAGGATTGTCTATTACCAACGGAAAATTCATTTCGTTGTTGCTAAATGTTTTCATTCCACTTGCTGGTAAATCCATGCTTCCATTTCTGCCATTGCCACTATCTACCATGATTCGATATTCCAATCGAGCATCTTTACCCAATTCTCTTTTCAAGGTTTTGGCTAAAAGATTTACATAATGCTCTTCTAAGTATTCGTAAAAAAATTGACTAGGCACCTGAATCATTAACACATTTGTTTTTAATTCAACAGGGTTAATTGGTTCGAACCAAGTTTTGAAATGTTGCCATTCAACAATGTCTTTAATTATTTTTAAACAATTAGACCAGACAGATTCAGCAGTTTTAGACATACAGTAATCAGGTATTATACGTAAGTTAAGTTTATTCTCTAGTTGACAAACTACCTATAATTTTTTCAAATGTTGATATGTTGATAAAATTATTTGGTAGGGGATGCAATATGTGCAATTAAAGTTGAAAAAAAAATTTTTTATTCACTTGCTTTTTTCCCTATTACAACAGTATTTGAATTGACCAAATTTTTCTTTGAAAATTTTCCAAAATTATAATCTAGCCTTCCCAATTGAATTCCAGCCCAACCCACTTGATTTACCAAGGTTACTCCACCTTTACGATTGGTATATTTTCTTGGTTCAGGAAAAAAACGATGTGTGTGCCCACCAATAATTAAATCTATATCATAACATTCTTTTGCCAATATTTCATCACTTAATTTATCATCTGTGTATTTATCTCCTAAATGCGATAAACAAATAATCATTTCACAACCTTGACTCTTTAATTCAGCTGCGGTTTTATTGGCACATTCAATTGGATTTTTATATACAGTATTTCCAAATAAACTGTCTGGTATCAAGCCTTTTCCTTCAATGCCAATTCCTAAAATTCCAACTTTAATATTGCCTTTTTTGATAATTTTATAAGGGATTGATTTTCCTTCCATTGGTGTATTGGTAAAATCGTAATTACAAACAATAATTGGAAAGTTTGCATGTTGTAATTGAGTAGCAAAATTTTCTAAGCCTGCGTCAAAATCGTGATTGCCCATTGTTGCTGCATCATAACCCATTAAGCTCATGGCTTTTATTTCTGGTTCGCCTTTGTAAATATTAAAGTACGGAGTTCCTTGAAAAATATCCCCAGCATCTAACAACAAAACATGCTCTTCGGCTGCTCTAATTTCTTTAACAATTGCTGCTCTAGCTGCAACACCTCCCATACCAGCATTTCTACTTCCATCTTGCGGAAAAGGATCAATTCTACTATGTACATCATTGGTATGTAAAATGGTTAATTTTCTTCCTTCACTAGCAGCAAAAACACTTGTAGGTAAAAGCGATGCAGCCAATAATGCACCACCTGTAAATGCTGTTTCTTTTAAAAATTTTCTTCTATTCATAACATTAAATAAAAATTCAATTAATAAGTAACTCTTCCTTCAATTTTCCAATCAATTGGTTTGCCTTGTTGGGTAATTTGTTTTGTAAAAGCAATCAGTGCATCTCTTAATAAATACCCTTTATTTATTTGTGGTACATCACGCAACATATCACAATCATCGCCTCCATTTGCTATATAATCACTATTGGCAACTGTGTAAGTAGCATCGTCATCAATGGGCTTTCCATCAATTAAAATTTGTTCAGGTTTTTTGTCTTTAATTTTCATGGTTATTCCACTTAAAGGCCAACCACCTCTATCTGCAATTTTGATTAAAAACTTTTTAAATACTACACCTTTCAAATCTTGTAATACTATTAAATTATCAAACGGCATTAACTCATAAATTTTCCCAACTGTTATTTCTCCTTTAGCAATGTAAGACCTTATGCCACCATAATTAATAAATGCAGCATCTACTTTTTTACCAAACTTTTGTTCAGCCATAATTCGCATGCAATCGGCCATAAAATTGCCCAATTCACTCTCTGGTTGTTTTTTGGTTAACCCCCTTGTAGTAAATCCAATAACAGCGTTCATTGTTTTATTAATGCTATCGCTATATGGCATTAGCATGGTAACAATACCAGTATCTCTATTGGTTTGCTTGTCTATTTTATAATCTTTAAAAGTTACAGTTGTAGTTTGCTGTTGAGTTGTGCATGCTGTGAAGAAACAAACAGCTAAAACTTGGGGGATGATTTTTTTAAACATGGCTTTATTTGCAAAAAATGAAAGTACAATTTTAAGTAGCAAATGACTGTATTTTTTTTTATTTATTTCAAAAAATTTAGCCCTACTTTCGGTGCTCTTAAAATAAAGCTATGAGTTACGATATAACTGGAAAATTAGTTGCAAAATTTGATACGGTACAACGTACTGAAACTTTTAAAACTAGAGAATTTGCCATAGAAAAATCTGAAGATATTGGTGGCAGAATTATTACCAATTTTGTTAAGTTTCAATGTACACAAGATAGAACAACGATGTTGGATAGATTTAATATTGGTGATGATATTAAAGTGCAATTCAATATAAAAGGAACTAAATGGAATAAGAATGGAGTTGATAATTATATTACCAATTTAGATGCTTGGAGAATTGAAACAGTGAAAATGGGCAATGATGTAACTACAGCTGGTGCTCCTCCAGATTTTGTACCTACTGAAGCCCCTGGTGACGTTGTAGATGATTTACCATTTTAAAGAAATAATAGAATAGGCTTATTTTGCAGGGGAAGTACATTACTTCCCCTTATTATTTTATAGGATAAAAACCTATCTAAACATGCAACAACAAGTTACACTAAAACTACAACCACAAGAAGCCGCAAGCAACTCAATTGTAAAAGAATACATTGCCAAAACAATTGGTGTTCCCGAAAATTCAATTACTGGTTTTTACGTATTAAAACAAAGTATTGATGCACGAAGCAGACAACAAATTTGGGTAAATATTACTGCTCAAGTTTTTATTAACGAACCATTTATTCAAAGAACTATTCAGCCCATACAATTTAAAAATGTAGAGCATGCAAAACACAAAATAATTGTTGTAGGTGCTGGTCCTGCTGGCATTTTTGCAGCATTAAAATTAATTGAGTTGGGTATAAAACCAATTGTAATTGAAAGAGGTAAAGATGTAAGGGCAAGAAGAAGAGATTTAGCCAAATTAAACAAAGAAGGAATTGTAAACCCCGAAAGCAATTATTGTTTTGGTGAAGGTGGTGCAGGTACTTATAGTGATGGAAAATTATATACTAGAAGTAACAAACGTGGCGACATTAATAGAATACTCAACTTGTTTGTACAATTTGGTGCAGAAGAAAAAATATTAATAGAAGCTCATCCACATATTGGTACCAATAAATTACCACACATTATTACAGCTATGAGAGAGCAAATAATAGCTTGTGGTGGAACCGTTTTATTTGAAACTAAACTAACCGATTTTATTGTTGAAAGCAATGAATTAAAAGGCATTGTTACTGCCAATGGAGATCAACTATTTGCCAATGCTGTTATACTGGCCACTGGCCATAGTGCAAGAGATATTTTTGAATTGTTGCACAACAAAAATATTTTAATTGAAGCCAAACCTTTTGCATTGGGTGTACGTATTGAGCACCCTCAACACATTATTGATGCAGCCCAATACCATTGTGTAACAAGAGGCAATTATTTGCCACCTGCTTCATATAGTTTGGTTGAACAAGTGAATGGTAAAGGTGTGTTTAGTTTTTGCATGTGTCCTGGTGGAATTATTGCTCCTGCTGCTACAAACGCCAATGAGTTGGTTGTAAACGGTTGGAGCCCTAGTAAACGCAACAATGCTTTTGCCAATAGTGGTATGGTAGTGAGTGTAGAATTGGATGAAGCTATACAGAGTTTAAAAAAATTAGGCAATCAAAAAACAAAAAATATAGATGCGTCTCATCCATTGTTATTATTGGAATTTCAAAAATTAGTTGAAGAAAAATCTTATACAGCAGGTGGAGGAAAATTTGTTGCTCCTGCTCAACGTGTAGTAGATTTTTGTAACAACAAAGAATCTACCAATTTACCAGATTGCTCTTATATACCAGGTATTACAAGTGCCAATATGAATTCAATATTGCCTCATTTTATTTATAGTCGTTTACAAAAAGGGATTCAAGCATTTGGCAAACGAATGAAAGGTTATTACACCAATGACGCAATTGTAGTGGCAACAGAAAGTAGAACCTCATCACCTGTTCGTATTCCAAGAGATGCAGTTAGTTTACAACATCCTCAAATAAAAAATTTATACCCTTGTGCCGAAGGTGCAGGTTATGCTGGTGGAATAGTAAGTGCTGCAATGGATGGTGAAAAAGTAGCCATTGCAATTGCAGCACAATTAAAAGTGTTATAATAATAACCAATATTATCTGGCAGAGCCACTGATTAAACCTAAAATAATCAACCCCAATATTGCAATCACAATTACAATGACCATTAGTATTAGTGTTACTAAATAATATCGTCTTAAATTACTAAAACTTTCAGTTAAAAGTCCTTCATCATTGGTTTCTATAGCACTGTTTAATTTTAAAGCAAAGTTTAACAACAGAATATTTAAAAACACTGTTATTCCTGCACCAATTAATTGTTGCACTAAAACATTGTTTTTTACTGCTACCAGTAATTGGACAAGCTGAGCAACAAATGCTGTAATGGCACAAATTTTACCCCAAAATGCAACAGATTGCATTTTAGTTTTTAATGTTGGTGTTACAACTAATCCTTGAAATATGATTGATTGATTGTTTTGCATTGGATGTATTATATTAGAAAATTGCTAAGTGAAAAAATAAGTGTGATAAAAGAAACAACTCCAGTAATCATAAAATAAATTCTCAAAGAATCGAAACCTGCCTCTAATGCACCCTGATCTTGATTGGTAATTGCATTGGTTACTTTATTGCCAAAATTGTACAACAAATACACAAACAATGATGCAATTACAACAACAACAACGAGAGTTAATAAAAGTATAGATTTAGTAGATTGAGCAGCCAAAACGCCATTCAATTCATTGGGCAAGAAGTTTTGTATTCCATTAAGAAAAGTTGCACCCCAAATTAAAAAGAATACAATACAGAGGCCTAATATAAACCAGCTAATAAGTGCTACTGTTTTTGCTCGTTTGGCAGCAGCATGTAATTCTGTAGAAGCTTGTGTGTCAATTGAAAATTCAAATAGAGGGCTTTGCTCATTTTCCATTTGTTGTAAGTTTTGGTAAATACAAAATATACATTAATTGGGAAATTGCAAATAAAATTTAAGAAAATATTTAATCGTTGAGTTAATACACTAAATCTTCATAAGCTGCTTGTAGCTCATTGTATGAGTGTTGATCCTTTGCTGTTTTTGCTGCTTCCATTCCTTTTTCGTAACAAGCAATTGCATCTGTTGTATTGCCCAAACGCTCTAACAGTTTAGCTAAATGATAATAGCTACCAACATAATCGGGAGATTGAATTAGAATTTGTTCAAACAATGGCTTTGCGTCAACATCATTTCCCAATTTAATATATTCCAATGCTAAAGCATGTAGCAAAAAGTTATCGTTGGGCGTATTTTCTAAAAAGGTTTTTATTTGTTCAATTCTGTTCATACAAAAATTTAAATTGAGCTTCAATTATAACAACTCTTCTACGTCTACCTTTTCAGTTTTAAAAGAATAGTTTCTTTGAGATACATAACTAAATACAATAACAAAAAATGAAGTAAGAATTTTAGCATAAGGGCCATCAATACCAAATGCTTCAACAAATAATTTAAGAAAGAAATAGTTCAATCCAATAGCCCCACAAACCACTACAAAATATCTAAACAATTGAACTCTTCTTGGCAATTTCGATTCTTGAAAGACTACATATCTACTTAAATAAAACCCTATAGGAAAAGAAATCCAAAAGGCAAACAAAAAGTCGGCAGCTATATGTCTAGATAAAACAAATCTTTCTGTAATGTGTACTGTTTCGTTGGTAAAAATATATTCAAAAGCAACAAAATAAAGTACAATACCAAATACTGTATTAAAACCTCCACAAGCTGCATATCTAAACGTTTGCAAAGGCATGATACGTTTAAAAATGGGGTAAAAGAAATCTACAAAACTTAAAATTGAGCTTCTGATTGTGTTGTGTACTTGCCTCATAAAATTGAAGCTGCGAAGATAGGTAGTTATTGGTTAGATTTGCAACCACTAAAAAATGTTAAGTTACATGAGTGTTATTGAACAAATAAAAGTTGCTGCAGCAAAGGCCATTGAAGAATTGTATAAGGTAGAAATTGGAGCAACATCGATTTTGGTGAATGCAACCAAACCCGAATTTGAAGGTGATTATACAGTTGTATTGTTTGCATTTGTAAAACAATTAAAAAAATCGCCAGATGAATTGGGTAAAGAATTGGGTGAATATTTAATAAATAACAATGCCCATTTATTCACAGATTTTAATGTAATTAAAGGCTTTTTAAACCTTAGCATCAATCATGCAGTTTGGTTAAAATTTGTAAGCTCAGAATACAGCAACAACCAATTTGGAAAACAAATTACTACTGCTAATAAAGTGATGGTTGAATACTCTTCACCCAATACCAACAAGCCTTTACACCTTGGACATTTAAGAAATAATTTTTTAGGATGGAGTATTGCTGAAATTTTAAAAGCCAATGGTAACGATGTTGTAAAAACTTGTATTGTAAACGATAGAGGTGTACATATTTGTAAAAGCATGATTGCTTGGCAATTGTTTGGCAACAATGCTACACCAGAAAGCACCCATGCAAAAGGGGATCATTTTGTAGGCGATTACTATGTAAAATTTAACAATGAATACAAGAAACAAGTTGAAGAGCTAATAGCATCTGGCAAAACAAAAGAAGCTGCTGAAAAAGAAGCTCCAATAATGCAAGCCACACAACAAATGTTGTTTGATTGGGAAACTGGCAAACCCGAAATTATTGCACTTTGGAAAACAATGAACAGCTGGGTGTATGCAGGTTTCGACGAAACGTATAAAAACATTGGGAGCGATTTTGACAAAGTATATTACGAAAGCAATACCTATTTATTGGGTAAAGATTTGGTTGAAAAAGGTTTAGCAAAAAATGTATTTTACCAAAAGGATGACGGAAGTGTATGGATTGATTTAACTGCTGATGGATTGGACGAAAAAATTGTACAAAGAAGAGATGGAACATCTGTTTACATTACTCAAGATATTGGTTTAGCAGAACAACGTTATGAAGAATACAAAGCCAGTGAAAGTATTTATGTAATTGGCGATGAGCAGAATTACCACATGAAAGTGTTGAAATTAATTTGCCAAAAATTGGGTTTACCAAGTGCCAATGGAATTCACCATTTAAGTTATGGAATGGTTGAACTGCCAACAGGCAAAATGAAAAGCCGTGAAGGCACAGTAGTTGATGCTGATGATTTGGTGCAAGAAATGATTGCCATTTCTAAACAAAAAACGGAAGAGCTGGGCAAGGTGAAAGATTTTACAGAGGCTGAATTGGTTGAATTATACAACACCATTGGCTTGGGTGCATTAAAATTCTTTTTATTAAGAGTTGATCCAAAAAAGAAAATGATTTTCAACCCAGAAGAGAGTATAGATTTTCATGGTTTTACTGGGCCATTTATTCAATACACACATGCAAGAATAAAAAGTATTTTAAGAAAAGCAGAAGCTCAAGATTTGAATATTACTCTTGAAGATGATGGTTTATTGAAGTTGGAAAAAGATGTAATTAAACACATTGAATTGTTTCCTGCAACCATTGCTGAAGCAGCTGCAGAGCATGATCCAAGTAAAATAGCCATTTATATTTTTAACTTGGCTCAACAATTCAATTCATTTTATGCTCAACATTCTATAGCCAATGCAGAGAATGAAATTAAAAAAATATTGCGTTTACAAATTGCAACTTTAACTGCACATGTAATAAAAAGGGGAATGGGTATGATGGGAATTGCTGTACCTGAAAGAATGTAAATATTTTAAATCGAATCACCTGCTTTAGCCAAAAGGCTCAGCTATTATTTAAAAAGGGTTTAATCAAAATGAATGTTGATTAAACCCTTTTTAATACTTCTTTTCTGTTGGTGAAAGTCAATAACGGCAATGTAAAACCAATACTATCAATTCAATTTTGAGTAGCATTACTCTTTCAAAAGCTTGGTGGTAAAGTTTATATCTGTAGAATAAATCTGTAAATAATAATAGCCTTTCATTAAGTTTTTAATCGCTTGATCGTTTAATAACAAATTGCTACTACCTCTGCTCATAAATACTTGTTTGGTAAAACAAATTCTACCAGAAACATCAATTAAATTAAATGAAACTTTTTGGGCATTTTGAATATTTGAGCTAATACTTATTTGTGTTGAAAACAAATTACCAATTGGCTTAATCACATTATCTACATTGGATTTTTTTATAGATTCAATCGAAGAGTAAGTAAAGCTTCCATCTTTTTGTATTTGTTTCAACCTATAATACACAACTGCTTCAGTGCTATAAAGAATATTGGCATCATTGTATGTGTAAGTTTGTGGCTCGTTGCTATTGTATGCTTTAACGTTTCCAAATGCTAAAAAATCAGTTCCGTTAAAAGAACGTTCCAATTCATACTTGTCCATATTAACTTCATCAGTAACCTTCCAAGTAAGCAATGCATCTCTTTTGTTGCTTGCAGTAGAGGCGTTAAAATAAACAAGTTTTACGGGTACAGTTGCATTACAATTGTATGTACCAGCCCATCCTGCAGCTGTTGTAGCACAATCCGATCTAAACTCCACACACAAAGAACCATTTGTTGAAGTGAAACTTCCTGGCAAAGTAGTTCCTGTAAATTTTCCCAATAAAGGAGCATTTACATTGTTGCCATTATAGATGTATATATAATCCCAATTTAATTCCAAATTAAATGAAGTGAAATTTATAGACACTTGTCCGCCACAAGTGGATGTAAAAACTTGAACAGTTCTTTCATCATCTGCATAGTTGCCAGTTGGTCCACCATTATCATAAAATGTTCCTGAACTTGCCGTAAAATTGGTTGTTGCAGGATTGTTGTTAATCAATTTATAATACAAATCCCAATTCCAATTGGGTCCTGGATCAGCATGAGTTTGACTAGGAAACATTTGATGCCCTTTAACTTTAATACATCCTCCTTTTTGACAAGTGCTAGAACTTTGAGAACATGTACATGCAGCACCAGAATAAGTTCTTAAAGGATTAATTCCATATCCACTATTACAAATATCTCTCACCACAGCAGCAGAAGCATTGTACATGGCGGTTGTATACCAACCAGTTTGGCTACAATAACCCTCATGCTCTATGCCAATAGTGTATGAATTTTCGCTACCAATATGATAAGCTTTATTCGATTCTAAAACCATTTGTGTAACCTGACCATCTGATGAACGAATCATATAATGAGATGATACAGACGATGCACAATTTTGAAACCAAGAAATACTTGCAGCATAAGAACCTTCTGTATCGTGAATGGCCACTGCAGAAATTGCTACAGTTCTACCTGTTGCATAATTGCAAGAAGCAGCAGGGTTCCAAATGGCATCTCCAAAATCAGCAGAAGTGGATGATTGATTTCTATTTGCCTGAATGGGCAAGGTTACTTGTTGAGCACTTAATAATTTATATTTCTGCTCACCAAATATTTTCTTAATATCTAATTGATAATTGGGAAACTGATACAGTAATTGGTTGGCTGGTTGTTGCAAAAAAGACAATACACTATAAAGATGTGCATTTAAAGGAAAACTGTTTTCAACATCACTATTCGGAAGTTCAGTTAAAGCAATTAAAACTGGCAATTGTTTTTCAACTTCATTTGAAACAATATTTTTTTGATTTTGAATTGCTGTGAATGCTTTAGCAAAAGCCAAAATATTTATTAACGGACTTTCTTTTATGTCTTGTTCACTATAGCCAGAAAGGCTTGCAACTGAAGCCAAATTATTGTTGAACACACCTTTACCATCTGCAACCAAACCCATTACACCATAGCTTTTGGGCAAACCACTACAACTTCCAATCTCATCGGCATCATGCACAATATGGTTTACCCTTGTATTGGTTGAAGCAATTGCTTCAAGTAAACCTACGGGTATGTTTGGATTGGCTTGATAAGCTTGTTTAAAATATGGAGCAAATACATTTTCCTGTTTATCAGTTTGAGCAGAGGTTATTACAGAAATTGACAGGCATAAAAAAATACTAAACAAATGTTTACACATGGTAAGTTATATTATGTAATGTAATTAACTAAAGCAGTTAATACAATTTGACATTAAAAATAATTAATGTTCGGTTCTTACAAAGTATTTTTTAATAACTACCCAAAAAGAAGCTTGCGATAGCAACAATTTTTGGGTTCTGTTTTATTGTTAAGGTTTATTTGTTTTTTGGTTACACAACAACACTTATTTTTGCCAGCCTTACTTAAAGTAAGCCCATGTGTTGAAATTGGTAGACAAGCCACCTTGAGGTGGTGGTATTCGCAAGGATGTGCTGGTTCGAATCCAGTCGTGGGCACACAACCACCATTTTTAGGTGGTTTTTTATGCCCTAAAAGTCAATAACAGTAAGGCTTACAGCGGATTTGTTTGATTTTGATTTCTTTTAATATATCCTTATTTTCTCAATTTTTGTGCCGCTGGTGTGCCATGTGGCACAAACTTTAATAAAAAATCATACCTTTGAGAAACAAAAATCAAACCAAAGGAAAATGAGTGTACAACTAAGAAAGCGAAAAAATGCCGACGGCACAACCACTTTACGGTTAGATATTTATCATAACGGGTTAAGAACAATGGAAAGGCTTACACACTTAAAACTTGCAAAGCCTTTGAACATAGCCGATAGAGAAAACAACAAAAAAATATTGCAACAGGCTGAAGCAATAAGAGTAACTAGAGCCGCTGATTTAGAAGCCAACGATTATAACATGGTAACCGATACAGGCAAAAAAACGGTGGTTACTGTATGGCTTCAAAACTATGTTGATGCTTACAATAAAAAAGACAAAAGAAATATGCAGGGGGCACTCAATCGTTTTTCTGATTATTTGATTGAAGTAAAAAAACAAAAGCTAACTTTTGGAAACCTCAATGCTTTGTTGATAGAAGATTTTATAGACTACTTAGAAAATAAAAGTACTGGTGAGGGTGCTGCATCTTATTACAACAGGTTTAAAAAAATGATAAAACAAGCTTATCGTAAAAGATTAATGAAAGATAATGTACTGGATTTTGTAGAACGCAAAGTAAGTGGTAAAGCAAAAAAGAAAGATATTTTAACCTTAGATGAATTAAAAATATTAGCAGCAACACCAACCGAAAGCAGCGAAGTAAAAAAAGCTTTTCTTTTTAGTTGTGTAACTGGTTTAAGATGGATCGATGTAAAGGCTTTAAGATGGCAGGATATTGATTTAAGTAATAAACAAATGAATGTTACCCAAAGCAAAACTGGTGAGGTGGTAAACATCCCTTTAAATGATACTGCAATAAAACTACTAGAACAGCCCAAAGCCACTACCCTTACTGTATTTGATTTACCAACTGCCAACGGTGCTAATAAAACTTTAAAGGCATGGGTAAAACGTGCAAAAATAGCTAAGGCTATTTCATGGCATAATGCAAGGCACTCATTTGGTACGAACCTAATTTTTAACGATGTAGGTTTATTAACTGCATCAAAGCTTTTAGGGCACACCACTACAAAACATACACAACGATATGTTGATATTGCCAACGAAATGAAAGAGAAAGCAACCAACAAAATAAATATTGATTTATGATAGAACAATTAACTAAGGAAAAATTAATTGAATACGGTTTTGATAATGAAATAATTGAAATGCTTTTAAAGTTTGAAATACCTACCTACCAATTACAAAATAATAAGGGGGATTTTTTTGCTTCAAGTATTGATGGCAAAATTTATTCGGCTGAAGATGCAAATAGAAAGGAATATTTTAAGGATATAGAAAACCCTAAATTCCCTTTTAGAAATTTGGATTTAGTACCTGAATATTATGAACTATTAGAAGCTGCATACATTGAAACGAAAAGAAAAAAAGCGGGTATAATTTTCAATGAAAAAGCTACAAAAGAAAAATTGAGGTTAGAACAAATTGAATGGGTTACTGAAGTTATTATTGATACAAAAGCCTATTTAAAAGATAGAACTTACAAACCAAACTACAAACTTAACACACTTGAAATTCATGAATTTTATTTACAATATTTGAATGACTTAGTTGAACTAAGAAACACTAGTACTGAAAAAATAAAATTACAATCCATTTTTTTAGACACCAATAACTCATTTGAATTATTCAAGGAACTTTTAGAAGATTTAGAAATAACCATTCAAGGAAACGTAAACACCAAAAAAGGTAGAATGGGAAAAATTACAGGATTGATAACTGCTTTAAAAGAAACCCCCAATATTTTTAAGTTAGAAAAAAAGACTTTAACCGAAACTTTTTTATTAGATGTTTTTAACTCATACTTAGGAACAGATTATAAAACTTTTTCAAAGAGGGGTACAGATTTTAAAGAAGGATATGAGGAAACAATAAATTTTTTCAACCTAAACAAACCTAAATTAAATACGAAAAAGTAACACATGTTACTTGCATGTTACTTGAATGACCCTTTCACTACCCTAGCTTAGACTTTTGTTGACTTTTACATAGTCAATAACAAATAGCTATTTGTTTTTTCTCACATTTTTCAAAACTCAAAAAAAATGGATCTACAAAACAAACGTGTGCTAACCTTTGATGAGGGTTGCACATACTTAGGCTATGCAAAAAGTTATGTTTATAAACTAACTAGCAGCGGAATTTTACCCTTTAGTAAACCCAATGGGAAAAGTATTTTTTTTGATAGGGAGAAATTAGAAGATTGGATGCTATCCAACGCAAATACAAGCCTTGCAGAAAAGCAAATTGAAGCGGCAACTTATGTAAATACTCACCAATAAAAAACCCCACCTTATGACTGAAAATAAAGAGGGGTTTAATGAGATTTCTAACAGCCCCAAAGGTAATGTTTTTTCTTACTTCAATAAGCCAATACAAAATACTAAGCCATCTAAAGAAATTAATTTATTAGAAGCATGGCAGCTGATAACTGGTAAAGATTTTGAACAGGTAACAAAGCAACTTAGAAGTATCGAAGACACTAAGGCAGCAAAGCGTTTTAAAGCTTCAAATTTCGATTATGTTACTTTCAATGGAACATTTACCGAAAGAGCCGATACAGCTGCAAAAACTGCATCTAGTTACTTTACAGTTGATGTAGATAATGTTGGCGAACAGTTAATGCAGCTTAGAGAAAGCATAATAAATGATAAAGTACTTTGCCCACTATTGGTTTTTATTAGCCCTAGTGGCAATGGCTTAAAAATTATTCTAAAAATAGATACGGATTTATTAGACTTAACAGCCAATAGTAAAAGAACAAATACAGTTTGGCAGTCCGTTAATACCTACTTTTCTATTCATTATGCCAATCTTATAACACCAACAGTAAAAATGGAGTTTATAGATCCTGCATGTAAAGACTTAAGTAGGGCATGTTTTATTTGCCATGATGCAACAGCTTATTTGAATATTAACGATAGTGGAATTATAGATGCTGATTTTATTAGTAAGTATCCACCATTGTTAGTAGAAAAAAATAAGGTACAAAAAAGTAATAAAAATATTGATTTAAGGCAGGTTAGCCCAGCAACTACTTTAGAAGATTTAGCAGCAAGGCACTTAAATAAAAAAGATAACCACCACAAAGAAATATTGGCTTTTGTTGGTGCTGCTAATACTATTGGCACACCAATAGAACAAACATTAAACTACTTAAAAAACAATGTTCATATTTCGCCACAATCAGCCCACAGCGACACGAATAAATTAACTAACGAGGTAGAAGATATTTACAATAGATACAACAGCAATAGTGAGGGTGTACATGTTTTAACCCCTTTAAGTTTTGGGTATAAAATATTGTACTTCAAATTTTCGAGAGAAGCAAAGGCGTTTATACTTAGCTCACTTTTTTGGGATGAGATAAGAAAGATTTTACATGATGCAGGTTTTGCAAAAAGAAAGGTAGGTAAGAACTTTGTGTACATTCAAAAAAATGGTTGCATTATTAGCGAAGTAAGCCCCGAAAATATGAGGGATTATATGACTGCTTATGTAGATAGCATACAAGATAGTATTTGTTTTAGCTATCAAAATAAACTGTATCAAATACCCCCAGCTGCAATAAGAGAAACATACTTAAAAAACAGCAATAACATATTTAACAAAGTTTGGTTAGAACATTTACAGGAACATACCGAACCACTTTTAAAAGATAAAGAACATGAAATGTATTTTTTCTTTAGAAATGTTATTGTAACTGTTTCTAAAGATGGCATAAATACTGAAGACTGGAAAAATAAAACAGGCTTTTGCATTTGGGATGAGCAAATAATAAAACACAATTTTGATTTTATAGAAGATTTTACAACCTCACATTTTTATAAGTTTTTACGCAATGTTACAAATAACGATGAGAGCCGATTTATTACTATGGTTACTGGAATTGGCTATTTAATGCACCATAGTTTTAAAGAGAGTGAGGGGCAAACAGTTATCTTATACGATGAAACAATAACCGATACAAGAACCCCACAGGGTGGCAGCGGCAAAGGTTTAATTGTAAACGCAATAAAGCAGCTTAGAAAAGTAACTAAAATAGATGGTAAACATTTAGATACTACTAATAGATTTAAGTGGGAACTAGTAACACCTAGCACACAAATAGTTTGGTTAGATGATGTTAAGCCCGATTTTGATTTTAGTATTTTACATAGCACATTAACGGACGGTTGGACGATCGAAAGAAAGTATTTATCTCAATTTACTATTGATACAACTGATAGCCCTAAAACTGTTATATGTTCAAACAGCATTATTAAAGGTGGGGGAACTACTAATTTAAGACGGCAATTTATAATTGAGTTAAGCGACTATTATAGTAAGCAAATAAAAAGCGGCAATGAAAAACCAATTGAGCAAACACATGGCTGCATCTTTTTTTCTAAGGCATGGCAACTGCTTGAATGGAATATGTTTTTTAGTTTGATGGTTGATTGTGCCTATCAATTTTTAAATAGTGGTTTTATTTACAACAAGGGTGTAAATGTAGAATTAAACAGGTTTAGACAATCTACAAATGAAGATTTTGCAACGTGGATAGAAGACCAGGATTTGCAACCTAATCAGCGTTATGAAACTAAAAAATATTATGAGCCATTTGTACAATTGTTTTATGGCAATACGCATATAATAGGGCTAAGAACATTTACAAGCTGGTTAAAAGATTATGCTACTTATAAAGGTTGGGGCTATGATAGAAAAGAAAGCAATGGAATAGGTTACTTTATTTTCAAAAGTGGTTAAGTAGTTAAGGTTTACCCTCTTTAGAGGGGGGTGTATATTACATTACAATATATAATAATATATTGTAAAAAATAGAAAACCAACACCCCCCCCCTTACTACAATAATATTAACTACTTAACCACTATTCTTTTTTAATTATGTTTTTTAAGCCTAAAATATTAACAATACATACCCCCGAAACAGTAGAAACGATTTTTGAAAATTGGTTAATGAGTAACCCACAGGGGGGAACATTCACACACGAAAAGCAAGTTTTTGAAGTATGGCAAAAGCCCCTAAAAATTGAACCAACAAAGCCAATAGTAAAAACTAAAATAGTAAGTACAACAAACAAGCCCACAGGCTTAAGCCTTGAACATCTTGTTACACTTGCTAAAGCTGCAATGCAAAAAAACCTTTCAATGAATGAAGACCAGCAACACAAATACTTTAAGCTATGGTTTAAAGAAATGCAACCACTTACAACAGTAACCGAAACCGATTTTTTAACAGCAATAAAAAATTCAATAAATGGCAAAACCTAAAACAGATATTTCTTTAATTCATTTAGAGCAAATGGCATACAACTACATTAAGGATTGCATGAAGTACCAAAAAGAACAAGCCACAGCAAGTGGCAAAATAGTTAAGGTACTGGATAGGCAAATACCTACAATAGATTACTTTTTGCGTATTTGGATACCCGAACAAGGCGAACCAACTATAAACCGTTCAACTTATTACAGGTGGTTGAATGATGAAAGCAACCCCGAAAAGTGCAACACTATAAAAAACATTGAGCAACTTTTTAAAGCATTGGCAACCGATATAGTGGCGAATGAGGGCAAAGGAATATTCTATGCAAAGAACCGTTTGGGAATGACTGATAGGGCAATGATAACAAACCCTTTTGTAGAACAACCGCTTTTCAATGATATTGAACCAATTACAGGTATGCTTATTCAATAACGAAAAAATGAAACAAATACAAAAGCAACTTTCAGCAATACTAAACTTTCTATTTAATCCAAAAAGTAAAACCGTTTATTCGTGGTGGGTTATTATTGGAACTTATATTTTATTGTTTTTTGCCCTATGTGCAACAGGGTATAGAATACTTCAATAGTGTTGCTTTTCTCAATTTTTGTGCCGCTGGTGTGCCATGTAAACAATAAAATGCCCTGAAACACAATACAGTATTGACTTTCACAAAGTGGTATTGTTTCAGTCGTGGGCACACAACCACCATTTTTAGGTGGTTTTTTGTATTTGTATAGCTATTTTTTAGGATTTATTTTAAAAAAAATCCATGATTTATCAATTTATGTTACTCCATTGTAACATAATTATTGTGAGTGTTAAAATTTGTTTCACTTTAATGAAAAGTAAATGCAGTTTGTTTTTACATTGATAAGCGTTGCTTATATAAAACAAAAAAACCACAGCCTAAAAAAGCCGTGGTTATAAAGCACCCCCATTAAGAAAATTATTGTTTTACGAAACGTTGCATTTTTATTCCTTCTGTTGTTTCTATTTTAAAAATGTATATGCCTGACGCAAGTGTTGATACATTGATGGTATTGATATGCTGTTGTAAATTAATATTGCTTTGAACTGTTCTTCCATCAACTGTAAGTACTGATGCAGTTACTTTTTTATTTAAAGGAAGTACAACATTGATTGTGTTTTTTGCAGGATTGGGAAATAAACTGATGGAATTTGTTTTATTAGATAGCGTAATAATTTGGCTATATCCAATCTTTCCATCTTTGTCTATTATTTTTAATCTGTACCAAGTAGTACCAATTGATAGTTTTTTATCTATCAACCTATAGTTGTTGCTACTACCATTTTTTGCAGCAATGTTTGTTATTAAAGAAAAGCCGTTTTCATTAGGTCGTTTTCTTTCTACTTCAAAATTGGCAACATTTACTTCGTTGTTTGTTTGCCATTGCAAAGCAGCATCGCCATTTAGGAACGAACCATCAAAAGAAATTAATTGTAAAGGCAATGCTGAAACAGTTGAAGTAATTACCAACTGACTGAAGCTTGGAATGTTGTTGATGTTGATACTGTTGTTACCAGCATCTAAACTAATGCCACTGATAGGAAAGGCAGTCCACACACCACTTCCATTGGATGGACGTTTGTACAAAGTATAATGGCTCATGTCTGCATCTGTTAATACTCCATCTGGCAAACGAAATGTAATATTTGTTTGAAGGTTATCTGTATTGTCGCCATAATTATCAATAATCCAATAGCCAGGCAACATATTGCTTCCTGGATTTGGATTACCTCCTATAGGAATACTTTCTAAATAACTTCCATTCAAATTTCCATTGGGCGTAATGCCTGGAAAACGGAGTTGCAAGGTGTTGCTAAAATCGGTGGAATTAAAATTGTACATATATTCTGTACTTGCAATATCTACACAATCACTGCCTCCAGTACCTGCAGATAAATCAGAAGTAATGGCTGTTGCTCCATTGAACTTTGTTCCACTCCAAGCTCCAATAAAGTCATTGAAATCTGTTGCACCAGCTTCATTAAACTGGTAATAAGCTTGCAGACCTGCTTCTGTTCCAGAGAGTAGAATGTGTTTGCGTTGTCTTAATTCGCAAGCAGTTAAAGCCACATTATAAAACTGCCATTCTTCTAAATTACCAAAGAATTTTTGTGCATTGTTATACCCTGTACTTGCATAGCCAAAACGCAATGGAGTGCTTACATTATTTGTAGTACCAGTTATATTGGCAAATGATTGTGCAACCACTCTTCCATTGATATAGAGTTTCATTTTAGAACCACTTTGCCAAGTAACAAATACATGACTCCATTGATTGTAACGAAAAAGTGTTGAATCAACATCTACAACCAATGTATTCTGAACATTACCAATAGCAAGGGTTACATCAAATTTATTTACACCATCGCTTTTATAAAATTGCATGCGAAGCATTGAACCACTATTGCTACTTTCATCACCTTTAGAAACAACGCTTCTTACGTCACCATCATTTACAGGAAACGATTTTGGTTTTATCCATCCACCAAAAGAAATAGCAGTTTGTGCTTCAATGGTACTCACATCACCTAAGTTTATAAAATCATCTACACCATCTAACACAGCCATTAAATTGGCATTTGTTGTTATTATACCATTGGGAGTTGTGGCTTGTGCAGCAGGGTTTCCTGTAGTGTTATCATTGTTATAATTTCTACCATTACAACCGCCATAAGCAAACACTTTAAAATAGTATGTTGTACTAGGTTGAAGATTGGTTACAAAAATTCTGCCCATGTTTGTTCCATTATAAATAACCTGCTCACCTCCATTGTAAACAGTTGATGCAGTTGGATTTGCACCGTTTGCCAAATTGGTAAAATTGTTTACAGTATTCATCTTTACTACATAACCAGATACATTGCTTTCAGGAACTGTCCAACCATTAACACTGATAGAATTGGTAGTAATTTTATAGAACGTAATATTTGAAGCATTGGGATAAGGTGCATTTATACAAGGAGCAAATGTTATAGGGTTTGGTCGTTGTCCTTCAGTTGCTGGGAACATTTTTATAACAGAAAAATTAGAACCATCGGGATAAACTTTATACAATGAACCTCCATTCTCCACAGCACCCCAACTTGTTGCACCATAAATAAAACCATCTGTATTTTTAGCAAGGTAGCCTTGTGGTCCACCACCATCTGTACTATTAAAATTTTTCAACACAACATGAGCTGTACTTCCATCTTTTTTTATTCTGTACAAAATGCCATATCCACCAATTCCACCACCAGCACTTGTGCCATATAAACTATCATTAAGCACCATCAATCCTCCATTAAAATAGGTACTTGCAGGTACATTGTAAATTACTTGAAAATTATCGCCAGCTGCTGGATTAATAGAGAAAATAGTTCCTCCATTACTACTACCACCAGCTTGTGTTACACCATAAATTAAACCAGTTGCAGTATCTTGAATTAAATCTCCAACAGCACTACTTCCATCAGTTGCAGTAAAAGCTTTAACGGTTTGGTAGCTTGTTCCATCTTTCTTTACCTTAAAGACTCCACCCAAATTAGATGCACCACCACTTATGGTTGTTCCATATAAAAAACCATTACTTGCTTCCAATACAGTTCCTATTGGTTGCAACAAATCAGTTGTAGCAGCAGTAAACCCTTTTACAAAAGAAAAAGTATCGTTGTTGGCTGGATTGATACTGTACACACTTCCTGTGTAAGTTGTGCTACCATCAGTACCTTGATTGGTAAATGTGCCGTATAACTTTTGATCGCTTCCCACAATTATAGCAGATGGATTTGAGCCATTATCAGGCTTGAATTGTTTCACAATTCTATGAGAATTGGGCACATCGGGAAACAAAGTAAACAATGAACCTCTTTCATACAATCCTTCACCATAACAAATGCCATACACTCTATTAAATAAGGCATTGTTTTGTGCAACATAAGCCAGCCTGCCAGTTGGCCCACTACCTTCTGAATGAAAAAGAAATTGGTGGCAAAGTTCAAAATTTGTTCCATTTAAATCCATCTTAAAACTTACACCAGCATTGCGTAATCCTCCATAAGAAGCCACTCCATAAATTTTTCCATTGGCAGGATTATAGGTAAATGAGTTAACTGCTGTACCTCCATCAAACCCATCTTTTAAAGGAACAATGGCACCTGCACTTGCCTTAAAAAATACACCAGCATTGCTAGTTCCACCAACTGTGGTAAAACCATAAATATCGCCATTGGTATGAACATATAATTGACGTGAAGGTGTATTGCCTGAAGCAGCATCAAAGTCTGCTTGATCTGCAATAAGATTGGTTGCTTTATTAAACTGAAATAAACAGCCTTTATTGTTTGCACCACCTGCAGCACAACCTCCATATAAAAAACCATTTCTTCCTTCTACTAAAGTAGATAATGGACTAGAACCATTGACACCGTTAAAACTAAGCACTCCCGTCAGTACACCAATAGTAGAACCTAAGCCTGGCACCAGCTTGAAAATTGTGCCTAAATTTTGATTGCCTCCTTTATCGCAAATACCATAAAAATTACCATTGCTTGCTTGGTACAATGTAGCTCTTGGATTTCTACCAGAACTAGCAGCTATAAAACTTACTGTAGTAAAATTATATGGAGCTACTGCATTCATTTTAAACAATGCTCCTTCATTATTTGAGCCTCCAGAAACAATGCCATACAATTTTCCATCTGCACCAATTGTAACACTTCCATAAGCACCATTTACTACATCAGTTGTTTGGTTGAAAGTTTTGATTACAGAAAAATTTGTTCCATCTTTTGCAATACGCCACATTGTTCCATTGTTGTTGGTGCCACCCAATTCACAAATGCCATAAAGGTAACCATTGGGATGAAGCACAGGTCTATAACGTGGTGCATAACCATCTGTTGAATTGTTAAACACATACAAAGTTTTGTATCGACTACCATCATAACTAATTTTAAAAATAGCCGACTTACTACTTGACAAACCATTGCCAGCAGCAATGCCATAGAGATAACCATCTTGGCCATCAACCACATCAACACCTTGCCCCCAACTTTGCATAAATTCTTTTTTAGGTGAATAGTTAGAGCCATCGGTATTCATGGTAAAAACCATTCCTTTTGCCAATGGATCTATGCCGTAAGCGGTAGTGCCAATCAAACGTTCCTGTGTTTTTGCTTGTATAAGCAATGCAGTAAACAGCGTAAAAAGTATCATTTTTTTCATAAGTGTGAAGTTTGATTTGTTGTAACAGTTTCAGAAAACAATTTTATTCTAAAAGTTGCAATTAAGCATTGAGCTATTTTACTAAAGTTTACGTTTCAAGCAGTCGGATACTATTTTATCGAATTGATTTTCAATGGATAACAAGCAATTCAATTTTACCTTATTTTTATAGACTACTCAGATAAATGCAGTGCTCATGAGTTCAATTTTTAGCCTCATACATTCTCTTACTCCTTCAGAAAAAAGGTATTTTAAACTCTATGCACAAAGACAAGTGCAAGGAAGAAATACCAATTATTTAAAACTATTTGAAGCCATTAACACACAGGTTAAATATGATGAACCAGAATTGTTGAAGCGGTTTAGAAAGGAAACTTTTGTAAAGCAATTTAGTGTTGCAAAAAATTATTTGTTTAATATGCTGCTGAAAAGTATGCAAGAATACAACCAGGAAAATTTTATAGAATGGAAGATTAGAAACTTATTTCTGCAAGTAAAAATTTTAGCAAGTAAAGGGCTTGATACAGATGCTGCAACACTCATAAAAAAAACAAAAGAACTAGCACTGCAATATGAATATTATCATGTAATTATGGATGTATTGCATATTGAAAAATATCTCTTTGGCAATTTTAGAATTTACAAACAAACCAGTGAAATATTTGCTGCAATGGTAGAAGAAGATACCCTTGCATTTCAAATGGCTGCAATACATAAAGATGTAGGCCATGTATGGCATTACCTTACTTTATTGGAACAAGAAATAGGCAAAAAACCATTTGAACAAATTAAAGAAGAAGCCACCAAGTGTGTTGCTGTTGATTGCATGAAAGTAGAACCAACTATTTCTTACAACTCAAAATTTCGTTATTATGCTTCTTGGAGTTTATACTACAATCTTATTAACGATCAGCAGAATAATTATGAATGTTGTAGGCGTTGTATTTTAATTAGGGAAGAACAAATAGAAAAGCAACCCTTGCAACAAATGGATCCATTGGCCAGTTACTATAATTTTTTACTTGCTTGTGAAAAAGCCAATCAATGGGAGCAATTTGAATACTATTTACAAAAAATAAAATTCTATGAAGCCCTTACTATTGAAGTGAATATTAGAAAAATGCACAATTACTGTTGGTGTGGATTAATGTATTATTTGCATTTGCAGAATTATGAAAAAGCCAACGAAATAGTAAATGAATACAAGACTTTTTTTGTTGAGAAGAAAATAAAATTTAGAAAGGATTTTAAAGTTTATATAGAAGCAGCTTGTGGCTTGGTTTGTTTCTTCAACAAGCAATACAAAGAAGCTTTGTATTGGTGGAGTGATATTTTAAATAAAGCTCCAGAGCAAGTAGAACTTAGATCTCAAGCATCAGTTAGATTGTATTTGATGATGTTACATTGTGAAGAAGAAACAACAGATATTATGGATTATTTGGCACAACAAGCAAAAGTATTTTTGAAGCAAATGGGCTTATGGAATGAGCCAGAAAAATTATTTGTAAAAGGTATTGTAACAATTTCAAACATCAACAACTCAAAAGAAAAAATTATAGCTTTTGAAGAACTGTATCAACAATCAAATAAAACGTCAATCTCTATTTCAGGGAATGCTATAAATACATTTATACTGAATTGGCTGAAGCAAAAAACAATTTAACTGTACATTATTTTTTGTTCATTGTATTGCGTCATGTACAAGATTGGCTAATAGAAAATGTTGCATAATTAGTACTATAACTTACCAATACCTAAAAAAATTTCAGATTATTGTGCTTTTAAAGAACATAACTTTGTACCAATAAAACAATGAAGTATTTGCAACTTCAATTGTAAATTGTATGCCATGCCAGAATTAAGAAATATTTTAATTGATGCCATTCCAGCATTTATTGTTCTAATAATTATTGAAGTTATTTATGCCATTAAAACACAACGAGAACTGTATGAAGTAAAAGATGCAACAACTAGTATTAGTTTAGGCTTAGGCAATTTGTTTATTGGCTTACTTACCAAAAGTTTTATTCTTGTTTTTTTTGTTTGGATATATGAATATAGAATTTTCACCATACCGTTCAATGCTTGGTGGGCATGGGTACTAATATTTTTTGTTGATGACTTTAGCTATTATTTAATGCACAGAACTGCTCACAGTGTAAGATGGTTTTGGGCAAGCCATGTGGTACACCACTCATCTGAAAAATACAATTTAGCTGCAGCTTTAAGGCAAACTTGGACAGGCAATTTAACAGGATCGTTTATTTTTTGGAGTTGGATGCCGTTGGTTGGCTTTCAACCAAAAATGATTTTCTTTATGCAATCGGTTAGTTTAATTTATCAATTTTGGATTCATACAGAAGGCATCAAACGTTTACCAAAATGGTTTGAATTCATTTTCAATACGCCTTCACATCATAGAGTACATCATGGCACAGATGTATTGTACTTAGATAAAAATCATGCAGGAATATTAATTATTTGGGATAGACTGTTTGGCAGTTTTCAACCAGAAATATTTACGCCAAAATATGGATTAACCAAAAACGTAAAAACATTTAATCCCGTTAAAATTGCTTTTTTTGAATGGGTAAATATTGCCAACGATATTAAAAAATCTAGAAACCTAAAAGACGTTTGCAACTATTTAATACAACCTCCAGGTTGGAGCCACGACGGAAGTTCGAAAACCACAAAGCAGTTAAGAAAAGAAGCCAATACAAAAGTTTAAAAAATCAATTGTTCTTCATAAAAAATTGCATAAATCAATAAAAATACTATCAGTCGTTAGCTTAATTTCAAATGCTTACATTTGCAGCAAATTACTTGCATGAATATTAAGAATAACATACTCGAAACCATTGGCAATACTCCACTAATTAAGTTAAATAAAACAACCAAAGATTTACCTTGCTTGGTTGTTGCTAAGGTTGATTATTTTAATCCTGGTAATTCTATAAAAGATAGAATGGCGTTGAAAATGGTAGAAGTTGCCGAAGCCGAAGGCAAATTAAAACCTGGTGGAACTATTATTGAAGGAACAAGTGGCAATACTGGTATGGGTTTAGCGTTGGCTGCAGTAGTAAAAGGCTACAAATGTATTTTTGTAACAACCGATAAACAAAGTAAAGAAAAAGCCGATATTTTAAAAGCTGTAGGAGCTGAAGTAATTGTTTGCCCTACCAACGTACTTCCAGAAGATCCTAAAAGTTATTACAGTGTGGCTAAACGTTTGGCCAAAGAAGTTCCCAATAGTTATCACATGAATCAGTACGATAATTTAGCCAACAGATTGGCTCATTATGAAAGTACTGGTCCAGAAATTTGGGAACAAACCGATGGTAAAATAACTCACTTAGTTTGTACAGCAGGTACAGGAGGAACAATTACAGGAACTGCCAAATTTTTAAAAGAAAAAAATCCGAATATTAAAATTTGGGCAATTGATGTACAAGGAAGTTTATTAACCAACTATTTTAAAACTGGTGAAATAGATATGAGCTTTGTACACCCTTACATTAGTGAAGGTTTTGGAGAAGATTTTGTACCACAGAATTACGACATGAGCGTAATAGATTATTTTGAACAAGTAAGTGATAAAGATGGTGCTATTATGGCCAGAAGAATTGCCAAAGAAGAAGGCTTATTTTGTGGTTATAGTGCAGGAAGTTGTTTGCAAGGATTAATGCAATTAAAAGATCAATTGAAAAAAGATGATTTGGTAGTTTGTATTTTTCACGATCATGGAAGCCGTTATGTTGGAAAAATTTATAACGATCAATGGATGATGGAACGTGGCTTTTTAGATGTAAAAACGTTTAAAGATATTGTTAGCGGAAGAGTGGGGAAAAAATTGGTTACTGTAGAACCAACACATACAGTTGCTGATGCTGTTGAATTAATGAAAAAATATGATATTGAACAAATACCTGTAATGAAGGATAATGAAATTATTGGTAGTATTAGTGAAGAAGGTTTGTTCTTGAAAATTTTTAACAACGCTGAAATTAAAGATGCAACAGTTGAAAGTGTTTTAGAACCTGCATTTACAATGGTTGAATTTACAACCCCTGTTGAACAATTGGGTAAAATGATTACAAAAGACAATGGAGCTGTAATTGCAAAAGATGAAACTGGCAGCTATCACATTGTTACTAAGTACGATATTTTACAGAGCTTGACTAAATAAAAAATTAGTACAAAAAAGTCCACAATCAAAAATTGCGGACTTTTTTTATTCGTTTCCTTGAACTACAATTACTATTTCGCCTTTTACTGTTTTTGTTTTAAAATAATTGGCAACATCTTGCAAAGTACCACGTTTATTTTCTTCAAACATTTTAGTGAGTTCTCTGCTAACACTGCATTGCCTTTCAGCTCCTAAATAGGTTGCCAACTCTTCCAACGTTTTTATTAAACGCATCGGGCTTTCATACAAAATAATTGTTCTTTCTTCCAATGCCAATTGTTTCATTTTTGTTTGTCGTCCTTTTTTCAAGGGTAAAAAGCCTTCAAACAAAAAACTATTTGTGGGCAAACCGCTATTTACCAGAGCTGGTACAAAAGCAGTTGCTCCAGGTAAACATTCAACTTTAACATCGGCCTTTATACATGCTCTTACCAATAAAAATGCAGGATCACTAATGCCCGGTGTACCTGCATCTGTAATAAGTGCAAAGGTTTTACCAGCTTGCATTTGATCTACTAAATGATTGGCAATTTTATGTTCGTTGTGCTGATGGTATGGAGATAATGGTTTATGAATGTTATAATGATTCAACAACCTAGAAGAAGTTCTTGTGTCTTCACACAAAATCACATCTACCGTTTGGAGTATTTCTACAGAACGATAAGTCATGTCTTTTAAATTTCCTAAAGGTGTTGGAACGAGATAGAGCATACTAGAAGTTATGAGTTAAGAGCTATAAGTTTAGATTGAGAAGATTTAGTACTTAACACTTAAAACATGGTACATCTTAATTAATCATTTCAATTTCATAAAATTCCATTACTGCATTTGCCAATAATTTCTTGCTTGCTTCGTCGGCAATTGCTTTAGCTTCTTCTTCAGATGCTGCTTCAATTTGTAAGGTTATATGTTTACCAACTCTTACATCGCTAACGCTTGTTATACCCAAATTACTTAATCCACTTTGAACAGCTTTGCCTTGAGGATCTAATAAGTTTTTTAAAGGCATTACTTTTATTTGTACATGAAAAGTTTTCATACAATTTATATTACGATGTTAATTTGTTTGTTTAAAAATCAAAGATAAAATTACATAAGCAACAAAACCAATTGGCACAGCCAACCAACCAACTAAAAACGCTGAAACTATTGACAGCAGTGCAATAAGAATAAATGGCAACATTTTTTTTACCGTTACCTCTTTAAACTTTAAGGCTAACATCGGTAAAGTTGAAACCATTAAAAAACTAATGAATACAACTATTCCATACCAAAACCATTGATTGCGTAATAGTTCAACAATTGTTGCATTGTTGCTATGCCAGTATACTAAGGGAAATGCAGCAATAAATAAACCGGCTGCTGGTATTGGCACACCTTTAAACCCAAAAGATTGTTCTGTATCAATATTAAATCTTGCCAATCTGTATGCACCAGCACAAGGAATAATAAATGCTGGCATTAGCCAAAGTGTTGAAACTTCTAAACCATTTTCTTGCTGTGCAAACGACAATCGAAGAAACTGATAAACTATCATTCCTGGAGCTACTCCAAAACTTACAACATCCGCAAGGCTATCTAATTGCTTGCCCATTTCACTGCTTGCCTTTAATAGTCTTGCTACAAATCCATCAAAAAAATCAACAACTGCAGCAATGCCAATAAACACACTTGCCATAAATATTGACTCTGGAATTTCAACCAATTGTTGTCCACCTGCATCAACAGTAATGGCTAGCCCAGATTGCATAATTGCAACAATTGCTAAGCAACCAAAAAATAAATTGAGTAATGTAAAAAGATTGGGAATTTGTTTCATTGTATTGTATAATAGTCAACAGTTAACAACTGATAACTCATTTAGTCTTTTAAAGAATTTATGATTGCTGAATTATTTTTTAAAATTTAAACTTGGAAATATACCAATCGCCATTCACCATTCACAACTCACTATTCATCCACTTATTTCTTCTTCATCAATGTTTCAATTTCTTCAACAGTAATAGGAATATTTTTCATTAAATCAATATGACCATTTTTTGTTATCCATAAATTGTTTTCTATACGAATGCCCATTTGTTCTTCTTCAATATAAATTCCTGGTTCAACGGTAAAAACCATTCCTGCTTTTATAGGTTCAGTTCTTGTACCTAAATCGTGTACATCTATTCCTAAATGATGACTAATGCCATGATACAAATATTTACGATAGGCTCTATTTTCTTTGTCTTCATTTTTCACATCACTCTTACGCAACAATCCAATTTTTAAAAATTGTTGAGTCGCTTCTTCTCCTACCAATTCAGTATAATCCAAAATACTAATGCCTGGTTTTAAAATACTTTTTGCATAATCGTGTAAGTGTAAGCAAGCATTGTACACTGTTTTTTGTCTACGTGTAAACTTTCCATTTACAGGAATCGTTCTGGTTAAATCTGCATTGTAACCACCATAGCTTGCACCAAAATCCATCAAAATTAATTCACCATCCTTACACTCTTCATTGTTGTTTACATAATGTAAAATTCTAGCTCTATCGCCACTAGCAATAATGCTTCCATAAGCTTGGCCTGTTGCACGTTGACTTAAAAAACTGTGCATAATTTCGGCTTCAATTTCATATTCCATTACACCGGGTTTAATAAAATTTAATAAACGCCTAAATGTATTTTCTGTAATATCAATCGCATGCTGTATTACGTCAACCTCTTCTTTAATTTTTATGCCACGAAGATTTTTTAAAATTTTTGCTGCTCTTAAATAATTGTGTAAAGGATAGCTGCTTTTCATTTCATCAATAAATCGATACTCTCTTGTTCTTATGATAGAAGCTTTTCTATCGTTCTCGTTGCTATCTAAATAAATATTATCCGCTAAATGCACCCAAGTTTGTAGTAATGCATCAATACTATCTAACCAAACAATTGTTTCAATTCCCGAAATATTTTTTGCTTCGTTGGCACGTAAACGTTTGCCATCCCATTTTTCTTTTAATTCGTTAGGACGAACCAACACCAATACTTCTCTGTATTTAGTATCTGAACAATCTGGAAATAAAATAACCATACTATCTTCTTGTTCAATACCACTTAACCAAAATAAATCGCTGTTTTGTTTAAAAGAATGAAGTGCATCTCCATTACTTGGAAACTCATCATTGCTTACAAAAATGGCAATGCTATTGGGTTGCATTTCTTTTATAAAACGCTTACGATTGCTAATGAAAATGTTCGGATTTAAAGGAAGATATTTCATACTTAAAAATTGAATGGCTGCAAGATAAAGTTTTGGCAGAATATATTGACTTTAAGAAGTGATAAGTACTGTTTTAAATTAAAAGAACTTTTTGTACAAGCCATTATTTGCAATAGAAAGAATATTTATTAAAATTTGATACGAACTTGTTTAAGAACATTCCTTATTTTGCTACAAATAATTATAGTTGCAGTATTTCATATTTATAGCCTACTTTATATTTTTTAGCTGGTTAATTACCACTATTCCATTTATAAAAAATGCCGGCATTCAAAAAAAATGGTTGATTGCTTTGTTTGCTTTAAAAGTAACAGGCGGATTGGCTTATGCTTTTTTTTATCAGCTACCAGCTTATCATGCCAACAGCGATACGTATCGATTTTTCAAATACAGTTTAGCAGAAACAGATATTTTGTTGCAACATCCATTAAAATTTATACAAGATTTATTTTCATCGGGCTACCACAATTCTGGCAATATTTTTATTGCAGAAGATTCTTATTGGAACGATTTAAAAAGCAACATTATTATTAAACTGTTGGCAATTTGTAATGTATTTACAGGTAAAAATTATTTTACCAATATCATTTTCTTTAACTTTTTATTCTTCTTTGGATTGATTGCATTGTATAGAACTTTTGAAGAATTTTTTAAAGAAAGAAAATGGCTTCCTATAATCATTATTTTTTGTATTCCATCTACTTTGTTTTGGTGCAGTGGCATACATAAAGATGGTTTATTGTTATCGGCAAGTGGTTTGTTGTTTTGGTATTTTAATACTTGCATAAATAAAGGATTTAATTACAAAAGAATACTTGCCATTTTAGTTTTATTGATAGCCTTATTTACACTACGCAATTATGTATTTTTTGCTTTAGTTGTAGCATTTTTTGCATGCTGGTTAGCTACAAAATTTTCAAAAAAAAGGATGGCATTTATGTTGGTGTATGTCATTGGAATTGTTTTATTTTTTGTAGCTCCACAAATACATGAAAAACTTAATTTCCCCAATTACATTGTTACCAAACAAGAAGAGTTTAAACAATTGAATGGCGGCAGCTTAGTGCAAACAAAAAACTTAGAAGATACCTTTAATAGCTTTGTTCAATATTTGCCCCAAGCAATAGATATGTCTTTTTTTCAGCCACATATTTATCCATTAACCAATAAAAGTTATTTACCAGCAATTGCCGAAAATATTTTTATTCTTCTACTCATTGTTGTTGCAGCAATTTCAATAAAAAAAACTAACAAATTCAATGTATTATTTGCAACTAACATTGCTTTTGCACTAACAATTTTATTAATTATTGGTTATACTATAACTTTTTCGGGTGCAGTTGTACGTTATAAAAGTTCAATTTTACCTTTTCTACTCATCCCAATTGTGTATCATTTAAGCAGAAAAAAACAATTCATCAACAAAAAATAAAACATTAAATATTTTTACATATAATACTTTTTTCATTAAAAATATGTTTTTTAGAAAGATTGTTGATATTTTTTTCAATTATTATTTCATTTTGTTGCATATTTGCTCAACAAAATCGAAAAAACTATGTCACTAAGATTTTCTGCAATTAGTTCACTAAGTACAACAGAAGAACCCAAATTTCAAGGTTCTGCAAAAATTACAGCCATTTTTGGCGAAAATGTTTTCACTATTCAAAAAGCTAGAGAATATTTAAGCGACGAAGCTTATAAAAGCCTTGCAACAAGTATAAAAGGTGGTAAAAAAATTGACCGTTCGGTTGCCAACCAAATAGCAAATGGATTAAGAGCTTGGGCCGAAAGTAAAGGTGTTACTCATTATACACACTGGTTTCAACCTTTAACAGGTACAACTGCCGAAAAGCATGATTCATTTTTTACTTTAAAAGGCGATGGAACAGCTATTGAAGAATTTGATGGTGCTGCTTTAGTACAACAAGAACCAGATGCATCATCTTTTCCTAATGGTGGTTTAAGAGCCACTTTTGAAGCTCGTGGTTATACAGCTTGGGATCCATCATCTCCTCCATTTATTATGGAAATTGGTCATGGTAAAACATTGTGCATTCCTACCATTTTCATTTCTTATACTGGCGAATCATTAGATTATAAAGCTCCTTTATTAAAAGCATTAGAAGCATTGAATAAAAGTGCTGTAGATGTTTGTAATTATTTCGATAAAAATATAAATAAAGTAACTGCTACTTTAGGTTGGGAACAAGAGTATTTTATAATTGATGAAGGATTGGCCAATGCTCGTCCAGATTTAGTACAATGTGGTCGTACCGTTTTTGGTGCATCTCCAGCAAAGGGTCAGCAATTAGAAGATCATTATTTTGGTTCAATACCTGAAAGAACTTATGCTTTCATGAGAGATTTTGAAACAGAATCTTATAAACTTGGTATTCCTTTAAGAACTCGTCATAATGAAGTTGCACCTGCACAATTTGAGTGTGCTCCTATTTTTGAAGAAGTAAGTATTGCTGTAGATCACAATACATTGTTGATGGATGTAATGGATAGAGTTGCTCGTAGACATAATTTACGTGTATTAATTCATGAGAAACCATTTGCAGGTATTAATGGTAGTGGGAAACACAATAACTGGAGCATGAGTACTGATACTGGTGTTAACTTATTGGCTCCTGGTAAAACACCAAAAACAAACTTAATGTTCCTAACATTTTTTGTGAACACTATTAAAGCTGTTCACGATTATGCAGAATTATTAAGAGCAAGCATAGCAAGTGCTGGCAACGATCATCGTTTAGGTGCAAATGAAGCTCCTCCAGCCATTATTTCTGTATTCTGTGGTCAGTATTTAGCTAACGTTTTAGATGAAATTGAGTCTCGTGTTGGCGACAAATTTGATGAGCAAGACGAAGCTATTTTGAAATTGGATATTCATAAAAGTATACCAGAATTATTGTTAGATAATACAGATAGAAATAGAACATCTCCATTTGCATTTACTGGTAACAAGTTTGAGTTTAGAGCTGTTGGTTCTGGTGCAAATTGTGCCAATGCAATGACTGTAGTAAACACTATTATGGCTGAAACTTTAAAGAACTTTAAAATTGAAGTTGATGCTCATATTGAAAAAGGCGAAAAGAAAGAAGTTGCCATTATGCAAACTTTACAGAAGTACATTATTGAAAGTAAAAAAGTATTGTTTGAAGGAGATGGCTATAGTGAGGATTGGCATAAAGAAGCTGCAAGAAGAGGTTTACCAAACGTACCTACAACTCCTTTGGCTTTAGATGCAATGATTACCGATAAAGCAAAAAAACTATTTGAAGGAAATAATGTCTATACACATTCTGAGCTTGAAGCGAGACATGAAATTGAGTTAGAAAAGTATTTAAAGAAAGTACAAATTGAAGCTAGGATAATGGGCGATTTGGCTTTGAATCATATTATACCTACTGCTGTTACTTATCAAAATGAATTGTTGACTAATATCAATGGTTTAAAAGCAGCTGGTTTATCTGAAAGTGCTTATGCTAGTCAATTAGCAATTTTAACAGAGATCAGCGATCACATTCAAGCTATTTATCAAAATGTAAATGCACTAGTTGAGGCAAGAAAAGTTGTAAATGCTATTGCAGATACAAGAGAAAGAGCTATTAAATATTGTGCCGATGTTAAAGAAGCTTATTTTGATAAAATTCGTTACCACGTAGATAAATTGGAACATTTGGTAAATGATGATGATTGGAGTTTACCAAAATATAGAGAATTATTATTCTTAAGATAATCAATAATTTTATTGAAATCGACAGAGATAAACCCTACCATTTTTTGGTAGGGTTTCTTTTTTACAACTTATATTTCACGAGATGAATAGCAAAAAAAACACTCACAAAAATGAGTGTTAAAACATATTTACTTAGGGTATTTAACTTCGTGAGAATTTTTCAATGATGAAACAAATACTCACTAATAAACAACTAATTATAAAACTTACTTTCATTGGTACGGGGGATTTATAAAAGTTAAAAATGCTAATTAATTCCGTTAAAACATTATCACTTTAAAGTTATGTTTATAAAGGTTACAAAAAAATGATTTTTAATTTTTTTTATTAATAAGTTATTGTTTTTAAAAATTTTAATTAAAAATTAAGTACCTACTACTCGACAATAAAGTTTTAGATATTGGAATTTAATGACATTGAAGATTAATTACTTGTTGCCCATTTTGTACAGAATTGGCAACACCAATTGTATAGACTTATCACCAACATCGTACTCTATACATTTATCTACATAAATGTTATCAATGTTTTATAAAATAAAAGCAGCTCTGCGTGGCAGAACTGCTTTATAAAAGTTTGTATTTTGTTGATGATAGAACTAAAGAATTAATCTTTTTGACTCATCTTTTTATCTCTCATTTTCTTAGCACCATAACCAACGCCTGCTGCTATCAGTAAACTTAAGCCTCCATCAATGGGAACATCATTTACGTCATCATCAAATACGGGTTGGGCATGTACTAAACTTGGTAAGATTAGTGCTGCTATAAAGCATATTGCGATGATGGTACTTAATTTCAATTTCATATTTAAATAGTTTAGATAGTTTAAGAAGTTTAGGAGTTCTGTTTTTATGTTGAACTCCTAAACTTTTTATACTTGTTTGTTTTATTCTACAATCACTGTTTTTGTTACACTCGTTGTGCCATTGCTAATTACCATATTGTAAGTGCCTGATGCTACATTGCCAATTTTGATGCTTTGTGTTGCACTGCCGCCATTGTGTGTAATGGTTCTTGATGCAATCTCTTGACCCAATTTATTCACAATTTTAATGCTGTATAAACCTTGCTCTACATTCATCAATTGTACATTCACTGTTCCACCTTTTACTGGGTTTGGATATACTGCAAACTCTGCTCCTTTTGTGCCTGTTCTTACATTCACTACTTGGCTATATTTTACTACTCCATTTTTTTCAATGGCTTTGATTCTGTAGTAATTGTTGCCATTGTTAATAGTAGCATCTAACCAATTGTAGTTGGCTGTAGTTGTGTTGTTGGCTTTTATGCTGGTGCCTTTGGTAAAGCTATTGCCATTTGCACTTTCTTCTACTTCATAGCTACTCATGTTTTGCTCATTCGCTGTAGTAAAGTTTACGGCTATTGCATTGCCTTGTTGTACTGCTGATACAGTTACAAAATTGGTTGGTAATGCACTGCTGTTTCTAAACACCAATTCAAAACGGTTTTCACCTTGACTGGCTGCATCGGCTGTTACTGCAAAAATGTAAGGATTGCTTGTAGTTAATGTATGTTCTACATTTAAGAACTTGTCTTTTACAATTACATCCAAACCATTGTTCAAGGTATTGCTGTTTAAAGCTATTTCAAAATTGCTTTGTAATGTTGAAGTAAAGCCTACTGGTATAATTGTATTGTTTGCTATTGGACGACTATCTAAAGTTAACTGATCGTTTGTTGATGCAATTGCATAAATATTTACATCTGGATTAGATAGCTTGCTTCCATCAGTTGCTTCTTTTGTAGTTGATGCGGTTGCATTGTTTCTTACAAACAATTTATCTGCATATCCACCATTGTAGTTGACTTGTACTTCTAATTGATTAGAAGCTGTAGCTGTTCTATACAAATTGGCTGTTGCACTTGCTGTTTTATTGGCTTCAGTAAATGCTAGGGTTGTTCCAACTGTTGGTTGTACAAAGAATGCTCCATTCATCGCTAAGTTATATGCTCCACTTCCTACTGTTAATGGTACATAAGCTCCTTTGCTTACTGCATTGGCATCCCATACCCAATACATAGTTCCAATATTGGTTGTTGCATCTACAACTGTTCCAATATCGGTTGGTGATGGATAAGGATTGCTTACTAAATGATAATTACCTGCTGTTGATAATGCAATATTTTGATTGCCTGTATTTACAGCTCCAGTCATATCTAAAGTTACTGCATTGGGTGCACTTGGTGATGCTGTTAAGTTCTCTGGTTGTGTTCTATCTCCTCTTACCAATACTCTTATACCTGCATATTGTGTCCAACTTGCATCGGTTGCTGTCATAAACGCTTTCCAACCATTGGTCGTTTGATCAAACCAAAAGCTTGATGCTGCATTCGTTGATGTTGCATCTAAACCTGCTCCTGGAGTTGCTCCACCTGTACCTGCTACAGTGCCATCACCAGTTACATAAATATCATCTATTAAACCACTCATGGCTTGAGCTGTAGTAAATGGATTGCCTAAAAATCTATATGCTCTACGACCTGCTGGTATAAAGGTTTCTGTAGTTACATTGCCTGTTAAAGTTCCTGCAACTGCTGCTATACGAGCTGTACCTGTAGCTGTACTTTTTAATACTAAACGACCTCCAGTTGCTAATTCTCCTGAAGTGATGGTTGCGGTTGATAACACATTAAAAAACTCTGTTCCAGATAATGTTACACCAGCAGCATTATTTACAATTAAATTCCCAATTAAAATTGGATTGGTTGAGTTAATAGCAACTGCTTGAGCTGTTGTACCAGTTAAGCTAATTGTACCAGATGTAACGGTAGAAGAACTTCCTAATTCACCACCTGAATAATCAATATTTCCTTTTACAAAAATAGTACCTGAACCACCACCTG
>ERZ724527.18-NODE-18-length-78419-cov-5.919542_pt1 | contig 78419 bp, 83 predicted proteins | sample MGYA00376060_ERZ724527 | MGnify/ENA primary metagenome ERZ724527 (study PRJEB28724, sample SAMN07190886) | activated sludge metagenome | isolation source: activated sludge of sewage treatment plant in Hong Hong | place: USA: Christiansburg, Virginia | collected...
GACCCCCATCATGCCCTGAGCCTCATGTTCCAGGATGTGGCAATGGAACATGCGCCGCCCAGGCGTGTCGATGCGCAGTCGGATTCTGATCTGCTCCCCAGACTTCAGGTTCACAATGTCCATGAAGGCGTTGAGTCTCGGATCAGATGCAATATTGGCTCGGTTTGAAGCGACCAATTGGAAAGTTGTCCCATGTATATGGAGCGGGTGGTCCATCATGCCGTCGTTTCGAACCCGCCACTCTTGCGCCACGCCCGCCTTCATGGTGATGTCGTCGCGTGCCGGATCGAACACTTTGCCATTGATCGTAAAACGCCCATTGGCACCACCACCCATGCCTCCCCCCATCACCATTCCCATGTCTGAAAGCACGATAGTCTGGGTTACGGCAAGGTTTTCCGGAAGCGCGGGCAGTGCTGGCAAAGTGAGTGGAATCGCGAAAGGTGCAATTGCGCCCGCGCTGCTGGTGGAAATTTCTAACAATTTCACCGCAGGGCTGATGGGAACCATGGCACCGCGGTCATAGCCCACCGTTCGCAGGACAAGCTTTTGATTGGCCGTTGCGGGGGCACGGACCAGTAGTTCGGCACGTTGGCCCGGCGCCAACAGCAATTCAGGCACAGTTATCGGGCTGGCCAGTGCACACCCATCCAGCGCCGCCACGACCATTGGTGCCCCGTCCAAGACAAGCCGTGTATAGCGTCCGTTTGTAGCGTCAAATATCCGCCACCGCTCCGTGGTGCCTGGCGCAATAGCGTCGACTGGCTGAAATGCGCCATTCACCATAACCTGATCTCCCTCCCGTCCGTTGGCCAGATCAGCGGCTGTATCGGCCGCGATCTGCCCATTCGAGTCAAGTCTCAGATCAGTGATGAAGACGAGGCGTTCAGGCAGTGTGCCCAAGGGATCCGTACGGCTACGCACAATAAAGATGCCCGCGAGGCCACGGTAGACCTGTTCGTGGGTATTTCCGTGCGGATGCGGATGGTACCAATAGGTGCCAGCACTTCCCACAGGCAGCGTAAAGGCGTAGTCACGCGACATGCCTGTTGGAACCGGGTCCATCGGATTGCCGTCCTGATCAGCGGGTATGGGAAGCCCGTGCCAATGAACTGTCGTGTCCTGACCCAGATTGTTACTAAAGGTGATACGCACGGCATCTCCTTCATACCCATCAATGACCGGGCCGGGCGTGCCCCCGTTATAGGCGAAGATCTTCGTCGCAATTCCTGGTAGAAATCCCACTGCCGCAGGGGCTGCTGTCAAGGTCGCCGTAAAACGACCTGGCGCTGTTGTACTCTGTAACCTCGGCATTGCAGGCCAGGCGGCGACGGCCGAAACCAGCGCGTCTGAGGCCGCTGCCGGAGTAGCGGACATTGATGCGGCTGTGGGCATTGTTGACGAACCGCCTCCGCAGCTCGCAAGGCCCACGGATGCGAGGCCCGTCAAGACCAACCGACGCCTGTTGCGGTCCACGTCGTGAGGCAGACTCGGCTGCGGATCAGAATCTGCCATTGGAAGTGTTCAGTTTTTGAGTGAGCCCACTCATGTCCGTTGCGGTCACCCCAGACATATTTCCCGCAGAGTTAGCAAAGGTCGTCATCGCGGATGCCAGACCGCTCGTACCCGCGTTGGAGGCCATTGCACTGGTCCCCATCATTCCACCCATGGACATCGAAACTGGAGCGCTGCCTTTTTTGCCATCCATCATGCCGTCTGAGGCGTCACTCAAAAGCGCTGTAACCATTGCTGAGGAACCCGCCATATTGAGATTCTTGGCGTACTGGGACATAGCGGCCAGTGTCATGCCATAGTTGCGTGCGTCCTGGCTTGCACCGGTTCCAGACCCGGGAACCAAAGGATTCATGGGCGCAACGCGTAGAACGTCACTGACCGAGAAATAGCTGCCCATGGCTGCGTTGGCGGAGGCAATGTTGGCATCGGTCATGCCGCCTGTCATGCTTTGGGCCAGTGTCTGAGCCATACCTGTGACAGGGGTTACCTGAATACCCGCAGTATTGGAGTTTGCAGCAACGGTTGGCATGATGGCAGTCATCACATCGCCTTGGGCCATAGACATGGTGGTGCCGGTTGCCTCGTCCTTGTAACTGCCTCCGCTGACCTGCAACATCACTGGGCCGGCATAGCTGCCGATGCCCATGCTGAAATTCCCGTTGGTATCGGTCATCGTTGACCCAATCGTTGCGCCCATCTGTCCGCCGGAAATACTGTAGGCGGTTACGTTGGCGTTTCCTAAGGGCCCCTTGGTGACAACACCGCTGACAAAGCCCGTGCCGCCCGAACCGACGTTGCTGGCGACGCTCGTCCCGCCGCCGCCGCATGCGGTCGTGAGAAGTGCACCGGCGGTCATAGCCGCAATTAGCTGGATCCGAAGAAAGGAATGGTTTGACATATGAAACTCCTTGGAAAATGAAAGAAACCTGAACAATCGCTTTATGTCTTTTGGTTGGGGCCGCCATAAAAGTACATTCCGATGCGAAGGCGTTGATTTGCATCGGAATGTCCACGGTCCTGCTTACTTAATACATTGGCATCACGCACAATTTCATGGAACGCAGTGGACCAAATTTGCCGTGCGAGGGCGTGCATGGCTGCAATCGAATCCGCACTCAGGCTATCTGCATAAACACTTTGTTCCAGCATGGGCGCACTGTTTCCAGACAGGTTGCGTGCCGCTGCAGCAAGGTGATCACCTACGTTGTCCGAAAACAGCTGCAGCATTTCCTCAGCCCCGTCATGGGGAACGAATGCATCAACACACAAGCTGACTTTGTCGTCTTCATCCCTGGACGCGGTTTCGACTCGGCGAGCGACGCCCAAGCGAATAAGCTCCCGCAGCAAGGTATGGGGGTGCACGTCGTTTGACACCGAAGTAGCTAGTGCCTCAAATGTTCCAGGACCTCCGGTGCGATTCAGGGCCAATGGACGGCCCTGCTCATCACAGTAGGCAGGGTCGTTTGCCCATTTGGTGAATACCTCCATGACCGCACTGAAGGCCTTGGCCTGAGGAAGAGGTTGTCCAACTGAACGCCACTCCCGTACGTCTTTGCGGTGAATACCGGTCAATGTGCTGACACTCGAATCGTTGACCCGCGTGGAGCTTTTCTCAAGAACACTTGGGGCCACTTCAAGAAAGGTCGCTTTGAGCGCGTTGGCAAACCGGGTGTAAGTCACACCTTCGTGCAACAACAGCTCAACCAGAGGCGCCATCACCCGTAGGGCCGCAGAAAGGGTGAGATCTGAACGTGTTTCGGTCATGGCCTGGGGCAGTATTGATTCTAAATAATGGGAATATATCCCATATATAGAAAAAAACAAGCACTTTCGTCGCTTACAGGCCTGGTTGGCCTCAACGGCCCACTGCACTAAGGCCCTTGATGGCAAAAACGATATCTGTCGCGGACCCAACTCGCTTAGGCAACAGAGTTTGAAAAGGCAGATTGAGGTACTCAAAGTGCGATCGATGCATCGCCCAGCCAAGCAATTCACAGTAGACCAATCGCCTAGCCAATCACAAAATTCGGTGAGTTCGTTGGCCGAGCATTTCCGGCACGATCAACGTCACGCCGTTTTTAGTCACATGAAAGCCCCGTTTGTGGTCATGCGCAGCATCCAGCCCGGCTTCAAAACCATCAGGCAAACAACAGTGTTTGTCGACAATGGTGCGACGCAGTCGAACCTCTTTGCCGATGCGTACGTCCGGCAGTACGACGGAATCCTCAATCAGACTACCTTTGCCTATCGTCACTTTGGAAAACAGGATTGACTGCTGCACGCTAGCGCCACTGACTATGCAGCCGCTGGACGCCAGTGAGTTGTAAGTGCCTCCCTTGCGACCCTCGTCGTCCACCACAAACTTGGCTGGCGGAAGCTGCCGCTGCAGACTGAGAATTGGCCATGCATCGTCGTACAAGTTGAGTTCAGGAACGACAGCCGTGAGGTCCATATTCGCTTCCCAATATGCGTCCACTGTGCCGACATCACGCCAGTAAGGGGCGGTGTTGACCGTGTTAACGCAACTGGCTGAAAAACCGTGGGCGAATACGCGGTGGCGAGCCAGCAGGGAGGGAATGATGTCTTTGCCAAAGTCGTGGTTTGAATTCGGATCACCTGCATCTCGTGTCAATTCGGAGACCAGCAGTTCTGTTTCAAAAATGTAGATTCCCATACTCGCCAGCGCGTGCGTCGGCCGGTGCGACAGCGCCGCTGGATGTACAGGCTTCTCAGTAAATGCCACGATACGCTGCTCCGCATCTACCGACATCACGCCGAACTCGCTGGCGTGCTCGATGGGAACTTCCAGACAAGCGATGGTCACTTCTGAGCCGCGATCTACGTGTTCTGCCAACATGATTGAGTAATCCATCTTGTAAATGTGGTCTCCGCCAAGTATCAGCACCCTGTCAGGTCTTGTCTCTTCCAGGATCCGCAGGTTCTGATAGACAGCGTTGGCCGTGCCGCTGTACCACGACTCGCCATGCTGTTGTTGCGCGGGCATGACATCGACGTACTCGCCCAGGCTGGCAGCAAGGAAACTCCACCCGCGTTCAATGTGGCGAATCAGGCTCTGTGCTTTGTACTGGGTCAGCACACCAATGTGACGGACACCGGAGTTGACGCAGTTGCTCAGTGCAAAATCGATGATTTTCAAGTTACCAGCGAAAGGGACGGCAGGCTTGGCTCGCCAGTCGGTCAACTGGTGCAGCCGGCCGCCACGTCCACCAGCCAACACGAACGTATAAGTTCGATCAGTCACGTGGGCTTCGGGGTTCAATTTCATAGAGGGATTGCCCATTTCATTGTTTTTGCCTTGTGCCGGTCACTAGCATCGAAAAGACAAGCATGTCTGGCTCGCTCTCCAGGACGCACTGTGACCACAACCCCGTGTCGGTTGCCGTAAGTTGGCGGTATGGGAGTGTTGCAAGCAGATGACATGTGTTTGTTCCGAGAGCGTCAAAAATTTGGTCTCTCAGCGCTATGGCTTGCTCGTATCAAAAGGGACCGTCTCAACAGGTATGTAAGGATATTTCCTGCCAAACAATGCCGGATCCTCATAGCGCATGTCCTGGAGTGAAAACCGCTGGGTATTGAGTGGACCCAAATGCAAATTCAAGCGACCGATGTAGCTGGCCGTGCCCGGTCAATCGCTTGTCAAGATTGCCACTTTGCAACGTAAAAGTCTGCTGTCGAAGAGACGCATGGTACGGCCTCACGACAGCAAATTCTTCACCTGCTGACGCAATCTCCCTGAGTCGAAATCTGAATGCCGAAATCCTGTCCAAACGCCTTCCGCTCAGTGTCAGGGAACCGATCAGTAGACCTTCCGGTTGACTCGCATCCAGCACATACGTGGACGGCAAATCTGGTGCAGCTGCACAGCCGACCAGTCCAATAACTGCAACTACGCAATAGCACAGTGATTTCATGATGTCTTTCCTTCGGTTGACACTTCTGGGCGGCCGCTATGCTCGACAACGCTATAAGCTGCTGTCATCAGAAAAGGTGGGGCAGAAGCTTGCGTTCCCAAGCTTCCTTTTCAATATCAGCACGGAAGTCCGGATGGGCAACTTCCATCAGTTCGCGCACTCGCTGTCGCAAAGTCTTGCCATATAGCTGAGCAATGCCGTACTCCGTCACCACATAGTGGACATCGGCACGGGTTGTCACCACCCCCGCTCCTGGCTTCAGCATTGGCACGATGCGCGACACCGTCCCACCCGCAGCGGTTGACGGCAGGGCGATGATCGGCATCCCGCCTTTGCTCATCGCTGCGCCACGGATGAAATCCAGTTGTTCGCCAAATCCAGAAAAAATCTGCTTCCCGACCGACTCTGCACAGACTTGCCCAGTGATGTCCACTTCTAACGCGGAATTGACAGCGACCATCTTGTCGTTTTGCGCAATGATGAACGGGTTATTGGTGTAGTCGGCAGGCCGCATCTCGAACAGCGGATTGTTTCCGATGTAGTCGTATAGGGCACGGCTTCCCATGGCAAACGTTGCTATTACCTTGCCCGGATGCAGGGTCTTGCGCGCCCCGGTGATGACGCCAGCCTCGATCGCGTCCATTACCCGGTCGGAAACCATCTCAGTATGAACACCCAAGTCCCGTTTTCCGCTGAGTGCTGCGACCACAGCGTCGGGAATAGCGCCAATTCCCAATTGCAACGTTGCTCCGTCTTCGATGAGTGATGCCACCCATTTGCCAATACTTGCGTGGACCGGAGTAGGCTTCTCGATCTTCAGTTCAGGCAGTGGGAAAGAGGCCTCCACAACCGCAGTCAGTTTGTGGGCGGGTATGAAACAGTCACCCAAAGTACGCGGCATTTGATCATTGACGACAGCAATGACTACATCGGCCACCTCGACTGCTGCCAAACTGGCCAGGCATTCCACGCCTAGAGACAGAAAACCGTGTTCATCGGGCGGTGCGGTTGAAACGATGGCGACCCGAATCGGAAGAGCTCGACTCTTAAAAAGTTGCGGGATATCGTGCAAGTGCACCGGCAGGTAGGCAGCGCGTCCTTCTTGTACCGCCACCCGATCGGAGCCTCCGACAAACAGTACAGTATGCCGAAAATGCCCCGCCATCTCGGGCGCAGCGAGCGGATCCTCTCCGGCAAACAGCAGATGCAGTAGTTCAACTTGTTCCAAACTGCTGGCCCGGTCTCTCAACGCATACAGCAACGGCATGGGAGATGCGGCATTGCCTCCGACAAAAACCCGATCGTGCGATCGCACGAGCTTGGCGGCGTCATTCGCATGCATGCGACGACTACTGTAGTGTGCATTCCAAGTCACTTTGGAGTTCCCATCGTTACACTAGATTTTCAAAACGTTTTGAATCGCCTTTCTGGGGCGACAGAACCTGGTACCACTACAGCCGGAGTCACTCGGAGACTTCCACCTCGTCACCCTGATGTTGATACAAGGTTGCAAACAGCGTTTCGTTGGAAGCGTCACGTTTGCGGCGCCAGTCGTCGAACAGCCCGCTCAAGACGTCCATTGACCGGGCTTCTGCCACTGCCCATGGGTTGTCCGCGGAAACCGGAGCGCGTCGGTTGCCAGCCCACGCAGCAGCCAGGTCGACACCATTGGCAAACGGGTTGAAGGCATGCGCCCATCCCAGTCTGGACGTGCGCATCGGATGCGCCCACTTCAGCGCGGAGGCCAGTAGAGGCCCCCCAACCAAGCGGGCCCATGGACCCAGGGTGTGGCGATAGAGAGCGTCGATTTGCTCAGATTGTTCACGCACGCGCTCGAACGCCGCAGTTTTGCTGGTCGTGGGCAAGTCCTCGACGCGTCGACTCTCGAAGCTGACCGAATACTGAGGCTGCGGGCACTCTGCCCCGTCAATCGACTCTCCGATACACATTTCGTACAGTCCAGGGGACAGCTTTTCAAGCGCATCCAGATTTTCGAGAATGGCGCGGTGCTCACGTCGTGCCACATCCGCAGAGACAAAGATACCGAGATGACCAACAGTCGGATTGAGGAGGTAAATGATGCGCTGACCGCCAGCAATGAGCGCCTCGGTGGTCGGCCATACCGCTGGCACCCATCCCAGCGCCTGATGCGGCGGTGTAATGTTGTCACCACTGGATGCGAAGACGAGCACGGGAGACTTCAGCTGCCTCAGGTCTGCATGGCAACAATCGCAGATACGAAAACCTCCCTCTTCCAGGCGATTCCCAATGAACAGATTCTCGACTATGGCGACAATTTCGTCCCGTGTGAGAAAGCAGTATTCACCCCACCAGCGCTCAAACTCAACAAAACGTTCTTGCTCAGCCTCTGGATGCGCAAACAGGGCCTTGTACTTCCCGAAATAGGCGTGACCTGGGTCCAATTGCTCGAAGTTGTGCGCAAGCCAAGCACCGTCAAACTGGCCACCGGAGAGATCGGCCAGCAATCGGGCGGCCCAGACGCCACCCGTCAGTCCACCCGCCAAGCGCATCGGGTTGACGCCCGTGTCACCTCCCCAATATGACAGTGGCGCGCCATTGAGTACCGTGGGACCCGTTACACCTGCACAGTCGGCAGCAAGCAATGCTACCGCCCAGCCGGCCTGGCAGTTGCCATAGAGCGTTGGGCGCTCGCCAGGGTGGCGATCAATGACTTCAGCAACAAAGCGGCGTAGCGCATGGTGAACGCGTGCCAGTGTTTGCTCGGGGCAGGGTTGCATGTGGTGAGCCACGAAATACACGGGGTGGCCCTGATGCAGGGCCATGCCTACTTCCGAATCACGCTTGAAACCGCCAATGCCCGGGCCATGCCCGGCGCGGGGGTCGAAAACGATGACTGGTCGACTGTTGCGTCCTTCACAGCGCTCAAAGCAGTCGTCTCCGTCTGGCAGTATTCGAAGCAGCGAATATCCGGCAGGTTCATCAAAATCGCAGGCGTCCAGGATCACCTCGTACGGAAATTTAAGTCGCAGTGGCAAGCCGGCACGTTCATCTTCCAGCAGCCTATCGCCACGTTCGACCAGCGCATGCGCGAAGAGTGCCCCTCGCTGCGATACGTCGACTACATAGCTAAACCACGACGACATGGCGTTGAAAGGAGATGTATTCCTCGCGTTCGAAACCGATGGCGGCAACCCAACGGCGACGACCCCCGACAACGCATCAGATGCACTGCGCTGTGACTTTACTGGGCGTGATTCTTTGACTCGCATGTATGTTCTCACTTTGGGGTTTCTATGGTTCATATGTCACATTGGGGGCATGCGTAATTCACAATACGATCACGGATCGTTGCGAACGCCGGCCGCAGGACCGGACATTGACTGCCCATGTCGACAGTCCACTTGCCAGTGTTTTTGCAACACACGACGACAATATTCGAATGAAATGGAATGCCGATCGCAGCCCATGGCCTGGGCGAGCAGTCTGCAACTGCAGTGTTCTGAATGCTCCGTGCTGAGATGGGGTACTGAACGTTCGGTCATAGGACTTTCGTCAATCTGGGGGGTACGTTGCTCCCGAAGCCGGAAACTGTGAAGAATTGTTTTCAATGTTCAAACCAGCGGTGCAACAACAACTTTATTGAAGAACCTGCGCACCGCGCTGGTGCATTCGAACTATAGGAGGAAGCACCCAACGGGGGGATGACTGATAAATTACAACTTCGTCAGCTGCAGGAAGGTCTTAGAACAAATTGCGCGCCAGAACACCGGAGGTGTTCGCATACAGAATGCAACGCCGGTCAGGCACCCCGGAAAAGACCTGGGCAGGTTGCTCAATAAATACGGCTAGTTGTCGGAGCCCAATCGCTGTTTCCCGCTTGTCTTTGAACAAGCGGAAGAGTTGCTTTTGACACAATCACCTGCCGGGAGTTGCTGATGTATTGGACTTGGCCAGCGTGGGAGCTATCGCGTGCAAGCATCCCGTTGATAACGATTTAGCGCCCCCAATTCGAATGATCACTAAAATCGCCCGATTGGTGAAGGATGTTGGCCGAGTTGGTGGAACGAAATCTTTAGGGGACTGCAACTTCGTCCCACCTAGTGGGTGTCTACTATTTCGCGGTCTTTGCCATTGCGCGATGCTCGGCCGCCAGCGCATCGAAAGACGCAGCGTTGGCGTCGTCTTGTGTGGAAAGAGTTTTGTGATACGCAGGGGCGTTGCCGGTGGCGGCGTTGCCACCGTGTTGCGCGCGCCCTGATACCGCCTGATAGATTTTCACCAGCTTGAGATGGTCAGCGGATTGTGCGCGTGACTTTGCAGCCTCAGCTTCGTAGTACTTCGCAATCGCCTCGTGATCTGCGACCGTTTGGGCGCTCTCGATCTGCTGCACTAGCTGTGAAGAGGGTGAATTCGAACCGGCCGCGCAACCACCAAGCGCGAGGGCGACAAGCAAAACGGCAGTGGTTGGCAATAACTTTTTGATCATGATTTTCTCCAGTGGGGTTGAGGAACTATTGCACCTCCATTGTGTGCAAACCAACCTGTCAAAAAGATGTTGTGACGATGACATTCGAGTCATCTTCGCGTTACTTTCATAGTGTTGGTTGACTATTTGCCGCAATAGTCATGCCAGGCCTGTGAATAGGACGCCCACGAAAGGTTGCGTTGCAATAGCAGCGCACGGCTGTCAAAGAGCGTTTGGCACTCAAGTGATTAGAAAGCCAGTCCGTAGAACTGATCTGCTGCGGATGTAGTTGGGCCAACGGGACAGTTCATCTGTACCTTCTTGATCATGTGCATGGTTTCAATTCCGCGGCCGATGATGATCCCGGCGCTCCAAAGAGATTTGAAGCCCATCATCGGTCGGGTTATTCGTTTGACTGCCCGGTGATCCTGCTCAACCATGATGTTCAGGTATTTGGACTGGCGCATCAGGATGTCGACACAGGCGTCAGTCTTCACACTTTCAATGGCAGCCGTGTTGGCACCGCTCTTGTCGATGGATATTTTTGCGGGCACATCGTGCAGATTGATGGCGCGCTCCAGAAACCTCGGGGCTGCTGCCAAATCACGCTTGGAAGTGAGCAAGAAATCGACGGTATCGCCCGTCCGGTCAACAGCGCGGTAGAGATACTTCCATTGACCAGACACCTTGAAGGTCTCGTCAAGCCGCCAACTCCGACCAACTGGTCGCTTGCGTGTTCGAAATACAGCCGCCAGAACCGATAGCGCCTTGATGGCCCAGCGATGAACCGCAACGTGGTCCACGAATACACCGCGCTCCTGCATCATCTCCTCGATGTGGCGCAAGCTCAGCTGGTACGCCGCATACTAGCGCACGCAGATGAACATCACCTCAAGCGGATAGTGCAACCTTTTCAGAACCTTGCGAAGTGCGCTGCTGATCAGACTTTGGCGGAAATCAAGCATGGCGCCGATTGTCGTTTAGGCTAACTGCAACACAACCCCGTGGACGACCCGGCGGTAGGGGCGCAGGGGATTTCGCAGTGCGCAGAGGTCAGTGAGCTGGTGCCAATTCGCGGAGTTGAGCAACTTCCCTGTATCTCTTCAGATCGGTATGCAATTCATCTTTCAAGGGGTTGAGCTTGTGCCGCAAGATCCTGTTGACTTGATAGACCACCACGCCGATGTTCGACAACAGGCTCAGCATAGAGACTGTCCACATCGCTGAGGGTTCATAGGAGACTTTCACGGTGAATAACGAGTCCGTGAACAGATAGGGGAAGGTCATCATGAACATCGCCCAAAAAGCCAAGGTGTGTGCCCTGTGCTGGAGCCAAGCGCCCTTGGCCCACCACAGAGCTGGAATGGTGCACGACAGCAACAACGCGACACCCGTGTACAGCACATTGGCTGTCAGGCAGTTGTAGATGTAGGCGAAGTTCCACAAGTCATAAGCAATGATCCAGAACCAGAGCATGTCGGGCCAAATCATGTCGCGCGAGTTTTTTCGCGTTACGGCATAGATTCCAACCCAGCCGCAAATGGTCACGATATTGAGAATGCCGGCGAAGGCGTTGACGTAGTTCCATGTGCCGCCCATAAGGAGCAAGCCGTCGCTGACCCCGTTGATGCTGGCCACCTGAACTTCGCGCAGTACCGCCTCAAGGATGTTGACGGCCAGAATGAGGGGTGGAAAGGCCAGGAACCACTTGTTTCGGTCGGCAAAGGTGGTAAAGCGGATCACCATGAAGCCTATGGAGCCCGCCAGTGCCGAGTACACCTTGACCCAGACAAACCAGTTTGAAACCTCGTTGCCCATGTAAAGCCAGTAGGGCGTAAGCAGTACCGGCACTGCGACAAACAGAAGCAACGACCAATTCTTGCTGCGTCTGGATAACTCATTCAAACCCATGAGTCCGCCCAATACGGCGGCAAACATCAACCAAGAGTACCAAGGAATCGTACCGGCGAAAAACATGGTTCATCCTCCTGATAGTTGTGCGTCAGACCGCATCCGAACCCGCTCGCAAGGTAGCAGATCAGCCTGCAGTGGTGCCGGCCGGTCGCCGCATGGCGGCTCGCCGGTTGGGCTGCTTTTCATCTGTTTGAAATACCACCACGCAAATGGAATGTGCAGGACCAGATTCAGTACACCCCAGAAATACAGGACGTTGTCGTTGGCCCAACTGGTGGAATCCATGACTGGAGTGAAAATGTCCGAATTGGCGCGAATCAAAATGTGGAACGCCAGGGTGTACACCCGCGCTGTGAGATAGAGCTCCGGCCGCTTTTTGATGATGGGGTACAGTTCGGCCGCCATCAGGATGCAGAAAGAGCTTGCGAAATACCCAGGGTTCTCGCCGTAAACAAAGGCAAGATTCCATGTGGTGTAAAGAAAATTCCAGGCTGCGGTTGAGTAGAACAGGAGGTCATTGGGCTGGTCGCGGCCAATCAGCCAATACTGGCGCACGCCGCGTTTGTAGCGAGGGAACGGAATCGTTGCACACAAAATACAGCCGCAGATGGCGTTGAAGTAGTTGGCGGTTGCAAAGTCTTTCGCTGTGGCTTCCGCAATGTTCAAAAAGAGCACCAAATATAGTACCTTGAGCACCCAGTCGCCTCGAAAGAAGGCGAGTATCTGATTCGGGTTCTCGCGATAGAGCCAGGCAATGCGTGCACCGCCGACAACAATCGCTGTGGGTATGAGTACGCTGACGGTTTTTGCCCAGCGGAACCAGCCGACCACATTCTCAGCCCACAAGGGGGCGGTCAGCAGGGAGAGCAGCCAGAACGCGCCCGTCAAACGCGGCGTGCGCCGCATGCCTTCCACCAGGAGCAAGAGGAATACGATGTAAGTAGTCATCGACACGGCATACTGCCAAGCAGAAATATTCATGATGGTCTCCGTCGCAAAGTAGCATTGAATGATTAGTCACTCAGCGAATTGAACACTTCTCTTGGAACTTGCGTGTTGATGAAACTCAAGGGTATATCAGCGGCCATCACCCGACAGACCACCAAGGTAGTGTTTTCAGGAAACTCCCCCCATCTATCCTTTGCCGCCAGATTTCCGCGCGTATAGAAAGACTGTTTCGTCCCTGCTTCGCAATTGGATGAACCACGACTTCAACCGGGTCTGGTCTCATACGTGGGCCCCACCAGACTTGCATTTTTTTGCAACAGCACCGCGACGCTGGCATTGGCCTCAATCTGTCCAAAGTGCCCTTCAAGACCCGCCGCCCGAAGGCTCTCGCGCACAGGTCCTCGTGCGTCTGCAAGCTCAAAGGCGATACCCTGTTGCGCCAATTCTTCGCGTAGGTGCAACAACATCTCGGCCCCGGCCAGATCGACATCGGCCACCGTCGACAAGCTCCAAATCGCAAGTCTGACCGGTGCATCCTGTTGTTCAAGGGAGTGGAGGAAACGATCGCGCAAGTAAGCACAATTGAAGTACAGGATAGCGGAGTCGGCGCGAAATACATACACACCGCCCGCAATCAGGTTCTCAGGGTTTTGCACCACATCTCCATACAGTTCGGTGCCAGGTATGCGCCCCAGCACGGCAACATGGGGAGTGGATGCGCGGTGCAACAGCAGAACGAGAGAAATCACCGCGCCGATCAGTACCCCGTGCAGCAATCCAGACCAGAGCACGCACGTGAAGGCAGCTGCAGCGATAGCAAACTCGCTACGATCAAACCGCCACAATCGCTTCATATCTGCGAGCCTGAAAAGACCCGCCACCGCAACCAACACAACTGCCGCCAGAACCGGTTGTGGCAAATTTCGCAGCAAGTCGGAAAAGAACAGGACGACGGCCAGAATCGTGAGAGATGAGAAAAAGCCGGAAAGTGCCGTCCGCGCACCCACACTTTCGTTCACCAGGGACTGCGACATTCCTCCCGCCACCGGGAAACCTTGACCCAGTCCAGCACCCAGATTGGCCATGGCCAAGCCCAAAAACTCTTGATTGGGATCGAGTCGATAACCGTGCTTGAGCGAAAACATGCGCCCGATGGCGATAGTCTCTACCGCTGCGAGCATGAAGCAGGCCATTGCCAGGGGGAGCAACTCGTTGACGTCTGCCCAATGCACCGTCGGTAGCCCAACCTGTGGCAGGCCCTGCGGGATAGAGCCTAAAAGTTTGACACCGTGAGCGCCAGCGTCCAAGAAAGTTGCTCCGACAACGCCACCGACCACGACCAACAGCGTTATTGGCTTGTCCTTCAAAAATACTTTGCCCAACAACAATATCCCCAATGCGGTGGTGCCAATGGCAAGAGCTGTTGCATTGGTCTGGTCCAGTTGCGAAACAAAATTGCCCATGCGCTCCCAGAAGTCACCATGTCCGCCTGTTATGCCGAACAAACTAGGAAGTTGTGTGGCACCTATGAATACCGCAACTCCGGCCTTGAAGCCTGTGAGTACGGTCTCGGAAATGAAGTTAACAATGACCCCGGCGTGCACCACCCAAGCGATAAATGCAAGGGCAGCAACTAACAGTGCCGTGCAGATGGCGAGTGCGCCAAAGCGCGACGGGTCTCCACCTGCCATTCCACTGAGCGACGACCCCACAAGCACGGAGATCGCGGACGTGACCGTGATCGAGGTATGGCGCGAACTGCAGAATAGCCAAAAAAAGAGGCCTGAAAACAGACAAGCATACAAGCCTGCTTCCGGTGGCAATCCGGCCAGTGATGCATCACCCAATCCCGCGGGTACCAGGTACGCCGCCAACGTGACACCAGCAGCCATGTCACTGCGCAAGGTGGGCACAGTGACGGAGCGCAGCCAGGAAGCAGCCGGTATCCACCCGATGGGTCGGGTCAGATTCAATGGGAATGGCCGGAGCTGGATCTACCGGGAGCGCGTCCTTCGGAGTAATCCGCTCCGGCACAACCTGTGAGCAGAGCGGCAATTACCGTGATGGCAACGATCAACAATTGTTTTGTCATGTGATATTCCTTGTAGTGGGTTGAGAGATTAGTTTGGTGCAGCACAACGGCACCCGTCTGCAGTTGCGGCTAAGGTGTCAATATGCGTATGGCCTTCGTAAATACAGCATGCAAGGCTACTAATAGCATAGCAAGTCAGTACATAGATGCGACTCCGCTCGAACGGGCATTGCCAGTAACGAATCGATCGCGGCAGTGACCGGATGGCGCATCAGAGCAAGTGCTCCGGAATCAACGCGCCGAGCAAGTCGCGCCAGATTTTTCGCCATGGGCTTGCCATTGGTTCCTCTTCGTACTCCACGACTTTGCCGTCGTCTTGCGAGCGCCAAGTCAAACCCCCAATACCATCGGTTTCCCGAGTGCCCAGTTTGAATGCATGTTGCAAGTCGATGCCCTCCTCAAACAAAGTGACCAAATCCGCCGATAGTTCGGGGCTTTCGATTGCGATCCACGCCTCGGTGTTGTGCAGGCGTGAACGGGGATCCTGGTTCAAGGATCCAACAATGGCGCGCGAGCGATCCTGCACGGTTACCTTGGCGTGCAGACTGGACTCCGAAGCATGGCCCCAGCGGTGCTTGAACGGGTGGTGCAAACGCGACTCGGGACGAACTTCATACAGTTCTACCCCCTCACTCAGCAGCGCCCACCGGTAACGCGCATAGGCTGCATGGGCGGCAGTCGAATCTGTTGAAATCAGCGAGTTGGTCAGGACCGCTATGCGAACGCCGCGCCTGCGCATATCACGCAGGTGTTGCCTCCCCATTTCACTGGGAATGAAGTAGGGTGACATGATGAGTAGTTCGGACGCGGTGCGCACTCCACCGGGGTTGTCGTCGATGGAGCCGTGCTCGATACCGGTGGCGATGTCGGACTTATCCTGGTCCGGTTGGTCGTAGAACAGCTGGGCCTTGGCCCAGGTCAACGGTACGGTAGCAGATCGCAGTTTGACCAATAGGTCAACATGATCCAGCCAGTGACACGCTGGCGCACCGTCGCAGTCGGCTGTGCGCGCGTGCAAACCGAGCATAAGGACCTCCGCTTCGTCGGCGTCAGGCAGTGTTGCAAGTGCTTCAATTGGAATTGCTGCCATGCTGTTCCAATAGGTGTCAAAGGCGCGTGACAGCTCGCTGACTATGGGTCCGGCGGCCAGAAGATCTATATCATAGAAATTGAAAGACGCGTTGGCACTGAAGTATTCGTCTGCAAGGTTACGACTTCCCGTGATCGCGGCCGCATTGTCCGTTACCCAAAGCTTGTTGTGCATGCGCCTGTTTAATCGACCACCATCGAAGATGAATTCGCCCAGGCGCGCCAGGCTGGACGTTCCACCGAAGAGAAATGCATTGAACATTCGCACCTGAATGCCGGAATGGGACGCGACGGCGCGTCGAGCGAAGTTGCGAGCAGAGGGGTGCACGTCGTCGAGCAAAATTCTCACTCGGACCCCGCGCTTTGCGGCCTGCACTATTCTTGCTAGCAGCAGATCCGTGGTCAGATCTTCGCCCACGCTGTAGTACTGGAGGTCAAGTGTGCGTTCGGCCCCATCGGCTAGTGCTACCCGGGCCTCAAACGCCGCCTGGCCACTGAGCAAGAGTTGAAAACCGGACAGGCCCGGATATGGTGCTGCTTGCGCCGAAAGCGCCCGGCCCAGGCCGGTGCGGCCTGCTTCGCCTTGGGTGATTGCTTGCGACTGCTGGCGTGGTATGGCTGGCCCCAGGGAGGCACAACCACTTGCCAGGAGCAGCATGCACGCCAGTAGGGGGAGCAGGAGCCACCTCGGCCTGTGCGACGTCACCTTACCCCTAGCTACGGTGCTTCGCATGGGGTTCCCCGAAAACGCAACCATTTACCAGCAGGTGGTTGTGCACCAAAATTGGCTCTTCATCAAACTCAGAACTTATAGCGGATGCCCAAGGCCAAGGCCTGTGGATCGGCGCCGACGCCTGCGGCAGGAGCGCCCGACACACCAAAGTTATAGGCAGCGGCCGCCTCGTTGGTGACACTGCTCCAGAACGCGTAAAGGTTTGTGCTGCTGTCTAAAGTGTAGTCGTAACCCAAGGCCCATTGCCTGGCGCCAAGGCCAATGGTCGAGCATGAGCCACCTGCCGCCAGCGCACAACTTCCCGCCGCAGCCTGGGCGTAGCTTGCGATCGCGCGATGCGCACCGAAGCGATGGGACAGGGACGCAACCCACGCGTTGCGCTCATAAGCGGAGACGGCACCAATATTGGTTTCGTACTTCAAATTCTCCCAGACGAGCAGCGCATCTGAATCGCCGAAGCTGTAGCCCAGTCCGAGCCGGTTGCCGGTGTCGGTCGATGAAGCACCAGCCGTGGGGGCGAAGAGCGTCCCTGTGACCCCTGTGCCAGGCACGAGCGCGGTCAGGAAATTCAGACCGAACACGTCTTTGTGTCGCTCATAGCCGTAGCTTGCGTATAGTGGCCCCATTTCGTAGCGCCCCAGCAAAGAAATCACGCCCGGATCGATTTGAGTACCTGCGCTGGTGCTCTTCTGCTCATTGGCACCATAGGCGATTTCACCGGAGAAGCCACTCACCTTGGGACTGCGATACGTCAGCAGGTTGTTGAGGCGCACGTCAAACCCGGTGTTTTGCTGCTGCGCTGTGGCGGCGTTGCCGCCGATGGTAACCCCGGCCACCGCACTGACGCTGACGACGTTGAAGCCAGGGCTGCCGAGGATGCCCTTTTGCGTGGCAATGCCGGTTGCGTAAAACGGATCCTTGCCCTGGACCCCGCGCTTGTACGGGCTATCCATGTTGGCCCCATAAAGCACACTGCCGAATCCACCGGTAAGGCCCACAAACGTGTCACGTCCAGCCAACGTGCTGGCCGCGCCATCCATGCCGATCGAGGACTCAATCTGGAATACTGCGCTGATACCACCTGCCAGATCTTTCTTACCGCGAAATCCGATATTCGACGAATTGGAGCGTAGCGTGTTTCGGCTGGGCAAATTGGTCGGCGTCGCACCGGACGCGCCGACCAAGCTGTTCAAGGCAGACGTGGCAACCGTGGCACCCGAACGCTCAACGGTGCCGAAATCGGCATTCAGCGTGCCATAAATTGCCAGTTCGCCGCCGCCAACGGTCACGACCTTGTCGCGCAGCGCCGTCGGCGAAATAGCCTGCGTACCTGCCACAACTTTCTTCTCTTTGCCGACGGCCCCTGCACTACCAGCCGTGATCAGGCCGCGTAGCTCCTGGAGCTCCCTTTTGAGCGCATCCACTTCCGCTCTAAGGGCTTGTGGATCGTCCGCCGCGTGTGCACCAAACGAAACAAAAACGCTTGCCAGCAAAACGCTGATGATTGTTCTTGGGAATGGTCTTGTTTTCAGCATCATGTCAAACTCCTAGTGAAAGAAATCAATGTGCTATGCCTACGCACCATCCGCATCCAGGAATCGGAGTCAATTCGCCAGACCGTCTGAATCGACGCTATCAGTGGACCGAATGTGGAAGTTTTTGATTGCATAGCTTTCAACGCGATCTTAGGAAGGTGAAGCTGCCGGGAGGGTGACGGCGACATTACATTCAGGTCCTCGAGTCGTCATTCTTTTTTCGGCGAAGTCCCCCCTCGGTCGGGTGCGCGGGTACATAACCACTTTGTAATCTTCGCGTCACACTGCTGAAAGCTACCAGGCACTACAGTTACTCCATGCCTAAGCGCATACCTACCGTAGAGCACTGCGATGGGTTCAACATTGAAAGGACTACATCATGAAATCACGTAAATCTTTGCTGCTGACCGCAGTAGTCGCTGCCCTCGCCTTCCCTGTCGCTTCTTTCGCCCAGGACGCCAGCAAGGGCATGACAGGCAAGATGAACCACGGGGGAGAACTGGGAGTTGTTGATCACGATCCGGCCAAAAGCACCAAGTCGCGCACGCAAGTGAAGAAGGAACTGGAGACTGCGCATAAGGACGGAACCCATGAGCACGGCAGTGAAGTATCGACTGTGAAGCCCGCTCCAACGGTAGACAAACCGCGCGCAGCTGTTAAGGCAGAAGTGTTAACCATGACTCCAGAAGAAAAGAAGAAGCTCAAAGAGAGCAATCTTGGCGCAAAATAAGTCGACACCGCCGATTCCTTGAATGGGTGTGCGCAACAGGTCGTTGTACGTATCCATCAGCATTTCGTAGGGCGAGGTGCGAGGAAGCTGACTGTGCTTCTGGTTGGGGTCAGCCGAGAGGCGAAAAACCGGTCAAGTTCCGAACCCTCGCCTTACACCCTTTACCAGGAACGCTCTTCCAGTTTCCGGATAGCGCCGCCAAAGTATGGTAACGGACCCTTTAGCCACTCGAGAGAAAGCACGACCATGAACACGATCAATCGCCAGCGCCGCTTGATGTTGACGGGTACCGCCGTCCTGGGTCTGTCCTTGACAGGCCTTTCATTTGCTCAAACTGCAAAATCTATGGAGGTCTGGAAAGACCCAAGTTGTGGCTGTTGCAAGCACTGGATTGAACACGTGGAAAAGAGCGGGTACAAGGTAACTGTTTACGACACAGGAAACAACGGCGCGCGCGCGCGGCTTCACATGCCGCAGAAATTCGCCTCCTGCCACACCGCCCTGATTCAGGGGTATGTGATCGAAGGACATGTGCCGGTCAGTGACATTCAACGGTTGCTCAAGGAGCGACCCGCAGCGCTCGGTTTGGCAGTACCTGGGATGAAGATAGGGTCCCCCGGCATGGATGGACCAACCTACAACGGCCGCCGTGATCCGTACGACGTCTTATTGGTTCTCAAGGATGGCGACAGCAAGGTATTCAGCTCTCATTCTTGAGCCATGCTTGATGTGAGCTTAGTCGCCTCGCTCGGCTTGGTCGGCATTCCTTGGCAAGGTAATCGTAAAAGTGGTTAGGTTGCCGACTGAACGGGCTGCAATCTTTCCACCATGCGCGGTAACAATTGACTTGGTTATGGCCAGTCCCAAGCCCGTCCCCTCCGTGCTTCGCTGTCTTGATGGATCGATCCGGAAAAAACGGTCAAATACACGCTCCAGATACTCCTCACCAATTGGGTCACCCGTGTTTTCCATCGCAATCGATACTGACTCAATGTTGACGATGATGCGGACGCGAATTGAGGTGTTCTCGGTCGCATGGCGAACTGCATTCGACAAAAGATTGCCTAGTGCACGCCGCAGCATCAGACGATCAGCACCGATTTCACCTTCTCCCTCTCTCAGAAGTTGCAAGCCCTTTTCCTCGGCAACGGCCTCGTAGTAGTCAAACAGAGTTTGGATTTCCTCGCCTAGATTGACAATTTCCCGATTGGGGACCACGTAATCGTTTTCTGCTTTTGCCAATAGCAACATGTCGGAGATCATGCGCGCCATGTGCTCAAGCTCCTCGGCGTTCGATTCAAGAATGCCGCGGTACTCATCTGCATTGCGCACGCGTGACAAGGCCACTTGCGTCTGGGTCAGTAAGTTACTTAACGGCGTGCGCAACTCATGGGCGATGTCCGATGAAAAATCGGAAAGCCTTCGAAAGGCAACTTCAAGCCCTTCCAACATGTCATTCAAGGATGTTGCGAGCTCTGCCATCTCATAGGGCACCGTTTCCACCGTTAAGCGATGGCTCAGTCGCTGGGCCGTAACATCTTTTGCTTGCTCACGCATGGCTCTCAACGGCGCCAATACGGCACGCACAGCGGCCCACCCTAGCAAACCGGTCAATATCGCCGCGCCAGCCACAAAGAACCACAAGGTCTTCAAAAATGCCCCCATGAAGGCATGGTGAGGCGCCATATCGACGGCAATAGCAACGTAAACTTTTTGGAAAGACCCCGTTTTGACGTCGTCGACAGAAGGGTAGCGGGGGAGACTGGTGTCAAGCTCCGCAGCAATGGCGCGGTATGTTTCAGGTCCATGCGTCCACAACGACGAGTTTTCGGGATCCTTGCGGGCAGAATCAATTACCTTTTGGGGTGAAAACTTGGCGTTGGGTGTGGCAAATATAACGGACTGAGCGGCATCGACCACCATTACCTCAAGTCCGTGGTGACCGATCAGTGAGTCGCCAAAGTGTTGATCCAGACGATCCAAATCATTTTTGTTCTTCACCATCAACATAGCGTGCCGAGTTAACTTCATTTTGCCAGCCAACACATCCATATCCAGCAATTCAAAATGCTGATCGACTGAAGACCCGATGACGAATCCCAGCGCCAATAGGACCGTTGACGACGCCATGACGAACAGTCCAGTCAGTCGCCAGGCGATCGACGTTTTGCTGATTAGACGCAATCTTCATTCTCCAAAACGTAGCCCATACCCCGAACAGTACGTATCAGCTTGGGTTCAAAGTTATCGTCGAGCTTGACGCGCAAGCGGCGCATGGCAACCTCGATGACATTGGTGTCACTGTCGAAATTCATGTCCCATACCTGGGATGCAATGAGTGAACGCGGCAGGACTTCACCCTTGCGCCGCAACAACAGCTCCAGAAGTGCAAATTCCTTGACTGTAAGATCAATGCGTTTTCCGGCACGGGTGACACGTCGGCGCATCAAGTCGAGTTCCAAGTCGGCGGCACGCAGATACTGTTCCACGTTGGCCTTTGTTCCTCGTCGCATCAGCGAGCGAACACGGGCCAGCAACTCGGAAAATGCAAACGGTTTGACCAGGTAATCATCGGCCCCCAATTCCAGACCTTTGACGCGATCCTCGACGCGGTCGCGCGCCGTGAGAAAGAGTACGGGCATGTCCTTGCCTGCGCGGCGAATACCGGCAAGAATGCCCCAGCCATCAACCCCCGGTAGCATGACATCAAGGATTGCCAGATCGTAGGATTCGGTGAGCCCGAAATGCAGGCCATCGATACCATCACGCGCCAACTCAACGGAGAAGCCGGCTTCCGACAGACCTTGCTTGAGGTAGTCTCCTGTTTTGGGTTCGTCCTCAACAATGAGAATTTTCATACGGGTCTCCGAGGGTTGACGATAACGCATAGTGCTACTTTGGGGCGCAGCAGCTTGTCCTGCTTGATCTGGATATTCTGATGTCGCCGGCGCATTTTGCGCCGCGTGTGCGCGTGTGTAGCGCTCATTACAAAAATGTAATTTCGCTGTCAACTTCCCGTTAACGCTAAGTATCGATACTTGAACCATCTGATAGATCACTGGAGACCCCATGAGTTTGCGCGTCCCGTTTGCAATTGTTGTTACGCTGACTGTCTGCTCCGTCTCTCAACAGGCCTTCGCCAAAATGGGTCACAGCATGCCGGGTATGCACAGCACGTCGATGGCACCTGCCGCAGCCACTATGGTCAACACAGAGGCGTTGGCTAATGAAAAGATCAACCTGACAAAGAAGACCGTCACATTGACCCACGGCGCCCTACCCAACGGCATGCCGGTAATGACCATGATCTACCAGGTCAAGCAAGCAGCATGGCTGGAGACAATGTCAATCGGCCAGAAGATTCGGTTTGCCGGCGAATCGGTCGATGGCGGGATGACCGTGACCCGGTTTGAATCCATGAAGTAAGTCGCCCCAAATCAAAGCAACGGTCACCCTCAGTATGCGGATATCTCCCTGGACTCTTGTTTTCTCAGCGTGGCTGGTCGCTGCAACCGCTACTTTGGGAGCCCTTTTTCTGGGCGAAGTGATGGGAATGCTACCTTGTGTCCTATGCTGGTATCAACGTATCTTCATGTTTCCACTGGTCTTCGTGCTGGCAGGTGGTTTGTTCCCCTTTGAAGCCAAAGTCGTCCGTTATGCACTTCCTCTGGCAGTGGCAGGCTTGTTCATCGCGTCTTTTCATCTGCTGCTCGTCGCAGGTGTTATTCCTGAAGGCATGACACCCTGTACCCAGGGCGTGCCGTGCTCCAAGGTCCAGGTCCAGTGGTTTGGCTTTTTGACCATACCGCTGCTGTCCATGTTGGCATTTCTGGCGGTCATTGGCCTACTGATCTGCGCCCACTTCAAGGCATCCAAATGAAACAAAAGAGTATTTTCGTCGCAGCCGCCGTTTTCTTGGTCCTGGTATTTGGCCTTGGCGCTGTTTACTACCAGAACCAAAAAACGGAAAAGGCAGCCCAAACGGCCAAAGAGAATGCGGTGGCCTTGGTGCGGGCGCATTCTCCAAACTTTGGCAACATCAGCGCACCAGTTCACATCGTCGAGTTCCTGGACCCGGCGTGTGGAACTTGCCGCGATTTCTATCCTCGGGTGAAGCAGTTGATGGCCGCCCATCCTGGCAAGATTCGCATGTCCGTTCGGTATGCTCCCTTTCATACTGGGTCGGACCAAGTGGTAAGGGTGATGGAAGCTGCAAGAAATCAAGGCCTGTTCAAGGAAACGCTGGAAGCATTGTTAGCATCACAAGAGCAATGGGTTCTGAACCACACCGCACAGCTGGATTTGATCTGGCCATCGCTGGAACGCGTCGGATTGGACATAAGTCGACTCAAGGCCGACATGGTCCGCCCCGAAATCGCGCAACTCATACAACAGGACCTGGTAGACGCGAACACCCTGAACGTCACCATGACACCCGAATTCTTTGTCAATGGCAAGCCGCTTCCAAATTTCGGCTTTGAAGAGCTCAAGAAGCTCGTGGATGATGCCTTGGCCGACGCCAACAGAAAGTAGGAAAGACAAATGAAGACCACATTTAGAAGAGCCGCCATTGCGACGCTGCTAGCCATGGGGTTCTCGGCCGGCGCTATGGCCAGGGAAGCGATCCCAGGCGCATCGGTTGAGAGTTTCCTCTCGGTTGCCAAGGAGCAGAATCCCGAATTTGCCAGCATGCGCCAGGAGGCTCAGGCCGCAGGCGAACGCATTGCGCCAGCTGGAGCACTGCCAGACCCCAAGTTCCGCGTGGAACTGATGGATATCACCAAAATGGGGGAGCAAGACCCAACCATCCTGCCCGGAAACGTCGGCAGCACACGGTACACCTTCATGCAGGACATCCCCTGGCTGGGCAAGCGTGACCTCAAACGCGAAATTGCCGCCCTGGAGGCCGATGCCGCCAAAGGTCGTGCCCTGGGTACTTGGTCGGAGTTGGCCTCGCGCATCAAGGCCAACTTTGCCCAGTTCTACTACCTTCATCAAAGCGAGCGCCTGACACAGGAAATACTGGATTTGATGAAACGCCTGGAGCAAGTTGCGCAGGCGCGCTATGCGAGTGGACTGGTGCCGCAGCAAGATGTCGTTCGGGCGCAAGTCGAACAGAGCAATATGCGCAATGAACTGATTGCTCTGAAGAACGAGCAGCGCATGGTACAGGCGCGATTGAACACGCTGATTGCCCGGCCAGCGAATGCCCCGCTGGAGTCCCCACAGTCTTTGCGCCCACTTCCTGCCGCATCACAGATCGAGTTTTCCCTACTGGAATCCCGTGTCCGTGAAAATAACCCGCTGATCTTTGCGCAAAACTCGCAGTTCAAGGCCGCTCAAAACACGCGCGAACTGGTTTACAAGAACCGCTACCCCGACTTGACGGTGGGAATCACGCCGGTCCAGTACGGCAACGCCATCAAGGAGTGGTCTTTGATGGTTGAACTCAATATCCCTCTGCAACAGTCATCACGTCGCTCCCAGGAACGTGAAGCCGAAGCCATGTTGTCGGCAGCGGAGACACGCAAAAAGGTCGTTGCCAACCAGGTGTTGAGCGAGCTCGCCGAGAACCTGTCCGCACTGGATGCGGCCCGCCAGACCGAGGTGACTACCACCGCGAGTCTGTTGCCTTTGGCGGAGCTTTCGTCGAAGTCGGCTATGGCCAGCTATGAAACCGGCAAAGTGGATTTCACGACTCTTTTGGACGCCCAGAAGCAAATCCGCCTGGCAAAACAAATCCAGATCAAGGCCCAGGTTGAAGCGCAATTGCGCCTGGCAGAAATTGAAAAACTCTTGGGGGAAGAACTATGAAGAACGGTGTCATTACATTCATCGGCATTGCCGTGGCCATCCTGGTGGCTGGTGGCATAGGGTACCGTTTCGGTAGCTCCGGATCTGCCCCACAGTCACATGTTGAGTCGACCAAAGCCAGTACTGAAGCGGCAAAGCCGGAAAAGCCGGAAAAGCCGGAAAAGCCGGAAAAGAAACTCCTGTACTACCGCAACCCCATGGGCTTGCCCGACACGTCCCCAACGCCCAAAAAGGATCCCATGGGCATGGACTACGTTGCCGTTTACGCAGGGGAGCAGGATGATGAGCCATCCGCGCCCAATCAAATCAAGATCAGCACGGAAAAAGTGCAGAAACTAGGTGTGCGTGTTGAAGCCGCCCAATTGCGCGCACTGGACCGCTTTGTCCGCGCAGCGGGACGGATTGAGCCGGATGAGCGACGTGTGTTTTCGATTTCTCCCAAGTTTGAAGGCTATGTTGAGCGTTTGCACGTCAACGTGACCGGGCAGCCTGTGAGCAAGGGACAGCCTTTGTTTGAGGTCTATAGCCCGGAACTGGTTTCAGCCCAACGCGAATACGCTATTGCAGTTCAAGGCGTAGATTCACTCATGGGCGCCGACAGTGTTACTCAGTCAGGAATGAAGCAACTGGCCGAGTCCAGTCTGCAGCGAATGCGCAACTGGGATATTTCGGAGGAACAGGTTAAGGCATTGGTCAAGGGCGGCGAGTCGAAACGGACCCTCACACTGCGTTCGCCGGTATCTGGCATCGTGACCGAGAAAAAGGCGGTCCAGGGCATGCGCTTCATGCCCGGAGAGTCGCTTTTTCAGGTTTCTGACTTGTCGTCTGTTTGGGTGATTGCTGACGTCTTTGAGCAGGATATTGCCTTGGTTAAGACCGGTATGAAAGCCAAGGTCAAGATCAACGCCTATCCGGACAAAGAATTCTCGGGCACCGTGACCTACGTCTATCCCACACTCAAATCTGAGACGAGAACGGTGCCAGTACGCGTTGAGCTGGCCAACCCCGGGCTGCTGCTGAAGCCGTCCATGTTTGCCCAGGTGGAGCTACCCGTGGCGGCAAAAGACCAGACGGTGACCGTTCCAACATCAGCAGTGATTGACAGTGGAACCCGCAGAATCGTACTCATCCAGGTCAAGGAAGGCCGTTTTGAGCCGCGCGAGGTCAAGTTGGGGCAGCGCAGTGAAAACTATGTCGAAGTGCTTGAAGGAGTAAAGGACGGCGAATCGGTGGTCGTAGCGGCCAACTTCCTGATTGACGCGGAAAGCAACCTGAAAGCGGCCGTGGGCGGCTTCGGACACAGTGCCCATGGTAGTGCTGCGAAACCGGACGGCAAAGCGACAACCGAGACGCAACCTGCCGGCCCAGCAGCGGGGGCCGGACACAAGGCGCAGGGCAAGGTCGTCGAGTTCGATGCAAAAGCCTTGACGGTCTCCATGGACCACGGCGCAATACCTAGTCTCAAATGGCCTGCCATGCAGATGGAGTTTAAGGTGGCCAATGCTGCGCTACTCTCCGGCCTACAGCCGGGCATAGCGGTTACTTTCGAATTCGTCGAGCGCAAGCCAGGAGAATGGGTCATCACCGCCATCACGCCGATGGCTGGTGCCAAGCCCGCCGTGCCTAACGCCCATGCAGGTCATCAAGGGTAATCGATATGCTCGCCAAAATCATTGATTGGTCGGGACGCAATCGCTTCCTCGTCCTGCTTGCGACGCTTTTCATTACCGTCGGTGGTGTCTTTGCCGTCATACACACCCCCCTTGATGCCTTGCCAGATCTTTCGGACGTGCAGGTCATTGTCTACACCGAGTACCCGGGGCAAGCCCCCCAAGTGGTCGAAGACCAGGTCACCTACCCGCTGACGTCGGCCATGCTGTCGGTTCCGAAGTCCAAGGTTGTGCGGGGTTTCTCGTTCTTTGGCGCGTCATTCGTCTACATCATTTTTGAGGACGGCACCGATATCTATTGGGCGCGCTCGCGGGTTTTGGAGTATCTCAATTTCGCATCAGGGCGAATGCCAAAGGGGGTTACGCCCCAGATTGGTCCGGATGCTACGGGCGTAGGCTGGGTCTACCAGTATGCGTTGATCGGCAAGGACAAGACCCTGGCTGAGTTGCGTACTCTTCAGGACTGGTATTTGCGCTACCAGTTGACCAAAGCGCACGGTGTCGCGGAGGTCGCGTCTATCGGCGGGTTTGTGCAGACCTACCAGGTGACCGTAGACCCGGTGAAGCTGCGCGCGTACGGTATCCCTCTGGCGAAGGTTTCCCAGATCATCCGCGACTCAAATCGTGACGTGGGCGGCCGGGTCATTGAAATGGCCGAAACCGAATACATGGTGCGCGGCAAAGGCTATCTACGCAGTACGAGTGATATTGAGAACCTCGTGGTCAAGTCGGACAAGGGGACCCCGGTTCTGATTCGGGATATTGCCCGTGTCGAGCTGGCACCGGACGAGAGGCGTGGACTCACGGAGCTCAACGGCGAAGGTGAAGTGGTGTCCGGCATTGCCATGGCTCGCTATGGTCAAAATGCGCTGGAAGTCATTCATAACCTGAAGGAAAAGATCACCGAAATCTCGGCAGGCCTGCCCGACGGTGTTCGCATCGAAACCGTCTATGACCGGTCAGAGCTGATTCACCGTGCGATTGACACGCTTAAGCGGACCCTGCTGGAAGAAAGTTTGATCGTGGCGGCGGTCTGCATTGTCTTTCTGCTACATGTGCGCTCTGCTCTGGTGGCCATCCTGATGCTGCCAGTGGGCGTGCTCATTGCATTCTCAGCCATGCGTTTGCTGGGCATGAACTCCAATCTGATGAGTCTCGGAGGTATTGCCATTGCGATTGGCGCCATGATCGATGCGGCGATTGTGATGATCGAGAATGCGCATAAGCACATTGAAAGACTGCCGCACGACCACAGTCACAACGACCGCGTTGAGGCCATGATTACCGCCTGCAAGGAAGTCGGTCCCGCGCTGTTCTTTTCGTTGCTAATCATTACCGTTTCCTTCCTGCCAGTGTTTACGCTCGAATCCCAGGAAGGTCGGCTGTTCTCGCCCCTTGCCTACACCAAGACATTCTCCATGGCGGGTGCTGCCTTCCTGTCGGTGACACTGGTACCAGTGCTGATGATTCTGTTCATCCGCGGCAAGATCATGCCGGAGTCCAAGAACCCAGTGAACCGCTTTCTGATTTGGAGCTATCGACCCATCATTGCGGGCGTACTGCGCTGGAAGAAAACGACCATCCTGATCGCGTTGCTCGCCTTGGCCGCTTCTCTCTACCCTGCCAGCAAGCTGGGCTCCGAGTTCATGCCAACCTTGAATGAGGGCACACTGCTCTTCATGCCGGCTTCATTACCAGGTATGTCCATCACCAAGGCGGCCGAGCTGCTGCAGACCCAGAACAAGATCATCAAGAGCTTCCCGGAAGTCGCTTCGGTGTACGGCAAGGCAGGTCGCGCCAACACCGCTACGGACCCCGCACCAACCGAGATGTTCGAGACCGTGATCAATCTCAATCCTGAATCGACATGGCGCCCTGGTATGACCACCGACAAGCTCATTGCGGAAATGGACAAGGCATTGCAATTCCCCGGCGTAGCAAATGCCTGGACCATGCCCATCAAGGCGCGCATTGACATGCTGTCAACCGGCATCCGTACTCCGATTGGTATCAAAGTCTTCGGCAAAGATCTCAACGAGATGGAGCGCCTTGCACGTGAAATTGAGACCGTCGTCAAATCGGTTCCCGGCACAACGTCCGCGTTCGCAGAACGTATTACGGGCGGTTACTACCTCAACATAGAACCTGATCGCGCCCAACTGGCACGCTATGGCCTCGCTGTGGGTGACCTGCAAGATGTGATTGGCACGGCGTTGGGCGGAGAGATGGTGACCACCACGGTGGAAGGTCGCGAACGCTTCGGTGTCACAGTGCGCTATCCGCGGGAACTGCGCGCGGACCCGCAACAGATTGCCCGCGAAGTACTCGTCCAGACCATGGACGGAGCCATGATTCCCCTGGGGCAAGTGGCGCGCGTGGAAGTCGCCAAAGGCACACCTGGCATACGCACTGAGAACGCCTTGTTGTCGGCGTACATCTTCGTTGACATCCGGGACCGGGACATTGGCGGCTACGTGGCGGATGCCAAAAAAGCCGTGGCCAGCCAAGTAAAATTCCCGCCGGGCTATTACGCCACCTGGAGCGGTCAGTTCGAATCCATGGAGCGTGCGATTGAAAAAATGAAGGTTGTTGTGCCGGTCACGCTGCTCATCATCTTCCTGCTGCTCTACCTGAACTTCAGGCGACTGACGGAAACCATGATTGTCATGCTCTCAGTGCCCTTTGCATTGGTGGGTGGTATCTGGCTGATGTGGTTGCTGGGGTACAACATGTCGGTTGCCGTGGCCGTGGGCTTCATTGCCCTGGCCGGGGTTGCCGCTGAGACCGGCGTGATCATGCTCATCTATCTTGACCATGCCTGGGAGGCGTTAAAGACCAAACGGCGTGCTGAGGGACAGGCGCCAGGCTTGACCGACCTGTACGAAGCGATCATGGAGGGGGCAGTCGAGCGCGTGCGTCCCAAGATGATGACGGTCGTTGCCATCATGGCCGGTCTGCTACCCATCATGTGGGGAACGGGAACCGGGGCTGAAGTCATGAGCCGCATTGCAGCACCCATGGTTGGCGGCATGATTTCCTCGACGGTTCTCACGCTGGCTGTGATTCCGGCAATCTATGCGCTGGTCAAACAGTGGCGCCTGAAGCGTGAGATGGAATAGCCGTGGAATAGTTGATCGCACGAGTAGCCATGGCAGACCCTACAGACAGGAGCAAAGCAAAGGCATTTCGGGGTATCCGGGGTCGGGTTGCCAAGAGGCTCGCTGTTGCCTGGGTGTTGCTGTCCCTGCTGGTAGGAGGTACCGTGGCTTACCTCGAATTTCGCAGGGCGGATGAGATTGCCTTCGGTCTGGCAGCGTCTGTGGTCGATTCGTTGCGCCAGCATGTTGCCCAGTCTGGAGCGCCCCATGTCGCCTCACTAAATGCAGCGCTGGAACCCTTGGTCAAGCAGGGCTACCTGCAGGCACGCGTAGTCGATGCCGCAGGAAATGCGATCGCTACTGCCGCAGCCATTGGCCAACCTGAATTTTTTTTGGATCATTTGCTGGAGTGGAGATCGGCTCCCGCCACGTTCATCACCGGCAACCACCGCGTCCTGTGGAGAGACAACGAACTGGTCGTACTGGTCAAAATGCCTTTGCAAGATCAGTCCGGGCGTCTCATCGGCTATTTCAATGGAGCCTACCGGGTCGATCCGGCCACGCGCGAAAGTGTGCAAAGGGACTTTGTCAATAACCTCTCGGCGGCGCTGCTGGCTGTATTGGCGACTACCTTTGTCCTGTATCCCGTGATCATGAGCCTGAACAAGGGTGTTTTGAAACTATCCGCAGAGCTGATGCGAAGCAACGTCGAGCTGATGGAGGTTTTGGGAAGCGCGATCGCCAAGCGGGACTCTGACACGGATCTGCACAACTACCGCGTCTGCCTTTACAGCATCCGCTTTGCGGAGGCCCTTGGCCTTGATGACAACACCATTCGCATTGTGATTGCCGGCGCTTTCCTACACGACGTGGGGAAAATAGGCATCAGTGATTCGATCTTGCTAAAGCCGGGGAAGCTGACTGAGGAAGAGTTTTCTGTGATGAAGACCCACGTCCAATTGGGAGTGGACATTGTTGCCAAGTCAAGCTGGCTAAACGGCGCCAGAGAAGTGATCGAATTTCACCATGAACGCTTTGACGGAAGCGGCTACCGACAGGGTCTGCGCGGAGAATCGATACCGCTGGCGGCCCGTTTGTTTGCCATCGTGGATGTCTTCGATGCGTTGACGTCACGTCGGCCCTACAAGGAGGCGTTTTCGCTGGAATCAGCCATTCGAATTCTTGCCGAAGGGCGTGGAAGCCATTTCGATCCAGATTTGCTGGATGTCTTTGACCACATCGGACCGGAACTTCACGGTGAACTTGCCGGTCTGGGAGAGGCTGCACTGCGAAGCCGCTTACACCAACAGGTGGGGAAGTATTTATTCGATGGACGTGAATACCGAGAACGCGCGCATATAGCCTTTGTCGTTGCCACCGACTACTCGTGAAATGAATCCCTACATTGCAACGCCATGACGAAAAGGTAATTTTGCTGTTAGCCAATTGTTGGGGGCCTGGCGGCATACTGCCAGCTACCCTTCAGGTGATCTGGTCCTAAAGATTGCAAAGGAACTTGAAGGGTTGCTGTTATTCGTCTGAAGGGAATACGCCATGAACTCGTCTACACCGTCAATCGACATCATCCGCCCCCTCACCGGCGTTGGCCAAGCATTGGGCAAATCGGTCGTGACGACGGGCACGGGTTTTAAGGATGCCATGCTGCAGGCACTGCAATCTACCAGCGATTTGCAAAAAGAGTCCGGCCGCCTTGCCAAGGACTTCCAGTTGGAGAAATCCACGGCCAGCCTTGAGGAAACCATGCTCGTCGGCGTCAAGTCGAACATTTCCTTCCAGGCGACCTTGCAGGTCCGCAATCGGGTCGTACAAGCCTATACGGATGTGATGAACATGCAAGTGTGAGCGGCTGCTGCGGCACCTCTGCCGGCAAGTGTCAGCTTGTCGGGTCCAGGTCCGTTGTGCGCCACTATGTCAAAAATGTAATCTAACAGTCACTTGTTTGTTGGGTACGAAGAAGCACACTGCAACCCATTAGCTTGGCGGTCCCCGTGCAGTAGAAAAGGCAAAAGGTTTTGGACGTGCTCGTGCGACACGGCCATATAAACACTAGGCGATACGCTGACAAGAAATTTTGAGTACGATTGGAAAAATGCGAAAGTTTATTGGGACACTCCTGACTTGGTTGCTGCTGCTTGCTATCCCCATGCAGGGACAGGCCGCGACCGCCGTGCTGTTTTGCGGCGCGGGTCACCAGGGAGTGTTGGCGCAGAGTAGCGCACAGCCTGTTTCTGAGCTTCACCCAACTATGGTGGTGGCAGCGGAGCCGGGACAGGACGAATGGATGGGTGTGGCCGCTCCTGGTCACGAAAAGGCCGTGACTACACCAGTCTCGCAAATCGGTGAATGGACGGTAGACCATGCCAGCGGTGATGACAAATGCAGCGCGTATACCGTCCTGGTTGGCACTTCATCTGCTGTTCAGCTTCCCGCGACGGTCTCACAACCGATTCCCTACGCCCTGGAATCCTTTGTCAACTACATCCCAAAGCGCCTGGATCCTCCTCCGCGGGCGATCTTCGCCTGACGTGATTCGCGCGCATTGAGCGCGTGAATGTATCGAAATCCCCCTTTGCTGCAGAGCCCACGGCCTCTGGCTTGCGTTGCGCATTGGGGTTTCATTTCTTGCGAGGATTTTATGAATTCATTATTCCCAAGTTGGCCACGGCTAACAAAGGGGGCGGCATCTTTGGTATTCGCCTTGGGCACCACCGTCGCCTTTGCCCAAGGTAGCCCCAGCGCACCAACCCCCAAATTGATCTACCGCTCTGTATGGGCCCAATACCAAGGGTTCACGGAGCAGTCTGTCACCCCATGGCGGCAATCCAATGACACAGTTGAACGCGCGGGTGGCTGGCGGGCCTACGCTAAGGAAGCGCGGCAACCCGATGCACCAGACAAGAGTGACGCTAAGCCCGTCACTTCCAGTGTGAAGAGCCAGCAGGGGGACAAACCATGACAATATTGCGTGCCCTTTCTGCGAATCGTATGCCAAGCCGTTTTGGCAAGAAGACACTGGTGGTTGCTGCCACTCTGATCGTTCTTTCAGGCTGTGCCAGCATCGATTTTGACAAAACCTTGGCCACGACCAACCGCGACGCAGCCGGATTCACAGACGGCAATCTGGCACTGGTTCAGACCAAAGAGCAGCGTGCAGACCGGGATAGGGTCGCCTCGGAGATTCTGGCCAAGCCCTTGGGCCAGAGTGAAGCGGTGCGGCTGGCACTGGTAAACAGTCCAGCACTACAGGCGCTCTTGGCGCAGAGTTGGGCGGATGGCTCCAAGGCAGCTCAAGCTGGACGCATCTCCAACCCGATCTTTTCATTCGAGAGTGTTCGGTTTGCCGATGAGTTGGAATTGGGAAGGCAGCTTTCTTTTGGTTTGCTCGATATCTTGACTCTGCCTCAGCGCGCCAGGATTGCTGAACGTCAGATCGCACAGCAGCAGGTACGGCTGACCACCGCCGTCGTCGACCAGGTTACCCAGGTGCGTCAGGCCTGGGTAAGGGCCGTCGCAGCCCAGCAAAGCCTTGGCTACGCCAGTCAGGTTAACGATGCAGCACAAGCCAGCAGCGAACTGGCTCGCCGCTTGTACGCAGCGGGCAACTTCAGCAAGTTGCAACGTGCCCGCCAACAGGCGTTTTACGCCGACGCGGTCACGCAGTTGGCGGCAGCGCAACACGCGAGCGTCTCGACACGAGAGGAATTGGCGCGTCTGCTTGGGTTGACCGACAGCCAGGTCGAAGCATTGGTGCTGCCTGAACGTCTGCCGGATTTGCCAAGAACCCCGCGGTCACCGGGAGAGGTCGGTCAATGGGCCAACCAAAGCAGGCTGGATATTCAACTGGCCAAGTCAGAGTTTGAGGGTGCTGCGCGCCTACAGGGACTGACCGCTATAACCAGTCTTACTGACATCGAGCTGGGCATTCGTCGTGGGACTGTCTTTGACAATGCCGCCGGCACCGAAACCTCAAAGCAAGGGTATGAGGTGAGCGTTCGCCTTCCTGTGTTTGATTGGGGTGGCAATCAGCGCGACAACCTGAATGCTCAAACATTGGCGGCCGCAAATCGACTAGAGGCTGCGGTTAGAGCCGCAGGATCCAGTCTGCGTGAGAGCTACTCTGCCTACCGAACTGCATTCGATGTATCGAAGCACTTCCGCGATGAGGTTGTTCCACTGAGCAAGACGATTTCCGAGGAAAACGTGCTCCGCTACAACGGCATGCTGATCGGTGTATTCGAGTTGCTGGCGGACGCGCGCGATCAGAGGCACAGCGTATTGGCCGCGATTGATGCGGAGCAGCAGTTCTGGCTTACCGATGCTGCATTGCAGGCCACCATGCTGGGCAAGCCGACCAGAGCGACGGTGGGAGCCATGGTGACGGGGGGAGGTGTCGATGCTGGGCACTGACTTTCAGATCTTCAGGATCAATTTAACGGGGCGCATCGCCTCCCGTTGCGGACCCAATATTCAAAGGAATCTAAAGTGAACTCCAGAAGACAGTTCTTTAAGGCAGCGGGCATCGCCGGCGGAGCCATCGCTGCATCGGCAGTCAGTCGGGTGGCAATGGCCGCCCTACCGGAGCCTGTATTGCAGACAAAACCGGACACCATGCCGCCCCTGGTGCCCGATAGCGGACGCCCGTACAACCCGGTTGTAACCCTCAATGGCTGGACTTTGCCGTGGCGTATGAACCAGGGTGTCAAGGAATTCCATTTGGTGGCCGAGCCGGTGGTGCGCGAGATGGCGCCAGGTATGAAAGCCCATTTGTGGGGCTACAACGGCCAGAGTCCTGGACCCACCATCGAAGTCGTGGAGGGTGATCGCGTGCGAATCTTCGTCACCAACAAGTTGCCGGAACACACCAGCATTCACTGGCATGGGCAGCGGCTTCCAAGTGGAATGGACGGTGTTTCAGGTCTGAATCAACCCTCCATCCAGCCAGGCAAAACCTATGTGTACGAGTTTGTCGCACGTCGCCCCGGCACGTTCATGTACCACCCCCATGCGGATGAGATGACGCAGATGGCGATGGGCATGATGGGTTTCTGGGTCACCCATCCAAAGGTAAAACATCCACTGATTGATGACGTCCATCGCGACTTCTGCTTCCTGCTCAATGCCTACGACATTGACCCTGGAAGCTACACACCAAAAATCATGACGATGAATGACTTCAATCTTTGGTCATGGAACAGTCGTATCTTTCCTGGAATCGACAGCCTGAATGTGCGCCTGAACGACAAAGTGCGGATTCGAATTGGTAACTTGACCATGACGAATCACCCCATTCATCTGCACGGCCATGAGTTTTTGGTCACAGGAACGGACGGCGGGCCAACACCAAAGAGTACGCGTTGGTACGAAGTGACGACCGATGTTGCCGTGGGTCAGATGCGTCAGATCGAGTTCCTGGCAGATGAGGCTGGGGACTGGGCAATTCACTGCCATAAGAGCCACCACACCATGAACGCGATGGGACACGATGTCCCTACCATGATTGGCGTAGACCACCGAGGCGTAGCCAAAAAGATAACCAATCTGATTCCTGACTATATGGTCATGGGTGAACGCGGCATGGCAGACATGGCGGAAATGGAGATGCCATTGCCTGACAACACCGTGGCCATGATGACAGGCCAGGGACCGTTTGGGGGTGTCGAAATGGGCGGTATGTTTTCCGTCCTCAAGGTGCGCAAAGACCAGAAGCCGGGTGACTACAAAGATCCTGGCTGGTACAAGCACCCTCCCGGCGAGGTCGCATTTGAATGGACGGGCGCCATGCCGGAACCTGCGAGATTCCAAGCGGAGGGTGGGCAATCCATGCCCCGTTTGGTGAAGCCCAGTCACGAAGCCGAAGTTCAGATTCGCAAGCCGAAGAGTACATCCGGCAATTCCGGCCACTGACTCTCTATCAATACTCAACGAAGGAAATCTCATGAAAACCAATACGCTTATCGCCGCACTCGCAATTGCATTGATCGCATCCACCGCACTGGCAAGCGGCAAACACGAAGGTGGTCATCACGCGGACTCAAATGCCATTGGCCAGCCGGGCAAAGCGGACCAGGTGACACGGACCATCACCGTCGACATGACCGATGCCATGCGATTCAACCCGGCAGACATTTCCGCCAAACGCGGCGAGACGATCAAGTTCGTGGTCAAAAACTCGGGAAAGATCAAGCACGAGATGGTGCTTGGCACTGAGAAAGAGCTCAAAGAACACTACGAAATGATGATGAAGTTCCCCGAGATGGAGCACGCGGATGAAAACATGGTGACCGTGCAACCAGGGCAGACTGGTGAGATCGTTTGGCAATTCACCAAGGCCGGAAAAGTCAATTTCGCCTGCCTGCAGCCGGGCCACTATGACGCAGGGATGAAGGGCGTTGTTGCGGTGAGCACAAAAAAGTAACAGCCAATGGACTGCCAGTTACCTCGCGCCAATCACGTATTCACATCACTTTCGCACCAGGAATCAATCATGAAAACTCTTACCTATACCTTTTTCGCTTTGCTGACCGTCGGCACGGCGTTTTCAGCCCATTCGCAGACCCAGGAGAAACCGGCCACGGCGCAGGTAGCGGCATCGACCGCGAATATGACGGACGGTGAGGTCCGCAAGATCGACAAAGAGGCCAAGAAAATCACCATCAAACACGGCGAGATCAAGAACCTGGACATGCCTGGGATGACCATGGTGTTTCAGGTGAAAGAAGAGACGTTGCTGAGCAAGGTCAAGGCGGGGGACAAGGTTCGTTTCACTGCCGAGAAAATTGACGGTGCTATTGTCGTGACGGACATTCAGCCCGTAATGTGAACTGGGCACAACGCCGGAAGCAGAGCGAACATTTTTCGGCGTTGGTGACGATTGGAATTCCAATCATTCGCGGCCACCTTATGTGTGTTGCCGTACTGTCAGAGCGAACCATAGGGGGTGAAGATCAGCGTCCCATCAACCAACAAGTTCAGGAGAACAGGATGCTCACCCCAAAGGAAATTGAATGCCTGCGCGCATGCAACGAATGCGCTACTGCGTGTCTTCAGTGCGCGACAGCCTGCTTGAGAGAAGAAGACGTCAAGCCCATGGCCCGATGCATTGCGTTGGACTACGAGTGCGCCGATATCTGCTGCCTTGCCGCAACGTCTATTGCGTCGGGCAGCACACAACTAGACGCTGTGTGCGCACTTTGCGCCAGCGCATGCGACGCTTGTGCTTCGGAATGTGACAAGCACGCAATGGACCATTGTCGGCATTGTGCAGAAGCCTGCAAGCGATGCGCTGACGCTTGTCGCAGCGTGGCGAAGTAATTTTTACTCTAACGCAAGGACACGTCCATGAACTACTCAACACACAAACCAGTCCGCAACACCTAACAGCAATCGGAGTCCAGCGAAAAGTTGCTGGCACTCTTCGCCGCAATGGTTAGTAGACTGGCGAGTCCATGGTCCGTGGATGTACACGGTAATCGCAAAGGCATCACCACGCGAGCAATGAACACGGTCAGCACACCAGATCCGGTCATTTAGCCACCCGACTAACTCAGTGCAGGCTTTCTCAGAGTCGGACAGGCCACCGCTTCCTGCACAAATAACAGCGCGTCCTGCAACCAGCAGATCAACGTTGAGTTGCGCGGGGGACGGGGCATTGCGTATCCTGATGAATTCCACTATTCAGATCAATCCAACGCTGGCTGCACATCTTGCAGAAGCCCCCTGGTCGTCAAACCTGCATCAGTTCAGTTGCTTGAAAGACTCCAACTAGCTACAGCACTCGCCGTGCCTACCCGCTTCTTGAATAGGCGGGCAAGGGTTTGAGCCATACGAACAAAATACACAGCAGTCCGCGGGCAGCGGCTTGAGTACTGTGTGGCAGTTCAGACATTCGTAAAACCATTGGCATGCATCCGTGGGCATTGTCTCACTGCGGGAAAAGCCGCATGCAGGACACTTTAGCATCGACTCCAGTGTGACAGTCTTCAATTCGCAGCCCTCACCAACGTGGACGGGTAGCCAGCATTTTTGGTGGATTCAGTTAAGGCCGCCACATTGGTCTTGGCATCGTCAAATGTGACCACGGCTTGCCGCTTCCCAAAGTTGACATCCGCTTGGCTGACACCGGAAACCTGCGACAAGGCCTTTTTGAGTGTGATGGGGCAGACAGGGCAATCCATGGACGGAATCGCCAAGGTGACCGTCTTGGGCGAGGCGTTAGCCACCACGGAAGCACCGCAGAGGATTAAGGCAATGGTAGTTAAGACGAGCTTCTTTGTTTGTGACGAATTTGGCGCTTTCATGTGCGTTTGCTTTCAATAAAACCAGGGAGCAATCAGGGGGAAGACCAGTGTCATGAGCAATAGTGCGCAAACGCCCAAAAAGAAGCGTTTGTAGCCACGTCGGACGTGCGGGACTGCACAGAATTCACCAGGAGCACACTCGGACACAGGACGCCAGATGCGTTTGCCAGCAAAAAACAATGCAATCAAAGCCGCGCCGATGAATAGCGGTTGGAAGGGCTCCAAGACGGTGAACTTGCCAATCCATGCGCCTGAAACTCCCAAAGTGATCAATACCAACGGCCCCAGGCAACACGCAGACGCGAATAGGGTCGCAAGTCCCCCGGTCAGGAGACTAGAAAGGCCGGTTCTGTCGCGGCTTCTTTGTGTTTGCGTTGTACTCATGCATTGAGCATACTGCCGTACTTCAGTACGGAGTCAAGACAAATGAACACCTCTTTTGAAAATTTGACCATTGGCGCTCTTGCCATCCATGCGCAGGTCAATGTCGAAACCATCCGCTTTTACCAGCGTAAAGGCCTTGTGCAGGAGCCAAGCAGGCCGCAGGGCAGCGTGCGCCGTTACGTTGCTGAGGACTTGGGGCGCGTACGTTTCATCAAGGCGGCTCAGCGATTGGGCTTTAGTCTGGCCGAAATTTCCCAACTACTGAAGCTGGAAGACGGCGCGCACTGCAATGAAGCACGGGAGCAGGCGCAGTTGAAGTTGGTGGACGTGCGCGCCAAGCTGGTGGACCTACAGCGCATTGAAACTGCGTTGACGGACTTGGTGGATCGCTGCTGCGAAGTGCGAGGTGACATTCGCTGCCCCTTGATTGCCGCGCTGCAAGGCATTGCATAGGGATCAATCAAGGCGAATAGGCTTGTCCAATTAGCTCCCCCACACACAAAGGGCGCGGTGGTTTCGTTAAAACCTGCCGATTGGCTTTTGAAATCACTTTTGCCGGTGACAGCATTCAGACGGGCAATCTGGAATCTCTTGCAGCGGCCTTGGGTCTGAAGTCGAATTTGAAGCAATTGTCATTCCGGTGTTGGCAAAAAACCGAAGGGAGTCGTGAAACGGGGCCGCCTCACCCAATTCAGATTTATTCAACAACGCTTCGATCAAGACACACTGGCCCAACAGAATGCGCTCGATTTGCATGTCCAATGACTGGTTGCGAGACTTCTGACATTTAGATTACAACTTTGTAACTTGGCCGTCATGCTGGGGCAAATATTCGACTAGCAAAATGGTACCAAGGATAGAACATTGGTACAGCGTCGCTGATACAGCGCAGAGTCTCGGTCACCGTCAACTGCTCAAAAAGGACACATTCAGTGACTGGATCTTGAATAGTCGGCCAATGAGCAAATTACCGGGCATCGATCAACAGCGGACTGCACTAGGAACCGAACGTCACAAGAAAGGAGTTCTGATCATGGAACATAACCCTGTCGGACACGAAAGCCCTCCCAGCTTTTGGCGCTCGCGTTACGCAATCGGCCTGATTGTCATTGGAGCGATTGCCGCCTACTTTTTGCTGACCGAGCACCTGGTGCACGTTGTTGGGGCACTGCCTCTGCTGCTGTTGCTGGCCTGCCCGTTGATGCACGTCTTCATGCACCACGGACATGGACACCACCACGGCGAATCCTCCCCCCATGGTGCAACAGAGAAACCGGACAAGTCCGGTCCAGGAGAAGCATCATGAGCCATGCTCAATCCGCCTATGGACTTTGGGCATTGGTAGTTTTCAATTCGGCTATCTTCATCATGTTCGCCTACAGTTTCTTCAAACCTGCAACTGCACGGGACTGGAGAAGTTTTGGGGCCTTCTCTGCATTTATCGTGGCCCTCTTTGTTGAGATGTATGGCTTCCCGCTGACCATCTATCTGATGTCTGGCTGGCTGCAGACCCAGTACCCGGGACTTGATATCCTGTCCCACAACTCCGGGCACTTGTGGTCAACTTTGTTGGGTGAGAAAGGTGACCCGCACTTTGGGGTATTACACATTGGCAGCTACATCTTCCTGGGCTTGGGCTTCTTCTTACTCTCCAACGCGTGGAATGTGCTGTACCACGCACAGCGTCGGCACACGTTGGCTACAGCAGGTCCGTATGCGCGGATACGCCATCCACAATATGTGGCGTTCGTTCTCATCTTGCTGGGATTCTTACTGCAATGGCCAACGCTGTTGACGCTTGTGATGTTTCCCGTGCTGTTAGTCATGTACGCGCGATTGGCAACCAAGGAGGAGTCTGAAATGGCCACCCAATTTGGTGATGACTATCAGGAGTACGCCAAACGCACTCCCCGGTTCATTCCCCGTATGAGCTGAAGGCAAGGCTTGGCTGAGGTGCGGAGCACACCAAAACAAAACTGCTCACATTAGCATTTTGATATAGAAGGACACTGCAATGAACACCGTTGATCTTGAAGTCGAAGGCATGAGCTGCGGCGCGTGCACCAAACATGTCACCCAGGCACTCCAAGCAGTTGCCGACGTCGGCGAGGTCGAGGTGAACCTGTCCACCGGTCGGGTTCGCGTCCAAGGGAGCTTTCCGACCGGAAGTGCACCCCTGCTTCAGTCGTTAGCAGCTGCCGGCTATCCTGCCAAAGTGTCGGATAACCCAGAGGTTGTACCTCCCGCAAAGACATCGGGGTGCGGGTCCAGTGCCGGTGGTCGTGGTGGCTGTTGTTGCTCCTGATGCAAGCAGGCGTGCCAGTTCTGGGCGTCGGCTATGCATCAATTGCACCGACATTGTGCTGAATCGTTAGGGAAGAGAACAATATGAACCACTCATCACACGCCTCGCACGAGGAGCTTCACGGTCAACACCTCTCTCACAATGACGGACAAGCGGACCAGACCGCCACTTTAAAAGACCCCGTGTGTGGGATGACGGTTACTGCTCAGTCCGAGCATCAAGTGGAGCACAGCGGGCGTCTGTTCTATTTTTGCAGTCTGCGTTGCAAGACCAAGTTCAGCGACAACCCTAAACAGTACATCGTTGACGATCCGGCGCCCGCGGAACCCGCGGCGCCCCCAGCGTCTGACGGAGCGGTCTATACCTGCCCGATGCACCCGGAAATTCGCCAGGACCACCCTGGTACCTGTCCGAAGTGTGGCATGACGCTTGAACCCGTGTTGCCTTCACTGGACGACGATGAGAACTCTGAACTTCGTGATTTCCAGCGACGATTCTGGTGGTCGTTACCCCTTACCATCATGGTTTTTGTGCTTGCCATGTTTGGCCACCGCCTGCAGTGGATGGACATGCGCATTCAAAGCTGGGTCGAGTTTGCGCTTTCGACGCCCATTGTGCTCTGGGCTGGATGGCCTTTTTTCACCCGTGGTTGGCAATCGGTGATCCACCGCAGTCCCAACATGTGGACTCTCATCGGACTCGGAACTGGAGCAGCGTTTGTCTACAGTGTGGTGGCAACCATCGCACCCCAGGTGTTTCCAGTATCCTTCATGGCCATGGGTCGTGTTGCGGTCTATTTTGAGGCCGCGGCAGTCATCATTTCACTCACGCTGCTGGGGCAGGTGATGGAGCTCAAGGCTCGCTCGCAGACCTCCGCCGCCATCAAGTCCTTGCTGGGCCTGGCACCTAAGACAGCGCGACGCATCAGACCTGATGGTGTGGAAGAAGATGTGGCGTTGACGCAAGTCCACGTTGGTGACCTTTTGCGGGTGCGCCCGGGAGAAAAGGTTCCCGTGGATGGTGTCGTCATGGAAGGCCGTAGTTCGATCGATGAGTCGATGTTGACGGGCGAGCCAATCCCGGTGAGCAAACAAGTCGGTGACAAAGTCATTGGTGCAACGATCAATTCCAGCGGTGCGCTTGTCATGCGCTCCGAAAAGGTTGGGTCGGCAACCGTACTGGCGCAGATCGTTCAAATGGTTGCCCAGGCCCAGCGCTCTAAGGCACCCATGCAGCGAATGGCTGACGTGGTTGCCGGGTACTTTGTCGTGACGGTCGTTGCGATTGCGCTGCTGACCTTCTTTGGCTGGGGGTTTTTTGGCCCGCAACCCAGTTGGGTCTACGGCTTGATCAACGCGGTGGCGGTGTTGATCATCGCCTGCCCCTGCGCCCTGGGCTTGGCGACGCCCATGTCCATCATGGTTGCCACCGGACGCGGCGCGACGCAAGGGGTGCTGTTCCGTGATGCCGCAGCCATCGAGAATCTGCGCAAAGTGGACACCTTGATCATCGACAAAACAGGGACGCTGACCGAGGGGCGCCCGACCTTTGAAATCGCCATTCCGGCACCGGGGTACACGGCTGACGAGGTGTTACTGATGGCCGCCAGCCTGGATCAGGGCAGCGAGCACCCGTTGGCGGAAACCATCGTGCGAGCCGCACGGGATTTGGGCATGGTCCTGGTCAAACCCGACAGCTTTGAGTCCGGTTCTGGCATTGGGGTGCGGGGTGAGGTTTCCGGCCGCAAGTTGGCACTGGGCAACTCAACCCTGATGGAACAGATGGGCGTCGCGGTCACTGCTCTGAAGGTCCAGGCGGAGGGCCTGCGCGCCAAAGGCGCCAGCGTCATGCACCTGGCGGTAGATGGCCAACTGATGGGATTGCTCGCCGTATCGGACCCCGTCAAAGCCAGTACGCCGGAAGCCTTGGCAACACTCAAGGCTGCTGGCATCCGTATCGTGATGGCAACGGGGGATGGTCAGACGACCGCCAAGGCTGTCGGGCAGGAATTGGGGATTGACGAGGTCTATGGAGAAGTCAAACCACAGGACAAACTCGCTTTGGTAGAGCGGTTGCAGAAGGAAGGGCGTGTTGTTGCCATGGCGGGAGATGGCATCAATGATGCACCCGCCCTGGCCAAGGCCGACGTTGGAGTAGCCATGGGAACGGGAACCGACGTTGCCATGAACAGCGCACAGGTCACCTTGGTGAAAGGGGATTTGCGAGGCATTGCCATTGCGCGCTCCCTGTCCGTAACGACGGTTGCCAACATGAAGCAGAACCTGATGTTCGCATTCCTGTACAACGCGCTGGGTGTGCCGATTGCAGCCGGAGTACTTTACCCATTCACAGGCTGGCTTTTGTCGCCGTTGATAGCAGCGCTGGCGATGAGTTTTAGCTCGGCATCGGTTATCACCAATGCCCTGCGCCTGCGCTCCTGAGCACTGTGGATTTCCCATTCCACCGGGAGGCGAGTACGACTGTCGAGTCCCCGGTGGTCAAAGTTTTTGCAGCGCTCGATGATCACAAGCGCCTGGCCGGGCACATGTCCAAACCGTCGCTCATGATGGCTGGCACGACGATGACGATTGAAACCGACCCGCTCGAAGGCAAGGCGGTTGGATCTGAAATTCGGCTGCGTGGACGTGTTTTGGGTATTCCAATCTTTGTCGTGGAGAGAGTTGTTGAATACACCGCTCCGTTTCGCAAAGTTTGGCAGACAACCACCGAGCCAAGGCTGCTGGTCATCGGGTCCTATCGCATGGGCTTTGAATTGATGCCCCAAGCGCAGGCGACGGTCTTGCGCTTGTGGATTGACTATGCGCTTCCTTCTGTTTTTTTTCCACGCTTGATCGGCGAATTTTGGCTGGCTTTTACGCGCAATGGTGTGTGGACCAAATGGTCCGGGATGCAGCGAATGGGGTTTGACGCCTATTGGTGTGCGCTGATGTCTCTCAGAAAAGTGTCGCCCCAGAAGCCATGCGTACGGGCTGACATATTTGTAATGCCAGCGTCATGATTCTGATGCCAACCCAAGCGCAAACTTCATACTGTCTGAATACAACAGACGGTTCAGTTTCATCGAGCTATATTGGAGAATATCATGAAGACACAAGCAGCGATCTCAGCACTTTTTCTTGCCTTGGTGGCTACTGCTTCCATCACCGCAGTAGCAGCTGACGCGAAGGAAGAAATGCCCACTGTTGCGGCCGTGGCGCCTGCACAAAAGGACGAAAAGGCGGGCGCGCCACAAGCCTCTGCCAGTGCGCCGGCCTTAAAAAAACATGCCGCGCAAGATCGCTCCAAGCACTACCACCCTCGCGACGGGAAGTAACCTGGCGCGCAATCCGATGAAGTTCGGCACGCTTGAGGCGATGCCGGGCTGACAAAGTGTTTGGTGCAGAACAGCAATTGCCTGTGGGTGTGTTGAATTAGTGGGCCGCGGCGCTCGGTATGACGACGCATGGAGAAAGACCAATTTCCGACATTTGCGATGTGAGAGCTGTATAGGCTCAACTGAGAGGCACAGCACTGCTTCTTCCACTCGCTGTGTGCTGCGTAGCCGACTCCCAGAAGCAACAGGATGCCAACGAAGATTGTTTGCAACCTATTGCGCTAGGCCGGCTGATATCGCTATAACTCCTTTTAAGCCGCTACCGAAGCGTCCGATTGCTTCCTTGTGTTGCTTCAGTTGGCTGTATCCCAAGTAGCGTACGTCCAACTCCGATACGCGCGAAAACGCCGGCCGCGCAAATTGGGAGCGCACATCCTGTTCGCGAACGTCCGGGGCTACCAGGAAGAATGCAGCGCCGGCATGCTCTGGAACGCCCAAAGCCAAATCGAGCATGCGCACGATGCCCGAGTAGATGCTGGTACTGTGTTCAACCTCAAAGGCGGCCACAATCTTGCCGGACTCCTTGGACACCCAGAGGACATCGATCAGTGAAACTGTATCAACAGCACCATTGGAGCGGATGGGGTTTGGGAGGCTATCCAGACACCCTTCGCTAAGACGGGCTCCAAGATACAAACGATTCTTGTCGTTGCTCGCTATCCAGATGTCATACCCGAGCGCCTTCCCCAAGTCACGAAGCCAGCCCTGAATCTCCGTATGGGTGAGGTCATTCTCTTGGGCGACAGCGAGTGCCTTCTTTGACGCTTCGCTTTCGGCATGGATCTGAGCCAGGGCGGCCTGCCACCCAGCCTCGCCATCGCTGGCTTGCGGAATCACGTAGCGCCCGGAACCAATATCGAATAACAGCCCGGCAACTGCGCCCAGGTCGTTGGAAAGGAGGGCGCGATGCTGCGCCGTCAATGAAAGCATGCCCTGGCGCAAGGCCAGGTAATCCGGCCAGCGGCCGAGCTTGACATTGGCTCCCGTCAGGAGGTTGTAACCCTTGATGATTGCAGTGTTGGACGGGGGAATCACTGTGGGATGCAAGAAATACAGCAGGTTCGCGCATGCCGGCCCTAGTCCCTTGATATTCTTGCCGTCCAACTCCCTGACCGCCTGCACCAACTCAGCTTCATCCTGGCAACAAAGACAGATGTCCAAGAATCGTCCGAATGCGATTTGGTTGTCGCGGTTCTCGTAAATGTCTGGGATTCGGAGTTTAGGTTTCCAGAGGAAGGCGTGGTCGGCGCCTTTGAATATTTGGCGTTGCTCAGCAATGGAGTGCACTACCGTTTCTAGGGAGGACCCGCGATAGGCGGTTCCGAATCGATTTTCTCGAATCTCCTGAACAACGACTTGCAACCCGCGTCGAATTGATCGGAAGTTTTTCAGTCTCTCTTCCCAAAGGAACCAACTTTGGTAAGTGCCGTGCGCATCGACTCTCCATCTTTCGATAAGACTATGGCATCCAGGTGCACTGCTGTCGGGAGTAGCTTTCAACGAATCATCCAATTGCCATACTTTCAGTTTCGATTGTTCGTCTGCTAGGCAAACGCACTACTGCTCGTTTCTACACTGTGAGCCCACTCCAACATTGCACGTCAGGGTTTGGGACGAAAATTGAATCAGCTCAGTCTTACTGCAAGTTCGTCGACGGCCTCCGACCAGTCGGAGTCGTCCGTAATGGCAGCAGACAAAAACGTTGCCTGCGCTATGTTCCAGAATGGAGCCTGACACAGTGATACGCCGGATTGAAATCGATGAGCAGAAATGAAGGCATCAATATCTCGGGGATCACCGGCCCAATTTGTCTGCACAAATGGCTAAGATCGTGCCGGGTAGTTTCCATTGAACTCTCCTTTGTTCTTCGGGTGCCTTGACACTGTTGCGCGCACCAACTATGCAACCAAAATGGTTGCTTTGTTCACCACTGACTATACGCTCGCTATAGCTGGTAAACCGAAGGCCGGTCGCGGTGCTTGAGCATGTCGTCTCCACGGCCCACGAAATTCGGAGCACCGGGATACCAGACCCAGAATCATAGGTGCATCCCTCAACCATGCATCGTGAAAAGAAGTCGCTGACCGACCAACTATAGCCGCGTGCACTACTGTGAAAACATCACTTGGCGGTCAACTTCCTGAGCAACCGGATCCTCAGCGATTGGCGTTCTATTGACGTTTTTCCCCTCTGCGCCATTCGAGCGGCCATGGCAATTTGCTTTCGAGGATGAAAATATCGTTTGCCATCCTTGGCCATGGACCAAACGCTGCTTACATCGTTGTCCACGGGAGCGATGTACCCATCCAGTTGCCCCGGCGGAATGGCCGTGAGGGTTGTTCTCAAGCGGGAGCGCAGCCGCGAGTGCCAGATCTGCTTGTCCTGCTTCTCGGACTTGGCAGATGCAATGCCAAATATCGGCGTCTTTCTTCTGCTACGGCTCACTCGGCGACTCCCAAGGTCACCAACTTCTCTTCAATCTTGGCCAATACCACTGGATCCCCGATGCCCTCATGCTCATGCGTCTGGATGAAGTTGTCCGTGCACCAAGCGGGCCAGTTCAGAAAATCATCGTCCAGGGCAAACCAGTCTCTGGGGTTCCTGCGCACTACATCCAGCCAGACCTGCATACCGCGTGGCATATCAACAAATAATTGCTCATACATTTGGCTATGAAAGGTCGCGCCAATCACGCGATGCCGCAGATCAGCTGGTAGCCGCTTCGCGGTGTTGGCGCAGCCGTAAGTGCGTACCCAGGAAGTGCTGAGTACGATCTTGATATCGGGGTATGGCTCCAGAAGGCTGACCAGCAGATCGGCGTGCTGGAATAGCTTGTATCGCGGAGGGGCGTTCAAGTACGCTCCTTTTTTGGGATGCCACCGCACGTTTTCGTGATGCAGGACACCATCGAAATCGAGGTACAGGATCAGTTGCCCAGCGCCTTTCGGTTTCTTGGCTGGATAGTGCCGCTCGTACATTCATACCTCCAGAACCAAGGTGGGATTGAACGTCGCGCTTTCGAACTCAAAGTCATCTATGCTTTCTGCAAACCATCGGTTACGGATGTAGCCCGTAAGTTTGACCCCGATTCGGGTGCGACCGACCGAGTGGAGTGGGCGTTTGGCGAGGCGTTGGTGTGTCGACAGAGGATGGCGGTCAACCCCAGTTGCCCAGCTTTGGGGACGCAAGCGGTTTCTGAACTTGGGATTCATGGCTGGTCCCTCTCCCTCAATGGACAAGATCCGGCGGAGTCTTGGCACCCGCTGGCGCCGGCGGCGGATCGGGGTCCTCCTTGGCTTGCGAATCACGCTTGACGTCGCACTCAATCTGCAGCTGCTCAATCCATTGGTCGGGCGTCAAGGTTTCGCCCAGCAAAATGCACTGGCGCTTGACCGTGGCAAAGTCGCCAGCGGCAAGTTGATGCATCTGGTGCAGATCCGCTCTCCAACTGTCCTTTTGACTTCGCTGGAAGTCAGTCAGATTCTTCTTGATCCCTGCTTCACTGACAAACATGGCCCAGCGCTGTTCGGGACTCAGTGCGCGCAATTCCAGTTTGAAGGTGAAGCGGCGCAATGCCGCGGTATCCAGCCCACGGAACAGATTGGTTGCTACAACAAAAATGCCGGGGAATCGTTCCATCCCCTGCAGCAACTCATTGACCTTGGTGACTTCCCATGACTGATTCGCCAGATTGCGGTCACGAAGGAAGCTGTCACCCTCGTCCAGAAACAGAATGGCATCTTCTGCCTCGGCCTCCTGGAACATGGCCGCAAGGTTCTTTTCGTTGTCACCCACCCACTTGGAGAGCAGATCCGATGCACGCTTGCTGATCAGCCGTTGGCCCAGCTGTTGTGCCAGATACTCCACAAACTGGGTTTTGCCGGTGCCGGGCGGCCCGTACAAACACAGCGACCCCCTGGGGCGCAGTTTGAGGGCCCGCAGGATCTTTTCCGGGCCGAATTTTCCACTGTGGTTGATGTATTCCAATGAGTACTCGGTGACGCACTCCTTGGTTCTCGGCGCAGTGTCGCGATGCAATGCAGCCAACGACCGTCGAACCGCACGGATCAACGCGCCTTCCCGCTCCCTTTTGGTTGCTGCTCCACTGAGTTTGGAAGCCCGCAGTGCCGCCTCGATCTGCCTGGCGGACACATCTTCCAATGTCAGTAACTCCGCTTTGGTCGCTTTGTACAGTTTGAGGTCCGCGACCATCCGCTCCATCTGCGTGCGCCGTTCTTCCCTGCCGGCCTTCTTCAGCGGTGCGTGGAAGACAAATCGCGCCACACACTCTTCCAACAGGTTGTCCGACCCAGGACCTGCCCACACGGTGGGTGCTGGATTGGAGTCCAGCAACAGCTGATCCAGCGGAGCAATGTGGGCGTTGTCGAGTTCAATTCCAAAAAACGTGCGCAAGAATTCGGAGGGCCTGCGTTCCAGAACATCACCTGGCTTTTCGACGACCAGTACGGCATTGGCGCCATGGCGGTCGTGCAGCACGCGTTGGGCCACAAAAGCGATGCACGGCAATTCCCCAAGTGCGTTGTCAAAGTCCTGCAGCACATAACCGACCACCTGCGCCTGGCTTAGAAGCTCACCCAATAGGGATCGTTTCGCAAGGAAATTGGCGCCGTACAGTAACAAATTGACGCCAGCGTCTGTTGTTTGTGCGCCGTTGCGCAGAATGTCCACTGCAAGTTGGAAGTCCTCGGCTGCCATGCGCGCCGGGATGCCTGCACTTGGTGTGACGATCAAGGGCTTCAGTAGGCTATCAAAAACGCTTTCCAGCGGGTCCGACAGAACATCGACCCAGAAATCCGAAATTCTCGGGATTTGGTTGTCCTTGCCTTGGCCTTTGAGGATACGGCTGGTGCGCAGGATGCCCGAGTTTGAAAGCGCCTGTTGCAGTTCTTGTTCGGTGCAGTCCAGCATGGTGCACCACAGATGCGCAACATTCGAGCGGCGTTCCTTGACCAGTTGGTTTAGCAGGTCACGAAACTCGCTGGCTGCGGCGCACGTGAATGCCAGGACCAACACCTTCTCTTCGATCTGGGAGAGCTTCAAGACCTTGCAGAACTCTGTCGCCCGCAATGACGCCGGGTCCGGAGCCTTTCTTAGCAACTCTTCGAAAGAGGGGCCAAGTAAGGTCGCGCGAGCTTCCGTCATACTGACGAAGTCCGCCCAGTGATTCATCACCCATTCGTGCATCGCGTAGCCTTCCAACATTAAGCGAGCCTCCTTCAGACTGGCATGGGTCGTCACATTGCCTTTTCCCAACTGGTCCAGTAGTCGAAGTGCGCGTTCCAGCGAAAGCTTTCTGGCACGCTGGTCCAGTTGCACAGCCTGGGCTTCCTCGGGCCAGTCCAGCAAGTCAGCGCCAATGGCATACCAGCACGCAAACAGCATGGGGTCCTGAGCAATGCGAGCTTGCACCTGGGAACTTGCAATCAGACGTACGAGCCAAACGGCGAGTCTGGGAAGATGGAGATGGCGTTCGGTCATGGCGCACTCATGGAATTGAGGTTTTGAGGTCTATCCACCGAAATGACATCCTTGAATTCGCGCAGAACGGATGCGACCCGCGGCAGACGGAAGAAGTCTTTTTCCGGAAAACTGACCTGCGGGTGAAGCAGGCCGTCGAAGTCGAGAAAGACGGCGATCTTCATGCGAGCCACGAGAAATCGTCCTCCGGTTCAAACCAAAGATCCAGATCCGGGTGGGGACTTTTCTTGCGTTGTGCGGCATGCGGCGTACACAAAGTGAGTAAGCAGCGGTCCGTGTTGTCCAGATTGCCAGGCTCACCGCATGCGGCGCAAAACGTCCTGGTGCCAGTCTCTGCTGTTTGGACAAGGGTGCTGATCTGTTTTATCAGTTTGACTGTGTACTCATCTCTCTCCTGACAAGGGGGATACTGCTCATAGGACAGTACGCCTTGGGGCGTCTGGATGTCGACACGAAACGGACCTCGGTAGGCGCCGAGTTCCCAATAGAACCTGGCTGCCCCAAACTTCTCTTTGACCTGTATCCAGTGAAATCCCCTCTTGTCTTCATCAAGCAAGGCGTCAATGACCTGGCAGAGGGTCGCAAAAGTCTGAAACCAGCCTTTCGCGATGCCGATGCCGAGGTGCTTACCCCCGAACATGTACGGAAAGCGGGTCTGGAGTTCCTTCGGAGTTTTCATGTCTTGTCTCCATTGAGAAATGGTTATGCCAAAGGTCAAGTCAACTTGACGCCCGATGCTCGAGCCACCAATCACTGAACTCCGACAGACACCCATGCGTCGAAGAGATGTTGTGCAGGGCATCCCCCGTGTTCGGTGAGCCATTGGGGTCGCGCAGGATCAACGCTGTGTGAATGCGAGAATGCACGCCTTCCATGTATGGCAAGTAGTCGTCAACAAATGCCACCGGACTCAGTTCATGGAGCGCATCGACTTTGGGACTCTTGCCAACCATTAGTTTGCCCGTCGCGATGACAGCTTCAATGGGGAATCCCAACTGATGGAGATTGCGCAGACGCGCTGGTGCAAATCGCTCAGACAGCGCAGACACGCAAACCAGCGAGAACCCCGCGTCGTTCAACTTCAGGCAGGCGTCAACGGCACCCGGCATCGCAGGCACAGACTCCCAAAAGCCTTCGTCAAACTTCGCACGAAACCGGATCAGTTGGTCACCGTTTAGACGCTCAATATCCCATCGATCTAGCGCCCAGTAAGCATGTGGATCCTTCTCCTTTGGATAGGCACCGAAAATTTGTTGCCAGACCCCGGCATACGCCCGGTTGTAGTCAAGCAGAACGCCGTCGGCGTCCAAGGCGACGATCTTTTTCATGGGTACTCTGCCAATGGCGGTTGCAATGGAGTCCGAGTGGTGCGAGGCAGCCGAAAACTACAACTTTGTTTGACTTCGGCGGTCGGTGATGCCTGACCCGAACGCGCCACGACCGGAAGGCCACAAAACGAGAGTCGTTTTGGACCACGCGTGAAATCGTCGCGCCATAAGGCAGATTTGGTGTCGACGGCGTGTCCACGCACGCGCCGCCATCGAGACAAGCCCATGCTGTGGGTGGGCAAGCTGTGCAATAAATCCCTGGGGGTGGGGTCCATGTATTTCTCTCCAGTTGAGGTTTTTCACCATGCCCATGGAAAAACACTGGGCAAGGCTTGACCGAACCGCCGACGGGAGAGATACTTACCTACGGCCTCAGAAACCTAGGCAGAGACGTATCTCTTTGTCGACAGCGCCAGTTGTTCGCAAGAATGATTGGCGTTTTGTTTTTTTAGGGTCTGTAGGTTTTTCCTTCGTATTTGGCTGACCAATATTCAGGTGGTGAGCGGCCGCAAGTCCTGCGGACTGGTTGCTGTATGGAGAACTGAATTTGTCAGATAAAAGGGGTGCTTGAGCAGCACCGAACGCAGAAAAGCTGGGGCCTTGTCAATCTCCGGTGGTTTTTTCAGTTCGAGGGCCACCGCAATCCAGTAGCTTTCACCTCTGCTGGCCTTGTTTTTTCCATTGAGCACGGCGTGCACAAGACTCTCGCTAAAGCCATTTGCCTGGGACCACTCGCGCACGGTCACTCCATGCTCCGCGAAGGCTTCCTTGACAGCAGTGATTGATTTATTCACAATGATTTGTCTAGATTTATTACAATTTATGTAAGGTTATCTGATTTGTCAAACATATTTCATGACTTATTGGTTTTGAAAGACGGAATTGGCGACAGGATTCGGCAGGCGCGGACGCGCGCTGGGCTCAAACAAAGTGAATTGGCAGAAATCGGCGGCGTCGCGCGTGCCACGCAAGTGGCCTACGAAGCCGGTTCCACTGAGCCAACAACCACCTATCTGAGGAATATTCAGCAGTCGTCCATTGATCTGCCCTACGTGTTGTTCGGCACAGAGACTCAGGATGTCTTGAGTTCCATCACGCAAGGATCGAGTGTCGACTGGCCACTCTTGCGGCGGTGTCATGACGACGTCGAGTTTTTTTGTTCTCGTTTTGCCCAGGACTGCCCCCATGAGTACCGGTGGCAGATGGTCCAGCAGCTCTACCAATCGATTTGCGCCATCAAGAACAAATCTGTACCCGGTCAGCAACCGAAGAAGCCCCTTAGTGCGCTGACCGTCATTCAGGGAATCTGGAACAGCTATGACGCGGAATTCCGGCAAAAGTAGTTCCACGTTTCGTTGGTGGAACTCTGCTCGGTCCAGAGTTCGCAAAGGCCTCACTTCGTTGGCGAGGCTCTGTTTGCCTCTCCCCGTCTTTCGCCAATTCAGGCATCGACTGTTCAAAGCAGATCGTGATGCCGGCACCGAAAGGCCAAGCGCAGTTTCAAAGTTGGATACCTATGTGCCGTCGCCAGAAGAACTCACGCTCTGGGCAGAATTTGTGGGGTCCGTGACAAATCTGCATGAGCACGAAGATCCGGAAGTGAACAGCCACCGAGAGGCAATGCTGTTTCACGCAGCACAGCCAAACCACTATGTAGAGCACTACCGCGTCAAGTTGTGGCAACGATTCATGTACCCCATTCATACTGCTCGGTTTTCCCGACACATGCGACAGCTGAAGGCAGAATCTGGCGACACCAGGAGGTCACGGGAACTGACCAAGCTGGTGGATGATGATTTGGCGTACATCGAGTTTGCAGGAAAGTCTCTGTCCCCTCTGCAGCGGTTTCGCACCAGAAGGGAGATCATCCGCATGCGCCAGTCACCATGGAAAGTGCGGTCGGCATTCATATCTGCCTCTGTCGTGGCTCGGCGTGGTCGAATTTCTGTCCACCCGGTTCCGGGTCGTGTTTATTGGCCGTTTCGAATCTTGCGAGAAGCCTTGATCGCCGCAGTAGTCTGGTCGATCATGGTTTCGATTTGGGAAACCGCAACGCGGGGTTGCCTTACCTGCAACTCGCTTGGTCTCCTGTACCTATCGGTATTTCTAATGTTGTTCGGCTATTTTGCCCACATTGCAGGCCCGGAGCGTCGGCAGGCAGAACGTTTCCTTGCGGTAGTGAATACTATTGAAATCGACAACTCGTGAGAAACATCGTTAACACGGTCTGGTGTTGCTTGATTGATATCTCAGATCAAATTGGATTCCATCCGATGAACGATGAACTCCCTGCTAAAACGATTTGTTGCAGATCAACAACTTGCCGACGCATTCTGTTGTCTTGACAGTTCAAGAAAAGGCGGTGACAGTCCACAGCTTAGCTGTAGGCAAATTTATTAGGAGAAGAAGTGCTTGGGGTAAAAAAACGATCAAAAACATTTCGCGACCCTGTTCATGGCGACATTAAAGTCGGACCGTTGCAGCGTGCCGTCATTGATACTGACACCTTTCAACGATTACGATATATCCGTCAGAATGGGCTGTTGCACTATGTTTTCCCTGGTGCGGTACATACTCGGTTTGCGCATTCCATAGGGACCATGCATATCGCACAACGCGTTTTTTGTCAGTTGTTTCCGGCTTACCGGTCTGGCGAAAAAATCGACAACCGAAACGACAGTGATCTCTATTGTGGGTATGTGGGTTTGGTTTTTGAGACCGCAGCCTTATGTCATGACATTGGCCATTGCGCATTCTCTCACTCCATCGAGAGCCTAGCATCCGAGCAAACTAATTCGATCAGTCTTTTTCAAACTTTCGAAACCTATATCAAAGACTGGCGAGAGGAGTTCCCTGCTTTGGGTCGCTGGTGGGATATACACCAAGCCGATGCGACCGCCTTCGTGGCCGAAAAATTAAAATCAGGTGCAACGAAGTCGAATTGGCTCCTAGAAGTTAAGCACGAGGAGTTGGGCATGCTCTTCGTGATGGTACTGATGAATAATCCAGCCCAGCCTAACATTGCAGAAACCTTCCATCATCTGTTTGGCGAAGATATCAAATACGAATCTTTCTGCCAAGATGTGGTCGCCCTTATGCGTGGGGAAAGTTGGTTGCCGTATAGCTCAGATTTCAAGAATGCTTTGGAATATCTTGCTAAAACAGTTCCAAAGCTGACCGGCCCAGCAAAGCATCCCGACCATACAATGGCATCCAGTCAATTGGCGGAAATCCTCCATGAGCTCATCAGTGGCACGTTGGATGTCGACAGATTTGATTATTTATTGCGAGATTCAAAATTCTCCGGAACAGTTTGCGGGGTGTTTGACCTTGAGCTTCTGATCAATAGTTTGGCCCTGCGATTCCTACCCGCTAACGGACATTTGGTTCTTTGTGTTTTGGAAAGAGCAGAGAGTACAGTCGATGATTTCCTCTGGAGTCGATTTCAGCTGTATGAGCAGATCATCAGTCACAAAGCGAATGTGATGTTAAACGCCTTGTTTCCCAAGGTGGTCGGCCCTCTCGTCGGCGGAGCATACGTATCGATTCCGAGGGAATTTAGTGACTTCCTTAGCTTCACCGACGACTCGATCATGTCGAATGTTCGAAAAAGCCTTATTGCCAAGGTCCCAAACAATACGGCAAAAGACTCTGCACTTCGTGGCGCGTTCCTTAGAACTAGATTGCCACGTTATTTACGGAGAGTATCACTAGCTGAATGCAAAGACGAAGATCAAGAGCGTGAGCTAATTGCAAACACCAAGTCGAAACTTTCAGCGGAACTCGGCAACATTGCAGTTGCGAATATATCTCACACCGTTAGCGGAACAGAGTTGATAAAACAAACCGCACCGTTGCCGCGAGTGATCCGTCGGTCACACTTGCCAGGCAGTGAGAACACTATTGAGCGGCTGGAGCCAGGCTATTTCAAGTCGTTGCATCGCGGGCCGACTTTTTCCGCAAAAACGGCCCATTTTTTCACTGAGCCGGAAGGCTCATAAGTAAGTACTATTTGAAAGGAAGATGAAATGCCAACTGTATTGAATCATGACAGGCAGGTCGATGGAACTGTTAGATGTGTCGACAGAAAAAGTGGTATTGCCACGGTTGCATATAACGGAGCGCGGTCGGTCGAGGTTTTTTTACCAGCTTTTTTTGGTGGCCAATTTGCACCATACCCCAACGAAGGAACGCTTCTTCACATGTGCATCGTTGACCCTGGTATCGGTTCCCCTCAGGTAGTCGAGGCTTGGGCTGACTAAAGGGAATTTGTGCGAGATGGCAGGCTGGAATACTTGGTGATGGCGCTACTTGCTTGCTTCCTGCACCTTCGAAGGTGGGAAGTCATATTTGTCGCTTAAACATAAAACAGGATGAGCTCTTTGATTTTGGGTCAACCAATAGGATTTCGCAGGCACCGTGCTGTCATTGGAGGATTGATTATCCGACCACTCGGCCGCTCCGGATTAGCGAAAAATAGTGCATAAGTAGATTGAAAGAGTGACTTTCACACCGGGACATACTGTTAGCAACGCGATGAGCCGTTAAACCGGACGCAGGTGGGCGCGCTCTTCAATGACCGTCAAATGAACGGCCAATCAAAGTGTCCACCTGCAGCGTTCGGACAAAAGCCAGACGGGACTTGCTTGACAAGCTCTCGGCATGCGCATTGCATCTGCGGTTCCAGTTCTTCATCCAGTCCCTGCAACGTTCACGTGTTTGGTATTGGGTTTGATTCAACGGCGTAGGCTTAATCACGTTAATCACCAATGCGTCCAGACACAATGCCTCCATCGTCAGCAAGACTCCTTGCAATCGTTTAGCCTGAAGCTTCTGAACCTTTTGCAAGCGCGCAATCGTTTTGCAGGCCAGCAACTGGCTGTCGGCAAAGGATTCGAAATTCTGAGCGGCGTAGCTCATTCGGGCTTCCAGCAAGCAGACGGTCAGACTGTCCCAATCCCCCAAGGCAGCGACGACCCGCCGTCGGGCTTCCACGGACTTTGGCAAGTACCAAAACTTGCCATTTGCTGTTGGAACGCGCTCCCCGTCTACCTCGATACGCGCGACAAATTGCACATGGATGTCTTCGTTGAGTTTGAGATAGGTCGACTTGACCAAATCGAAATTCACGATGGGATCCCATTCCAGAAAGTCCCAAAAAGGCGCGTAAAAAGTATCTGACGTTCTTGGGAAGAACTTCGCGACACGATGTACCAAGGTGTTCCTGGCTGCGGGCAGCAAGGTTCCCTGGGGCAGCACCTCGCCTCGCATATAGCGGGACCATAGGCCGCTCGCCAGCTTGAGTCCAGGCGTTTTGCCAAATACCGCTTCCAATTCCTGGACTTCCGTCAATCCACTTTCCAGAAGCACGGAATGACTCCAGAACGAGCCTCTCAGGCGGTCAACGATTCGCGTCTTGGGGCGCCCCCTATTGGCAGGTTTCGAGGCGGTCATGCCGAATATGCAAAAAAATCGTATTTTCGTTCCAATACGGTTTCCAGCTCTTGCGCATTCAAAGTCGACAGGTAATTTGAAATAGTCGTCGCAAACACGACGCCTTCGCGCAGGAATGCCCGGAGCACATCAACCACCTGAATCGGAGAGCACGAACGCAATAGAAGTCACGTAGAGAATAAAAAAATGCACTGGTCCGCCAAGACCAGTGCATTTCCTCCTCAGCTGCCATAGCTGCGATACCAACAATCCAAGTATATGGCGATCACCCATTTCTGCAAGTGGGTTAGGGGGAGGTGTTTTCTGCTCTTTTGAAGTGATCAGTGCACATGCCAATACGGGAAATGCAAGGAGTCAGCCATGCTGGCACAAGAAGAACTAATAGAACTGTGTGAAAAGCACCAACTTACAGACTTTGCCATCGCGGTGGTGAAGAATATTCGCAAAAGCGATCCATCCAGAAACGTCCGCAGCGGGACGCGCAATGTGGTCACCCACTACGCAAGCCAAAAAATGGGCTGCGTGATCAAAGCCGAAGCGCGTTGCACGGAATTAGCCGCGCTGTTTCAATGGGACCATGACCGTACCACCTACGAGTTTTACGACCAGCCGCCGCGGATCAAGAAGATCAGGATTGGTGAAAACGGCCGGGAGCGCTCTTCCAGCTACACACCAGACTTCTTTGTCCTGGCAGAGAATTTCATCGGTTGGGTCGAGTGCAAAGATGAGCGCTGGCTCAGAGCCCAAGAAGATGACGGTCATACCGAATATGTTCGCGATGAGCAAGGTGGTTGGCATTGCCCTGCCGCCGAGCGATACGCCGACAGTGTCGGGCTGGGATTCACCGTCCGCTCGTCGTTAGAGTCTGACCCAATCCTCATACAAAATATCGCAGACCTATCCGACTACTACCGGTCCGACTGCCCGGAGGTCGAACGCTCGCAGCTCGCAAAGGCGCGGACGCTGCTGGGCGGCGAGGGTTGGTGCTGGTTGCGCGACCTCCTCCAAAACACTGAGGGGCTGACGGCGGACGCCATTTTCAAAATGATCGCGGATGAGCAACTCTACGTGGATATGTACGCGTTTCCGATCGTGAACGAATCCCACCGGGTGCGAGTCTTCAAGTCGCGCACTCTGATGGAGTCCAGTAAGCTGTGGTTGTCCAGCCTCAACGCGCCGCTGATTCCGGGCGTGCCGCAAGTTGCACTGAAATCCGGAACGCCCGTACTTTGGGATGGACGTGCCTGCGAAGTCCTCAACATTGGCGAAGACACCGTCTATCTACGATCAGCTGACAAGCCACTGATAGAAATCCCGAAGCCATCTTTTGAGCTCATGGTCCGCGACGGGGCAATCGTTGGAACCCAGGATTATTCTGACCCGCGCGCAGAAAAGGCAGCGCGCCTCTTGCGAAAAGCTACAGCGAGTGATTTTGCCTGCGCACTGCGCCGCTATTACTGCATCCATCCTGAGTTGTGCCCGCAAGACGAGGTGTGCACTTCCAGTGACCGCGCCCGACGGAAGTGGAGAGCAACGGCCCGTGCCGGCGTTGAGGAGTACGGCAATGAATTTGTCGCACTGCTTCCAACCATCAGTCTCCGCGGCAATCGGAGCAGGCGGCTGGATGCCCCAACCATGGAAATCATGCATACGGTCATTGACGAAGAAGTGATGTCATCCACCCGATCCGGGTACTTCATCGCTTGGTCCCTGGTCAAGAGCCGTTGCGAGAAAGAAGGCCTGCTAGCGCCCAGCCGGCGGACGTTTGCGGCCGAGGTACGCCGCAAGAAGACTCCAGTAGACCTGAAGAAAGCCCGCGAAGGTGAAAAGGCAGCCTATGACCTGGAGATGCCCTATCTGTCTCTGGACCGCGAAACTCCTAAGCATGGGTGCCGACCGTTCGATATTGCCCATATCGACCACACGCAACTGGACTTGCAGTTTGTTGACGAGAGCTTTGGGCGCAGCATGAAAAAGGCCTGGTTGACGGTGCTGATCGACGCGTACACAAGGGTCATTCTGGCGTGGGTTGTTTTGTTTGATCCGCCAAGCTACCGATCCTGCATGCTGGTCGTCCGTGATTGTGTGCAACGGCATCAACGGTTCCCGAAAACCATTGTTGCCGATCAGGGGTCGGACTTCAAAAGCAAGTACTTCGACATGCTGATCGCCTATTTGGGATCACACAAGAGGATGCGTCCCGCTAGTAAACCCCACTTTGGCAGCATCATTGAGCGGTTCTTTGGGTTGACCAATACGGAATTTGTGCACGCACTTCGGGGTAACAACCAGGCACTGCAAAGTCCCAGGAGCATGTCTGCGTCCCACAGTCCGATTGATCTGGCCGTCTGGAATCTGCGGGCGTTTCGCGAGGCCTTCGAAGGATTCCTGACCAAGTGCTATCACGCGGCCGAGCATCCCGCATTAGGTGTCGCGCCAGCCAAGGCCTTGGAGCTTGGCATGCTGCAGTCGGGGGCCCGCACGCACACGCTGATCACCTATGGACGCGAGTTTGTCATCGCAACCATGCCGACAACGGACAAAGGCGTTGCAAAGATTCAACCCAATACCTCGTTCAAGGGGAACCGGATCGAATATTTTTCGTCCAGTCTGGCCATCCATGCGGGGACCAGTCTGGAAGTCAAATACGACCCCTTCGATGTTTCTCGGGCTTATGTGATGGCGCCTTGTGGTTGGATCGAGGGTGTCAGCAATTACGCAGGCATCCTTGCCGGCCGTTCCGAGAAGGAAATGGAGACGATCTCGACGGAAATCAACGAACTCAATGGCCGAACCGGCCTGCGCGAATCGGAGCGTGCAAGCCTATTGGGGAACTATATTGAGTCCCTGCGGGTTCGCGAGGGCTCGCTAGCGATCGAAACGCAGGCGGCGCGTGACCGCGAACAACGGCTGACATATGCAGAGGGCGGCTTACTAGATACGCCCGCGGAGCCGGCGGACGACAACGATGCTGGCGGTGGGACCAATGTCATCCCGCTAAAGCCGGACATTCCGACAAAGCCAAGTCTCAAGAAAATGCAGCATGACGTGTTTGAAAACGGCACCCGCAAAGTGTTTGGGGACTTCGAATGACCAGACCCATCCCCCAGCAATTTGACAATGCACTTTTGAAGGGTACAGCCGAAGAACGCCTAGCGCACTTCAGCAAGAAGATTGTTGCGCATACGCATTTGTCGGACGCCTCCAATTTGGCGAAAGACAACATTGAGTTTGCACCGCACGGTCAGATCGTCGCGCTCATTGGCCCCACTGAGGTAGGGACCACGGTACTTGGAAGGAGCTTGTGTAGGTTCTACCAATCGTATTGGCCAACACCACAGGTGACAGGCTACCCGACTTCGATGGTGCATAGCATCGGCATTCAGGCTCCTAGCTCCTCCGGACGAATTGACGAAGGCTATTGGAAGCGTCTCTTGAAACTTATGTTGACTATTGGCGGCGATATCCTGATTGACAAGAAGCTCTATGTGCCACCGGCTGAATTTCAGCTTCAGCACAGTATCCCGCCGAATCTGCTTGGGAAGCAGGACATTGACACATTGCAGTCCGCCACGCTTGCCATGCTTTGCGCACGACACACCAATGTCGTCGTGATCAATCAGGCTGAAAGACTGTTTCCTGAAAACGATAAGGCTGGTTGCATTCGCAGCCAACAGATGCTTCGGGACCTTGCAGCCCAAAGTCAAACGCGCTTTGTCCTTGTTTCGAACTACCGAATTTTGAAGACAACCTGTGTGGGCGGAGACTTCCTCCAACGGAACCACATTGTCCACATGCGCCGGTACGACCACCTCGATGCGGAGGAATGGATCGACTTCAATTCGACCCTCGATGAGCTGTTGGGGCACATACCCAGCCAACGTCGTCTTGAACGATTGTCCGAGGACGGTGCTAAAAAGCTGTACTTCAATTCTCTGGGATGCATTGGCACCTTGAAGAACACGCTCACCATGGGTGTCTGCCACGCGTTTCGAACCAATGAAAAAATCACGGAAGCACTGCTTTTGCGTTTCGGCAAACCAAATGTGACCGCAGCCGGACTTGCCAAAGAGGCAGTTCAGGGGGAGCGGATGTTGATGGACACCGACGCGAAGGATATTGAGCGGATTCTGGACAGAAATTGGACGCCAGATGAGGACGCGGATTCACTGGCGAAAGGTGGCGCCAAAGCTCTTGCCAAGTACGATGGGCGGAAACTGCCCAGTCCAGTGGTGCGGCGCATCGGTGAACGCAAGCCTACACGCGATCCGGTAGGAGGGGCAAATGCAAAACGTGCTTGATCCATTTGCTGAGAACAGCGAAGAAGTCAGTTGCAATTCGACCTTGTTCCATGTTGAGCCTGGAGGAAGTCTGGGTGACCCCGAGGGATTGCTTTCCTGGCTAATTGCAGTTGCCCGGGCCCACTGTCTGTCTCCAAGAGTGTTCATGAAGCATTTGATCGAACAGTCGGCGACACATCGGGACCTGTGGAGTGGCACCACGTTCTTTGATCGGGATTGCGTCACCATCAACGGATATGGCAAATATGCAAGGATGGCAACTCGTCTCCTGGAAGGGCACACTCCAGTCGCGCTGGAGCCGATGACACTGCTAAAGCTTAACGAGTTGTTTCCCCACAATGGCGAGGGCACGTTATCCCGGTATCCAAAATGGTGTGCCGCTTGCTTGTGTGATCAAGCGCGATCGCACCAGCGCCCGCATTTGAAACTGGCGTGGTCATTGGAACACTACCGCGTGTGCCACATGCACAAGGTCCCCTTGAGCGAACGGTGTCCCGCGTGCGGCAGCCTGCAGTCCTTCTTTCCAATCTATCCCAGTGTTCTTCACTGCAACAGTTGTGACAGGTCTTTGCTTGCGGAAATCCCGGAAGATGTTCAAACAGACTCCGAGAATGCGACCCAATTTGATCTATGGTGCGCCAGCGCCCTTATGACGCTACTTGCCCGCCGTGCAGAACTCGGCGCCAGCGGAAGCATGGCCACATTTCGAGGCAACGTTGCCGATATCATTCACCGTCTTTCGCCTGGAAACAAGAAGAAGCTGTGTGAATCCGTTGGACTTCAGGCCTACGCCTTGAACGGGTGGCTCAACAAAGACGAAAGACCTTCCATGTCAGTGTTGCTCAAATTCTGTTTTGGCATCTCCGTCAATGTTGCTGACATGTTTCTGCCAGGTGCCGCGGATTTGGCCACGGAGCCGAACAACCTCGCTGCTGCTTCCAGTGAAAGACGCGCGCGGCCGATGCTGGGGTTTGAGCAGCGCAAGCAAATGGTAAGGCTATTGGAGGTGATCATTGCTGACATGATGGACTGCAGGCCTCTCTCCCTGGTGGCCGCACAGCTGGGACTGAGCCGCAGTGCGATGAAATACTGGTTTCGGCCGGAGTGCCGCGAAATTGTGAAGAAAAACAGGAGCTTCGAAAGCAGGCGGCAGGAAGTCCGGTACCGCGCAGATCACGAGTTCTTGCGCTCGGTCGTCCAATCGCTGCGCGCAGAGGGGGTCAATCCAAGTCGCAGGCGTGTCGATGCGGAGCTCATGCGAAAAGGACTTGCACTGGCACGGCCGGATCTATTCCTGGCGTACGAGACAATGAAATGAAGGACCATCCGTAAATGTGCATCCTGTGTGCGAATTGCGGCATTCCGTGGGACACTGTCCTAGATGGAGACGGCATCCTTGGGGTCCCCCCAAAGTGACTTGAAAAACCCGCCCATCTTGCCGGTCAGAGAACAAAGGAGCGCATATGAACGAAATTGAATTTGAACGAAACATCGACAACGTTTTGGCACAGTCGGAGAGCACGGGCATTTGGGTGCACTGTGGTTGGTCGATGTCAATTCAAAGGGCAAAGGCGGTTGAGTACGTGAAAAAGTACAACACAGACCCCACGTCGGGGTTTTTCGAGCACGATAGAAAAGTCATTCTGAGCCACAACGGTGGGAAGATTACTTTTTCGCTGCAAGAGGCAGAAGCCGTCATTGCGCTCATCAAGACAGCGTATCCCGAGGCATGACACTGCACCCCATACGACTTTCTCCACAGCCGGCGCGTTACCTTGACGTCAAGCTGTACTTGAAAAAGCGGGAGTGATCTGGGGAAGTCTGAATGCAGATGCGTTCTTGCTATTTGAATGAGAAGCTTGGAAGAGGGGCACGAATTAGATGATGACTTCTGAAGATCAGTCCGATTACATTGAACAGGTTGTTGATCGTTGCCAGAAATTGATTCGTATTGGAATATGGGATGGTATTCAGGAGAGCCGTCTGGTTGGTTGGCTTGGCTGTTTACGTAACTGCGATGCCGATCTGTTAGGCGCTTATCTTCTTGACAATTTGGCGTTTCGCTCTCGTGATCAATATGCGTCACTTCTGGACTCAGTGTTCTATGAACGCCCTCTCTCATTTCAAGCCAAAGACATACATCTCTTGGATGTACTGAAAAGAAAGCCGTCGGATATCCCCGATATGAAGATTCGGGTCGCTCCGGTGATCGGACACTCTGCTCCACCCACTAAGTCGGGGCCTTACATACTGCGTTTAGCCCAACGCCGCTACCGCATCCACAATGATTGGCTTGCTTGGCCTCATGCGCTTGGGAAAATGAGTGGGTTGTCAAACATATTCTTTGTTGATGATTTTTGTGGCACCGGCAATCAGTTTATAGAGTTTCTGGCGGAAATCGACATTCAACAGATACTGAAGGCGAATCCCGGTGTTCGTATCACATACCTGGTTACGACCGTTCACAACGACGGGTTGCTACGGATTCAAAGGGAATATGCGGATGTGAACATCGTTTGGGGGGAGCGTTTGCACTCCATAAATTCAGTTCTTTCTTCCGAAGCCTTTGCTCGCTACCGCGTTTCTGGGTTTTCCGATTTGATAGAGAGGCAGTACCAGGCCGCGCTCAAATACACTGGACTTCCGACAAAGGGGCGAATCTCAGACGGATTTGGCTCCCTTGGGCTTGCATATGGATTTTCTCATGCCACACCGAACAATACTCTTCCGATATTTTGGATGTCTACGCCCAAACTAACGGCGCTTCTCGACCGGTGATCATCATGCAAAACGCATTCATCAGAAATCGCACAGAAGAATTCGGCCATGACATTTGGTCGTCATATGTGTTACCACCGTATTTTTTAACATTGGGCGTGAGCGAAGCTCGAAAATCCGTCGTTCTTGAGGGGGGGCGAGGGTGTGGCAAAACGGCGCTGCTGCGCTATCTCTCGTTTCAAAGCCAGTTTTCAATTGATCGGAAAGAAATCCCAGAAAGGGCGCTCAAGACGATTGGCCTTTACCTCAAAGCGGACTCCCAGTATTTCAATGGCTTCACTGGTGCCGGTCTGACAGATGCCAACTGGCAAAACGTTTTTGAACACGCTCTCTGTCTTGCGCTTGCGGAACAAATCACTGGAGCAGTAAGGGCGCTAAATTTTAGTGCAGAGCGCGTCAAGCTATATGGTGCGCTAGATAAGCTTGACTTCGATGATGCGGCCGGTGGTTTTGTTGAAGGGGGGATTCCCGGCGAGCTCAATGCCTTCGAGAAATGGCTTCGCTCCCAGCGACAAAATCTATCGCGCTGGTTCAAGAATTTCGATGGAACGAAGCAGCCTACTCTTCTTCCACTTCGCGAGTTTTTGGGCGCGTTAATTGCTGAAGTTCACAGAAAGCTACCCTACTTGGAAAAATCCGTTTTTGCCGTGTATGTGGATGAATATGAGAACTTGCTGGAATACCAGCAGAAATTACTTAACACTCTCATCAAAAGCGGTGAGCCGCCGTTGATATTTCATGTGGCGATGAAGCCAAATGGAATGCGTACAAGAGGGACAACCGGTCCTGAGTCCATTCAGGAGGTCGGCGATTTTCGCCTGATTAAACTTGATGACGAGCTCGCCCCTCAGTTCAAATTGTTTGCTGCCGAACTGTTCTTCTTTCGCTTGATTGGTGAAGCCGGTGTTCCGGAAATCTGCACGCCAATCAAACTCGATGTACTACGAAATGAGCAGAGTATCGCGGAGCGCCTGTCTGACACCAATTACCATACCCGCGTGTTTGCTGAGATGGACCGAATACTTCCCAGTAAGACCTATGGTGAGATTGCAAGCGATGCGTTAGATGATCCCGTGCTCTTGGGGCGTTGGAGAAAAATCGTCACTGCCGGGCTGCAACGCCTCAAAAGCAATCGTGCCGCAGAAGATTTTCTTATCAAGGAGTCACCCGAGGCTTCTGTCGTCTGTGCAGCGTTACTCCATCAGCGGTCAAAAAACGCCGACGAAGTGTTCAATGAGCTACGTGCGCACTTGGCCGGCCGCGAATCGAAATTCAAAGAAGGCGAGTGGGTCCATCATTTGCTGCTTGGTACCTTGTTACTACTGTATCTCCCATATAGGCAGCGCAGTTGTCCAATTTATGCTGGATTTGACGCATTTGCAAAGCTGTCCAGAACAAACGTCCGCCACTTTCTTGAGCTTTGCCATCTTTCGATTGGATCGTTTTCAAGTGGCTCGTCGTTGAGCGACTTCAGCGTAACGATTGATTGTCAAGCGCGAGCCGCCTTTACGGCAAGTCAGAAATTTCGTAAAGAAGTTTCTGGAAGTGGTGACCATGGGAATCGTTTGCTTGCGGTTGTAAACGTCCTCGGGAAAGTCTTTAGACTTTCACAGGCACGCGAATCGCAAAGTGAGGCGGAACGCACTCATTTCTCCATTTTGGATGAGGAGATGTCGGGCTTGGCAAAGACTATTCTTGACGAGGCGGTGAAATGGTCTGTATTGTTTGAAGAGCCCGAGACTAAGGTAAAGGGAAATAGGTACGAGTCCAATGACTACGTGTTAAATCCTATCTACGCACCATTCTTTGGAATTTCTTACAACAAGGGGAGAAAGCTCGAAATTCAATCACGCGACGCCAACACGATCTTGGCAGGGCCGATTGATCAGTTCACCCTTCTGGTGAAGCAGTACGAAAAGACCTGGTTTGTTGTCCGCAACGATGATCAGTTTGACTTGGATTTGGGGGATATGTGATGCCTCGCTTTCAAGTTTCTACGCTTACGCACGATGAAAAAGATCCCCCGTCTGTCGGAGGTCGAATGTGGGAAATGGCCGCCTTAAGCTCAGACGATTTGGTGGATGATCGATCGAAGGCCGCTACAACCTTTGTCAGGAATCACGCGAAAGATCATTTTGAAGTGAGGTTTCTTGTTGAGTCAAACCTTACGTATGTAAACAAGCAGAAGGCTAGCTTTGGAAAGTTGCGCGCCCAACTTGCTGGAGTCAATAGCCTGCTGATCGAGGCCACTTCGCTTAGCTATCCGGAACTACTGTATCTGCTCACTGCCGCAACGCAGGAGTGTGTGAAATCAATTTCACTTTTGTATGTAGAACCGGTGGGATACCGTCGAACTATTGACAACCACTTGTGTGACCATCGGAACTTCAATTTAAGTGAGAACAGACGCTTTCGCTCTATTCCCATGTTCATGACAAACTTAAGTGAAATAGTGACAGGACAAGCTGTTTTTTTTCTGGGCTATGAGGGAGCAAGATTTGGACAGGCCATGCAACAAGAAGAGGTATTGCAGCCTTGGAGAAAACACATAGTTTTTGGTGTTCCAGCATTTGAGTCTGGGTGGGAAATTGATGCAATTGCGAACAATGTAGATTACCTGTCGAGCAATGATCAAATCCAGTATGTTGCAGCATCAAGCGTTTCAGCCGCGTACCGACTATTGAACGAATTGCGGGAAGACGATAAGGAGAATAATCCGGTCCTGGTCGCCCCTTTGGGAACTAAACCACATGCAATTGCTGCGGCACTATTTCTAATTGAGCATGAGGCAATGGACCAGGCCGTGTTGCTTTACGATCACCCCGACCGCTCAGACGCGCGCACTGAGGACGTGAAACGCTGGCATCTTTATGACGTGATAGACGCTAAATCCAATTAGTTTGTTGAGGCAAAGACGGGCATTTGCATTAGCTCGCCTTTGGTAAGTACGGTGGCACACACGCCCTTGCTGACGCCATGCAGCCAATTTGTGAATGCCGGATGATTGAATGAGTCGAAGACCATTTTTCGCATAGCGTGTGGGGCACGAATGCGGAACACATGATCGGTTATTGGAGCGGCACCAGATTCAACCAATACAGGCGTCCAGCGAACTCGTGAGCCTGTTCGGGCGAGCAGAATGTCTCCTCTTCGAGCAACTACGTGTCGCTCATCCGTGAAAGCCTGCAGGCGCGAAGTGACCAGTCGCCCATTTTTTGCTCGACTGAGATCCGTTGTGTGCAATGCGATGATCTTTAAGGTTTCCGCCTCTTTGCGAGAAACGATACCGCGAACTACAGTGACATTTAGATCTTTGAGCTGTGGACCATTGGACATCGCTGTCGCATTCATTGCCCTGTGATACCTGGCGTCAAGGCGCGCGCCAGGCTCCAGCGTTTTTTTGCATACTCGGATGGGCACCTTGGTGTCAGCTGACATTTCGCAAATTTCCACCTCCCCACTTGGGGCGCCAACAGTGTCGATGACAAGAATAACTGTACGAGCTTCGGTGTCTGCAAATACATCACTACCCATCTCTATGCACCGAAGCAGTCTGTATTGGGTCATCAAGTGTGCCCGAAGGCGCCGATATACGTCGCCGTCAGCGAAGCCAATGGGCAGAACAATCACCACACGGCCGCCTCCGGTGCGTGCCGTTAGTAGTGAACGCGCTAGAAACTGAAGCTCAGCCCTGTCTTGACCGAGTTTTCCAGTAAGGCCTTTGAACGCACGCTTTAACCAACCGTGACGATCCACGCTATCACCAATGAATGGCGGGTTGGCTACAACGCCGACGCGCCCATTGAGTCGCGCAGCGGGCAAACGTGTAAACAAGCCATTTCCCCGGCGAATGTCGGCATTTTCCAAAGACTGTATAGCCACTTCAACCATGAGCGGATCAACGTCGAATCCAATTGGCTTAGTCTCGCTGCGACGCCTTTGAACTGCTTGGAGCAATGCCCCCTCACCAACCGCAAAATCCACAACAGTGTCGCAGTCACCTAGTTCTTCTGCAACCAAGTTTGCGACTCTTGGAGGAGTCATGTACTGACCAAGACTTTTTTTCATTGCCGTAGTTCCGTTTGGTTTACGAAAATGATAATATCATATGAATGACGAGACAGCAACGATCGAGTAATGTGGTTGGCGACATTGCAGAGAGATTTTTCTCTGCGGTAGACGAGCATCTTGGATTCACGCCTGCAGAGCTTTCTCGGCGCCTGGGGTATTCCAACCCTAGTACGGTGCAAGCCATTAAGAGAAAGGCTGTTCTTCCTGATTTTGCGCGTCTATCGGAGCATAAAAGCGCATTGAGAGATGGCGAGGGGCGTGTGCTGAATCTTCACTGGGTGATTACTGGAGATGGCCCGCCACTCATGCGGTCCGGCATGAAGTCGTCTGGCAAAATTGTTTCAAATGAAGATGATATTATCATCAAGCTAAAAAACCTGTCACCTAAAAAAAGAGGTATCCTGATGAAATTCCTGGCTGAGTTCCAGTAAACCAGCGTGGCTGATTCGATGTGGACTTCACCCTATGGAAAGCTGCTGTGGAAGGCAGAGTGGACGGATTCGACCCTGACGGAATGAAATAGCTGGTTCACTTTTCGTCCCATGGGATAAGCTTTGCAGTCTTCGGCACTTTGTACTTACCGCGGGCAAAGGGGGTGTTCTGGATGGCCGTGCTTGGTCTTGCCAAGGCAATAGACCAAGACGTTGTCAGGGAGGGTTTCTGCAATCTCTTCCTGAATACGGTCAAACCAGTTGATGCTCGATTCGGTTCTACCAGCCAGCGCGCCCCAAGCCAGCAGCACCGTTCCGGCTTTGGAGATCAGGCTCCGGATGTGGCTCACGTTGTCCTGCAGGCGGTCGCGGTCGTACCGTTCGCCTGTCCGGTACCACTCGAGCATTTGCAACGCCGGGGCTGGCGTAGCGCTGCGCAGCGGAATCCCGTTGACTACTGTCAAACCGCCATACTCATTGAAGGCAGCGATTTGGCACAGTGGGCTGATCGTGGGGTCATCACCTTGTGATCGGCTGTGCTTGGGTTGAACATGCATGCGACCAGCATGGGGCGTTCGTCCCAGCGGCGGGTCAGGGTCCAGCTGTAGGTGCCGCAGGCTGAGAGGGGCGTGTCTTTTTTCCTCATCGGTTGCTCGCTTTAATCAGTACGTGCCAATAGCGGCATACAAGCTATTCACTGTTTTTTTTGGGAAATGGACACCTTTTGGAGACATTTCTTTGATGTCACCATATGACCCTTGCCAAATCCTTCCATCTCGTTGGCCACACCACTTGGTAGTGAGAGATCGCGTCGGTCATTCTGTTGGCCTCGCAAATAGGGGAAAACAATGGCTTTCGAGTACGTCGATGTAAACACTGCACAACAACGTCACATGTCCAGGGCGTACGCGGTGACCAAGATGCAGGTTCAACTTGCCAAAGAACTGGTTGCCAAGGAGTTTGACGGCGAGTCGCACGCTGCGCAACTCGCACTCATTGGCAGCGTGGTTACTGCACTGGCAATGAACTTTGAGGCGCACGTGATTGGCGCCAAGTCTGTGAAGTAGGATCACGCTGCTACCCTTTGCACCTGGGCTGACAATGTAGTGGGTGGCCTTTAGAATTCCGATATCAGAGCTGATGCGGCCAGTGCAAAAATCTTGGTGGTTTTGGGGACTCTTCGGTCATACTTTAGGCCCCATTCTGGAAGGGATAGACCATGATCAAGATCGGTGACCTCGCTGCGAAGCGCGCCCTAGACGAAGCCCGAAAAGCGTCGGGGTACACATCAGGAATATCGGCTATCGCTGACGCACTCAATGCACCGTCGGCGAAGCTGAACCGATCGACGATGGATGCGTTTCAGAAGGGCGGGACCGATCTGCGTGCGGGCGCCGTCGCTTTGGGCCAATCCATCAACGACCAAAGCGCTGCACGAGATTTGCTGGCAATACGAGATCTGAAGCGGGACCGGATACTTGCTGCTGACCCAAAGGAAATTACCCGCCGATTGATCGGCTCGGCGAAGCCTCGGGAAATCGAAATCCCCGATATGAGCCATATCACCCGGATCGCAGATGAGGCACATGCGCGAACCCAGCGTGAGAAAGAGCAGCTAGATCTGCTTCGTCGCAGCACGATTGCATCTGAGCAGGCCGTTGCTGATGCCCAACGACGAGAAGCAGAAGCGAAGGCCGACGCTCTGACCGCAAGAGAAGAGGCTGCTGTTTCGAGATCGCACACTCGCGCAGCTATTTGGGTTGCTTTGGCATCGCTAGCCGTTGCTGCTTGGGTATATTTGCTCCCGCCACCGGTCAGCCAGTAGTCGAGAGCGCTGGAAGCATTGTCCTGTTGCATCATCCCAATCAAGGCCGGGAACATTGGCACCTGTAGAGCCCAGACCGGAAGAACCTTCGGGACATCCTTGGCGACCACGAGCCAAGCTTTGATTTCTTCAATCTTCCAAGCGGTGATCCTGGCCGACAGTTTTCATGTGGCCGGAAAACTCCCATCGGACATTTTCCGCCACAGCGTTGTTGACGAAAAAGGCAGCAGGTGAGAGATTAGAAGCTTCTGCCGAACGTAACCGCACTCAGGGAGACTTGCCAGGATTCTTTCGGGTTCGGTTGGTGTCAGTGGCTGACCACATGTCACGCAATTTGTACCGTGTTCGGCTGGCGATTTTTGCATTTCTCGTTTTCAGCCAAACTTCTAGTGTCACTACTGTGCGGCTGCAAGCAGCGTCTGGCGCCCAGCAGGTGACATGTCTGAGAATGACTCGGGACAGGCGTTTATGGCTTGCTTAAATACTCGCGCGCAATCGTTCTGCCGTTCGACGTCCATCATCGAGTTTGCAGAATCCGCAATGGAAAGTGCGGGCCCAAAATGCAGGCCTTTTGACAGTTCGCGCACACCAGAACTTTGATCTGAATTTCCTTGGAGCGCACAGACGCGCACCCCAACGTCAAAAATACTCGATAGTTGAGGGTTCTTTCGCATGCACGATGAATCCATACGAAGGAAAGAATCGAACGCTTCAGCATAGGCCGCCTGCAATTTGAAATCAAACGCGGAGTGTGAGGCAAAAGTGCCAACGAGACCTATTGTGCAGATGACGCTGGCTGCCAGGTCGAACGATGAACTGAACATCGTCCGAATTGGTCCCATAAGAACTCTCAGGGTCAAGTATGCCGTGGAGCCTAGGAGCGCCAGGGCGCTTGCGAAGTGACCCAGATACAGCGAGTAACCGGTAACTGTCAGTCCAATCAGCGCAGCGCATGCTGCCGAAATTAGTTTAATCACATAGATCGTTTGTTGTCGTAGTTGCTTGTCAAAATAGTTGCGAACCAATGTGCCTCAGGCTTCCGTGCAATTCAACAGCGAAGCCTGTGTGAACCGAGTTAATCTAATACCTCCAGTGCCGAGAGCATGGCTCCTGCAGCAGCACTGTGGCGATCCGACTTCCCGAGAACCGCTGCGAATCGCGCGACGAGCTTTGGTTGTTGCGCGACTCGGGTGTCCAATTTTTGCAAAAAATCTCGAAATACTTGCAAATTTCGACTGAAAAAAACGAAATCGCCCCGCTCGAACCGAGACAATTGACCAACATTGACTCCGGTCTTAGTTGCGACCTCCGCCAATGTAAGCTCATGCAACCTCCGCTTGCTGCGCAAAAGGTTGCCGAGACTCTGAGCCTCTTCTGGTGACTTGCGTGATGCGTTCATTTTGCATAGAATTATGCAAATAAATATGCAAAAAGGCAACCTATGGCGACCTATGTGGACAATGAACAGATCCCTTGGCGTGGCAAGTTGTGGTGCCATCTGGTAGCCGATTCACTCGACGAACTGCACGCATTTGCGGTTCAGCTCGGGTTGCGGCGGGCATGGTTCCAATCCAAATCTGCTTTCCCACACTATGACGTGACCACAACGGTTCGGGAGCGGGCCTTGCAGCTTGGGGCACAAGCGGGCAGCCGGGCTACTGTTTTTGGATGCGCGAAAGTACTGAGAGCGGAAATGCGTGCACTACAGCAATTTGTGGCACAGTCTGAAGCGGCCTGATCTCTGGAGGCCGTAGGGAGACAAAAATATGAAATCCAAGAGCATTGGCTCAGAGCCATTGGGCCTGGTGGACTACCAGGACCGAGCTTGCGCTGCCAATCAGTTTCGCGGAGTAGAAACCGCGATTGATCAATTGCGATTCGGCTTTTTTGGCGAAATCGGTGGCGTGCTGGCGGCGGTGAAAAAATCGCATCGCGAGTTCGGTGCTGGCGAGGCGGCTACGGTGCACGAAGAGTTGGGTGATGCACTTTGGTACCTGGCAGCGGTGACCAGAGAGTACAAACATAGCTTGGATGCCGTTGGCGCTTCAGCAATCGCTGAGTTGACCCGCAGGTACCACCCGGGCACGCAGCCTCTCTCCGCTAACCTGACTTTTGATCAGTTGGATGGGTTGGTCGCGTTTTGCACTCCGCAAATCGCGGTTGAGCCGACGGAGACTCACTTGCAAAGACTGGGCGCGCGAGCCGGTGAACTGTTGATTCTCAAATCAGATTTGGCGACTGTTGGCCCGGTTGAGGCGCTGGGTCGCCTGCTGGGTGATATGGTTGTGGTTAGCGCTGTTTTCAAGTTAAAGCTGAAAGACATAGCCACGGCGAATCTCGAAAAAATTGAGTCTCGCTGGCCTGCGGATGCCAAGTATCTAGCGCTCTTTGATGATCGAATGCAGGCATTTGAGCAGTTCCCGCGGGAATTCACAATGATGTTCATTGAGCGGGAAACCGCTGGCGGCAAGCAGTACGTCATCCAACAAATGAACAAGGTCAACATAGGTGATCGCCTCACCGACAACGTCGGCGAACCTGATGGCTATCGGTTTCACGATGTCTTCCACCTCGCTTACATCGCCCATCTTGGTTGGTCGCCGGTGATTCGGGGCTTGCTCAAGCTAAAGCGCAAGAGTAACTCCGACCTAGATGAGAACCAGGATGGCGCGCGCGCGATGATCATCGAAGAAGGCATCGTCGCATGGATTTTCAACCACGCCGTAGATCGCGGCTTGTTTGTGGACGCCAAGCCTGGAAAGCTGGAGTATGGTCTGCTAAAGCAGGTGCATGACATGGTGAAGGGTTACGAAGTAGCCGACTGTCCCCTATGGCAATGGGAACGCGCGATCCTTGACGGATTCAAGGTGTTTCGCGATATCACAGAGGCCAGAGGCGGAGCTGTGCATGTAGACTTGACCAAGCACACCATCGTGTTTGAAAAGATCCCCAGTTCGGGATCGAATGTGGATCTGCCCCCACCCGCAAAACGTAATGTCATTGCGGGCTCTACCCGTCCCCCTATCGAGCAATCGTGAACTCTAAAGCCTTCGTATCCGCACTCGCCTCTTTCTCGATGCCTGGGGTGTTCAACCCTTACCGGGACAAGTGTGAGATTCATGATCTCGCGGATGCTCCACGCATGCGCAGGTCCAACTTGGCTACTTATCTTGAAGCAATCGAATCCATCGGCGTTGACACGATATGGATGGGACGGGACCTGGGCTATCGCGGCGGCCGGCGTACCGGGCTGGCACTGACCGACGAGCAGAACCTGCTGGGCCTTGCGAACGCTTATCCTGGATCAAAGCCAAAAAAAGCGACCCGCGGACCGGTTGTGGCAGAGCGTACGGCTGCCGAGATCTGGGCGCTCATTTGCAGGCTGAAGCATCCCCCCCTCTTGTGGAATGTGTTTCCCTTCCACCCCCACGAGCCGGATGCACCCATGACGAATCGCCGGTTCACCGCGCGAGAGTTGGCGAATGTGACCGAGTTGAACGGTGAACTGATTCATGGTCTAGGCATCAAGCGCATCATTTGCATCGGGCAAGACGCAGCTGGATACGCCGAGTCCTTTGGCGTGCGGACTGAGGTGGTTCGCCACCCAAGCTATGGTGGTGTCAAGGAATTTCGCAAGGGCATGCAACAGCTCTATGGAATAGACCTTGTTGCACCGGTCGCCGTCGCTGCTCAGCCTGCGCTTTTTTGAAGCGCCTTTGGGGCACTCACGCCAAGACGATGTTTGCCGCCGTTGCACCGCCCCAGGTCGAAACGTCGAGTTCGGCATAGGACGACAGGCAGCTCAGGGTGCCTACAGAAAGACCAGACTCTTTCGCTACGAAACTCAGCAACTGCGCCAGTCCCAGCAGGTTGCCCAGAGCCCGTGAGCAGTAATGATGAGACCGGTACACCGCCGTGAGGTTCACTGCGTAACCGGCATGGGTCGGCACGCGCTTGAAAGACACGTGAGATAGGCACGGGTAGCCCAACCAACGATTGCAATCGTTGGCCGCGTTGTATGTAGGAATGTCCCCCTCGGCCAGGTCGACAGCTGGGTCCGCAACACCGAGTTCGTAGGTTGAGGCAAAGGACTTAGTGGAACCATTCGGGTTGCGTGGCTGGTTGCTCGTTTTGAGTTTCTCGACGAGTTGGTCCAGCGGATAAATCATGGTTCCTGGTTTCGACCCTGGTCTTTGAATCATCCGCGCAGCGTACGTGCCCCACGTGCCTTTGGCCTTGCCCCGTTGCAGCATCTTCAGGTATTCATGGTAGAAGCCTGGCCGACCATACTTTTTGTACAGGGCCAGTGGGAAAATTGTGCCCGCGACCGTGTTGAGCGTGAGGCCCGACACCACCAGCGCACTGTTGACCTTTGCCATGACTGCGTGATCATCTGCGGTCAGCGTCAAAGGGTCTGAGATTTCCAAGAGCACGTTCAGCGCTGTCTTGTTCGGGGAGCCCCTAAGGAAACGCGACGCAGCTAACCAGGTTGGAACGACGCGCGCCTCGGTGTCAAAAAGTTTGGCCATAGATCAGATCATGAATGCACGAATCGTGTGCCGAAGCAGATGGCTCTCTGGTATCCAGGCGTATCCGCCTTGACCCCAGGTAGAACCCCAGGAATTGCGAGCCAAATAGTGTCTGGAACCATCTTGCTCGGATTTGCCTATGCCAATGATGCCCATTGCGTGGAATTGGTCTGGAAACACAGCTGTCTCGTACTGGACGACCCCGTTTACTGGATAGTGCAGAGACATCGTGACAGCGATCACCACGCCGACCGGGTTTCCCGTTTGGATTGTCGATGCGATGTCAGCCAGATTCACAACTGGATGCCGCGCCGCCATCGCGTGCAGTTCACTGGCAGATGGTGGCGTAACCAATGGCCGCTGGTGATCCAACGGATCGTAGGGATAAGCCAGTTCGCTCGGTTGACCTGGAGCATTCATTGCCAAGAGAAGGTGATCGACACTGAAGCCCATTCCTGGTTGCCAGATCCCACCCATCGACAAAGCCGTGTGGTAGCCCAGGTAGTCGACGCTCAAATGACCAGACTGTTGCGCGTGCGCATGGAGGTCTGAAGCTGCAAAGGCAAGGCAAGTGGGGCGCTGGCCCTGATCCCGGACGGGGCCAAAGGCTGGGGATAGGTCGGTCGTTGCCTTGATCATCGGGCTGGGTCAGCTTTCTTCAGCCTCGTGCCGGCTTCCGCGCGAGAAAACCCCTTGAGGATTGCATCCTGCTTGGTCTCCAGCTGAACTTGGTCAATAACTAGCTCTGTAGGCGCCCATGGCCGTCTTTCCTTCAGCGCGATCAAGTTGTGCAACATGCGCCGCTCAAACGGACCGTCCTCTGATGCTCGCGTTCCAGCGGGGAAGGACAACTCGTACTTCGTCGTTGATGGGCCACTTCCGATGATGACCTCGCTTTCCACGTCGCGGGGCGTGGCCTCGGACTCCTTCAAGAAAGGCTTCAACTGAAAGCCGTTGCTCGCGGCTTCATCAACCGACCATACATGGCCTGCGCTTAAGTGATTGGGCAGCTCAAAAACAAACTGGTCTCCATTTCCAGGTTCCAAAACATGGTCCTTGTCGGAACTGTCGATCAGCCACACGTCACTTTTTCCACTGGCAGGTGCTTTGCCGCCAAGTGCATGCTTCTTCAGCGACGCAGGTGCCACCCTAGCGAGGGTGTCGGCGGCAGTTTGCCCAATCAGCTTAAGGCGGGCTAGCTGCCAGACCATGGCGCTGTAACTGATGCCCAAGCGCAAGGACATTTGGTAAACCACGCTTGCATCCGCCAATCTGGATGCGGGAAGCCGCTTGCGCCTCATCAGATCCGCAACCAACCATTTTGGTGTCAGTAGGTGGTAAGCGAATAAGTTCGCTGCCTTCTCATTTGGCGAATTGACGTCCTGTTCTTCAACCGACTCGTCGGCGGTGCTGGCGTGCCCCAGAAAATAGTGTCCAAGCTCATGCGCGCATGTCATATGCACCATTCCGCGCGGACGGTCGAAATTGACAATGACGCCTGCAGCGTTCCCCTCACGGATGAATGCGCCAAGCAGCTTCTGTAGTTCTCGGTACAGAACGATGACATTAGCCCCGCTGGCGATCAGATCGGGGTCAATGCGTGTGTAGCCGTCCTTGAGGCGATCGCGCTGGTGGAAATCAACGAGGATTTCCTCCGCACGTCGTGCGATGGTGAGCGATTCGTCTCTATTGGTCGCCATGGTCCGGACTTAAGTCTTGTTAGCCGGAGCATTGCGCAGGAACTGCGCAAAGCGACCGAGCTCTTCCATGTCGCTTGTGGTGAGGCCGTGAAGGGCGCGAGCCAAATAGGCGACCTGCGATTCGGCCGGTTGCTCAGCGCCGTTCAGAAAATAGTCAACGGTCCTGCCGTACACCTTGCTCATTGCTTCAAGCTCGGTAGCTTCGACCTTTCGGTGGCCAGACTCCATGTTGGTTACGGCGGGGCGCGAAAGATTGAGCGCGTCAGCCACCTCGTCTTGGGATAAGCCAACGTATTCACGTGCCTCGCGCAGGCGTCGGGCTAGGACCATGCGTTTGGGGTCTGCTGGAGGTGCCTGCTTGGTCATGCGGCCTGCTCCCTTTTTGCGACGTGCGCCATCACATTTCCGGTGAGATGGGTGACGAACTCTTCCTTGGACTGGTATCCACCAACTTGAATAACCGAATTGGGGACTTCAAATCCAACGATCTCGTCTACGGTCGCTAAGACGCCGACCGCAGTCATCGACTCAACGGGACCTACCAACTCATCAACCGTGGAGGCACCGCCTTCCTCGGCTGGAATTGCGTTTTCGTCCCAAAAGGCGCTTAGAGCGGCTTGAACTGCGGCTTGAATGACGGCACTCATGACAGGTCTCCCTCTCGGAAGGTTTCCAAGGTACGAAAATCGTACCAACAAACAGAAAACCTGTCAATGCATACAGTATTTATATTTATCAATACTAGGTCGCTCCCTGGCTGCGACCATATGGTCGATCACTCCCGAATCAATCATATCCACTTTGAACCGGACAGTGTCCGAAAAATTACCGGCCCCGAAATCGGTCCGGCAACCGGGATCGAATCGCGAACTCCGTGGTGCCAGTTGCTCAAAGCGGAACAATGGGAAAGGCCAAAACGAAGCTACGGGCAGCGAACGGTGACGTCAGTCAAATCGCGCGGAGAATAACTCGCGAAGAGGTCCAAAGACTGGCGGCAAGTTAGCGCCTTTCAATGGGATTCCACTATTTCCGGTCAAGCTGGGCGAAGATCCAACGCTCGCGCTACAGCATAGGGCGGCTGAGAGCAGTGAGTTCTTGGATGTATGAGCACTCGAAAATAAGGGCGGTATGAACCCGCCCTTATGACTATAACTATGCATTACTACAGAAATCTATGTGGACATCGTGTGCGTCCAACGTGGTAGACCGGATTTAGAAAGATGTTTGACAAGCTCAGGTGTTCCAAAAAACTTCAAGCGCCCATTCTCGTTAAAAGCAAGGGCCGCTTGATCGACCTTATGACCAGCCATTCTGGCCTTCGTGGTTAGCTGAGCAAGTACTCGACTATTTTCCGATTCGCTGTTTGACGACGCGTGAGCATCGAATACAGCAAAGTCGATCCAGCCGCCATTACTTGCGCGCTCGCGCAAGTGTGCAAAATTGATATTCATATCAATGTTCCTGTATTGAAGAATCCTGGAGACAGCGGCGAAACCGCCGCCTCCAGGAAACAGATCAACGACGGCTGTCGGGAGTTACCTTCACCGGAACCCAGCCATGGCCAGGTTTGGTGGTGGGTGGTAACTGACGACCGTCAGGAACGGCTGCGTAATTGGGCTGCTTTCCGCCACGAGGTCCAACCTCCTGATAGATGCCGCCGCGATTGCCAGTTTGCTGGCCTGGTTTGAGGGTAGTTGCCAAGGTGTTACTCCTATAAGTGGCAGTCAATACGGGAAATTCCGAACACCTTGAAAAGTCAGGGCAGATAGCTTTGTGGCATAGTCTGTCTGGCTCTACGTGAAGTAGGTGGACAAGTGCCTCCCTAAAATTGGCTCTTGTCATGGCCGCCTTGGACTGGAACTCCTTGGCGGCCATTTCTCTTTAGCACTCAGCAAAACCGAGTGCTAAGCACCACTATATCTAGTTGTTGAATGCAGCGCAAGCCACTACCGGTAGTGGGTTGTGGATACATTGTGGATAACTATGCTGTTTACATAAACAGTTGTTTTTGACCGGCATTCAAGTCCAGATGGTCGCGCGGATTGCCCACGAAATCCTCCGGGGATCAATGGTCATTCGCTGGACGATAAACCGATACGTTCGGTGGGGTAGTCATGGGTGGCCGCAGTCTTGCGGTTTCGAGCCCATGGCCGAGTCCTAGATTCTTTGGATCAATTTGCGCCAATGCTGGATGCAGGCGGCGCTGCGAGCGCTGACTTGCTAGACTGTCTTCCTGCATCCTTCGAGATGACCGTACTCAACAGTATCCGAACAGTCTGGCCGGGCCAACGCGCCGTACTGTTTTGAGTCCACTGGAATTCTGGGGAATAGACTTGCGTCTTGTCGACACCATTCCGGATCACAATGCCGCCGTTTGACGGAACTGCCTGGGGTTAGTCCCATCGCCACACCGGAATTTTTTCAACAGCGATCCCTAAACCCGGGATCGAATCGCGTGCTTGTGGTAGCTATTCGTTTTAAGCGGAACGGTTATGCTTCCTCACGCGGAACAGATATGCTTCCAGCGACAGCCGCCTAGCGGTCGATTCGGGTTTGGCTATCATCCACTTCGCTCATCCAGCTCC
>ERZ724527.20-NODE-20-length-77494-cov-17.110694_pt1 | contig 77494 bp, 69 predicted proteins | sample MGYA00376060_ERZ724527 | MGnify/ENA primary metagenome ERZ724527 (study PRJEB28724, sample SAMN07190886) | activated sludge metagenome | isolation source: activated sludge of sewage treatment plant in Hong Hong | place: USA: Christiansburg, Virginia | collected...
CGCGCCCGGGAGTCCCAGACATGAAATACACCCTCAGTCGTATTGATCCGAATGCTGCCAATGACCGCTACCCGGTTCAGCAAAAGCAGACCGGCGTCAGTGACCCAATAGAAGATCAGGTTCACAAGAACATTTTCATGGGCAAGCTGGAAGATATCATCCACTCGTCTGTGAACTGGGGCCGCAAAAACTCGCTCTGGCCATACAACTTTGGCCTGTCCTGCTGCTACGTAGAGATGGCCACGGCCTTTACCTCCCCGCACGATCTTGCCCGCTTTGGCGCCGAAGTGATTCGCGCCTCGCCGCGTCAGGCCGACCTGATGGTGATTGCCGGCACCTGCTTTGTGAAGATGGCTCCTGTGATTCAGCGCTTGTATGAACAGATGCTGGAGCCAAAGTGGGTGATCTCGATGGGAGCCTGCTCCAACTCTGGCGGCATGTACGATATTTATTCCGTAGTACAGGGCGTCGACAAGTTTCTTCCTGTCGACGTCTATGTTCCGGGTTGCCCGCCCCGCCCTGAGGCTTTTTTGCAGGCACTGATGTTGCTGCAGGATTCGATTGGCCAAGAGCGCCGCCCACTGTCATGGACAGTAGGCGAACAGGGTGTGTATCGCCCGGAGATGCAGCCCGAGCGCGATCGCAAGCACGAAAGCCGTATTGCGGTGACCAATCTGCGCACTCCAGACCAGGTTTGATCGGTGGGCGCGCATGGTGTGCGCCCCGAAATGACAGTATTGAATAATGGCTGACAACACTCCCCTGCCGTCGGAGCCCGCTGTTGTAAGCGAGCTGATGACTCAATTCGGATCGGAAGTCTGCACCGTGCAGACTACTCTGGATCGTGTTCCCACGCTTTGGGTATCACGCGAGCGTCTGACCGAAGTGCTGCGCTTTCTGCGCAACCTGCCCAAGCCTTATGTGATGTTGTATGACCTGTCAGCAATTGATGAGCGTCTGCGCAAGCACCGTCAGGGCCAGCCTGCATCTGACTTCACCGTGTTTTATCACCTGCTCTCTATTGAGCGTAACAGTGATGTTCGCATCAAAGTTGCACTGAAGGCCGATGACCTGAATCTGCCCACGTCTATTCCTATCTGGCCGAATGCCAACTGGTACGAACGCGAAGTCTGGGATTTATTTGGTATCACGTTTGCCGGGCACCCTTTACTGACCCGTATTCTGCTGCCACGTAACTGGACTGGCCACCCGCTGTGCAAAGATTATCCTGCACGTGCCACCGAATTTGATCCGTTTATGCTCGACGCGGCGAAGCAAGATGCAGAGCAAGAAGCGTTGCGCTTCAACCCCGAAGAATGGGGCATGAAGAAAGGTACTGAGCATGAGGACTATATGTTCCTCAACTTAGGCCCCAACCACCCTTCTGCGCATGGTGCCTTCCGAATTGTGCTGCAGCTCGACGGTGAAGAAATCGTCGACTGCGTACCAGACATCGGCTATCACCATCGCGGCGCCGAAAAAATGGCCGAGCGCCAAACTTGGCACAGCTATATTCCTTACACCGACCGCATCGATTATCTCGGCGGCGTAATGAACAATATGCCCTACGTGCTGGCCGTGGAAAAACTGGCCGGCATCGAAGTGCCTGATCGTGTGAAAACCATTCGCGTGATGCTGTCAGAATTTTTCCGCATTACCTCGCACTTACTCTTCCTGGGCACTTACATTCAGGACGTAGGCGGGATGACGCCGATCTTCTTTATGTTCACCGATCGCCAAAAAGCATACGACGTGATTGAAGCTATTACCGGCTTCCGTATGCACCCGGCCTGGTTCCGTATTGGCGGCGTGGCGCACGATCTGCCGAAGGGCTGGGATCGCTTGGTGCGTGACTTCCTTGACTGGATGCCTAAGCGTCTCGATGAGTACGAAAAGGCCGCTATGAAAAATGGCATCCTGCGAGCCCGTACTATCGATGTGGCGCAATACAACTCGAAGGAAGCACTGGAATGGGGTGTGACTGGCCCTGGCCTGCGTGCAACCGGCATCGACTATGACCTGCGTAAAGCGCGACCATATTCCGGTTATGAAAACTTCGACTTTGAAGTGCCGCTGGCCCACAACGGTGATGCTTACGACCGTGGCATGGTGCGTCTGGAAGAAATGCGCCAGAGCCTGCGTATTATTCGCCAGTGTCTCGAAAATATGCCGGCCGGCCCATACAAGGCCGATCATCCGCTCACGGTGCCGCCACCCAAAGAACAAACCCTGCAACACATTGAGACGCTCATCACGCACTTCTTGAGCGTGTCATGGGGCCCCATCATGCCAGCGGGCGAGTCCAGTCAGATGATTGAAGCCACCAAGGGCATCAACAGCTACTACCTCATCTCTGACAAGAGCACGATGAGCTACCGCACCCGTATCCGTACACCGAGCTACCCGCATCTGCAGCAGATTCCTTCGGTGATTCGCGGCAGCATGATTCCCGACCTTATTGCCTATCTTGCGTCCATCGATTTTGTGATGGCCGATGTGGACCGTTAAAACCATGACGACTTCCAACGCAAAACTTATCGCGACTGACCGATTTCAACTTTCGGCGGAAGAACGCGCTGCCATAGAAACGTCGATTCATCACTATGATGATCCGCGTGCCGCAACAATTGATGCGCTAAAGATCGTGCAGGAAACGCACGGTTGGGTGCCGGATGGTGCCATTTACGCCATTGCCGATGTGCTGGGAATTCCCGCCACGGATGTGGAAGGTGTGGCGACATTTTATAACCTGATTTTCCGCCAGCCCGTGGGTCGTCACGTGATTACCGTGTGCGACTCCATTGGTTGCTACCTGACCGGCTCTGACGATCTTATTGCCGGCATCAAGCAGCACTTGGGTGTGGAACTGGGCCAGACCACGGCTGATGGCCGCTTTACGTTGCTACCGATTTGCTGTCTCGGTAATTGCGACAAAGGCCCCACGCTCATGATCGACAAGGACACCCACGGCCCAGTGGCCGTTACCGAGATTTCTTCTTTGCTGGAGCCTTACGCATGAGTACGGTGAAAAGCGCTGATACCCATCCGCTGACTTGGCGTCTTGATCCGACCAACCCTTGCCTCGACCTGAAAAGCTACGAGGCAAAGGAAGGTTATGCGGCACTGCGCAAAGCCATCAAGGAAATGACTCCCGCTGCTGTGCAACAGGTAGTCAAGGATTCCAACTTGCGTGGCCGTGGCGGTGCCGGTTTTCCAACAGGGGTGAAGTGGTCTCTGGTGCCCATGGGCCCGGATGCCGGCCCTAAATATCTCGTCTGCAATGCTGACGAAATGGAGCCAGGTACTTTTAAGGACCGTATGCTCATGGAGCAACTGCCACACCAGCTCATTGAGTCCATGATCGTGGCCGGCTTTGCGCTACAGGTCACTCGCGCCTACATCTTCCTGCGCGGAGAATACATTCTGGCGGCGGAGCGCTTGAATCAGGCGATTGCTGAAGCAAAAGCCGCGGGCTATCTCGGTGAAAATATTCTTGGCTCTGGCTGGGGCATGGATCTTCATGTTCATACCGGTGCTGGTCGCTATATTTGTGGCGAAGAAACTGCACTCATCAATTCGCTGGAAGGTCGTCGCGCCAATCCACGCGCTAAACCGCCATTCCCACAAATTGCTGGCCTGTGGGGCAAGCCAACGATCGTCAACAACGTCGAAAGTTTGAATAACATTCCCGCTATCGTGTTGCGTGGTGCGGATTGGTTCAAGGGTTTGTCGCAAGGCAAGTCGCCTGATGCTGGCACCAAAATTTACGGCATTTCTGGCAAGGCCAAGCGTACTGGTCTGTGGGAGTTGCCTATCGGTACAACGGGTGAAGAAATTCTTGAAGAATATGCTGGCGGCATGCAAGACGGCCTCAAGCTGCGTTGCTGGCTACCAGGCGGTGCCTCCACCGATTTTCTTCTGCCTGAACATCTCAAGCTGGCCATGGATTACGACACCATCATGAAAGCCGGGAGCCGTATGGGCACTGGTCTGATGATGGTCGTCGACGACAAGCAAGACATCGTGTCGGTCGTGCGTAATCTTGAGCAGTTCTTTGCGCGCGAATCCTGCGGCTGGTGTACGCCTTGCCGTGATGGCCTGCCATGGACAGTTAAGGTGCTGCAATCTCTTGAAGCCAAGACTGGCCAAGTGGGCGATATCGAATTTCTCGAAAAAATGACGCGCTTCCTTGGCCCCGGTAAGACCTTCTGTGCGCATGCGCCTGGTGCGATGGAGCCATTGCAAAGTGCGCTCAAATTTTTCCGTTCCGACTTTGAAAAAGGCATTCCGGCTGCGCTGGCAACACCGGTCGACACTGGAGTGAATGTGTAATGGCCACAATTCATGTAGATGGCAAAGATTTCGAAGTTAATGGCGCTGACAATCTACTGCAGGCTTGTCTATCGCTGGGGCTCGACATCCCTTATTTTTGCTGGCATCCAGCACTCGGCTCCGTGGGTGCCTGCCGCCAGTGTGCGGTAAAACAGTATGCCAATGCTGACGACACGCGTGGTCGCTTGGTAATGTCATGTATGACACCTGCCACAGACAACACATTTATCTCGATTGATGACGAGGAAGCGAAAGAATTTCGCGGGTCTGTCGTCGAATGGTTGATGACCAATCACCCGCACGACTGTCCGGTGTGTGAGGAAGGCGGTCACTGTCATCTGCAAGATATGACGGTGATGACGCAGCACCACAAGCGTAGCTACCGCTTCAGTAAGCGCACACACGACAACCAAGATCTCGGTCCATTTTTGAATCACGAAATGAACCGCTGCATTGCCTGCTACCGTTGTGTGCGGTACTACAAAGACTATGCCGGTGGCGAAGATCTGGGTGTCTACGGCGCTCATGACAACGTCTATTTCGGCCGCGCCGAAGACGGTTTTCTGGAAAGTGAATTCTCTGGCAATCTGACTGAAGTTTGCCCTACTGGTGTGTTCACCGACAAGACTCACTCCGAGCGTTACAATCGCAAATGGGACATGCAATTTGCGCCCAGCATTTGTCAGGGTTGCTCGGTGGGCTGCAACATTTCGCCAGGTGAACGCTACGGTGAATTGCGTCGCATCGAGAATCGTTACAACGGCTCTGTTAACCACTATTTCCTCTGCGACCGTGGCCGGTTTGGCTATGGCTTCGTGAATAATGAAGATCGTCCGCAGCAGCCTGAGCTACATGTGGATGGTCAACGCCGCAAGCTGGGCACCGATGAAGCACTCGATCACGCAGCGGCCCTGATAAAAAATGGCAAGCGTGTTATCGGTATAGGCTCTCCCCGCGCAACTCTGGAAGCCAACTTTGCCCTGCGTGAACTGGTTGGCCCAGCCACCTTCTTTGCAGGAGTAAATGCCGCAGAGTGGACGCTGATCCGTCGCGTTCGTGACATCCTGCAGAATGGCCCGGCCCGTACACCATCACTGCGTGAAGTCGAAGAATGTGATGCCGCGTTTGTGATCGGCGAAGACCTTACTCAAACTGCGCCACGCATTGCTCTTGCTCTGCGCCAGACAGCCAAGACCAAGGCTCTTGCCATGGCTGCCGACAAAAAAGTGGGGGCATGGCAAGCTGAGGCCGTCCTGAATATTGCCCAGCATGAGCGTTCACCGATATTCTTGGCTAACTTGGCTCCCAGCCGTCTTGATGACATTGCAGAAGCCACAACTGTCGGCACCGCTTCCGCGGCCGCACAACTTGGTTTTGCTGTTGCACATGCCATCGACAGCAGCGCACCCGCTACTACTGTCGATGCCGAAACGCAGACACTGGCCGCACGTATTGCCGAATGTCTGTTGGCAGCCGAACGCCCACTGGTGGTGGCGGGTACCGGTGCTGGTGAAATTGGCACGCTGGATGCTGCACTGAATATTTGTCGTGCCCTGAAAGCCCGTGGCAAAACGCCATTGATCACGCTCACCGTGCCAGAAGTGAATAGTCTGGGGTTGGCACTGATCGATGCAGAGCCACTGGAAGCCGCACTGACTCTGCTAGAAAGTGGCGAAGCAGATCGTATCGTCGTGCTGGAAAACGATCTCTATCGTCATGCTCCTGCCACTCGTGTGGATGCCGCGCTGGCCAAGGCCCGCTTACTGGTTATCGATCACCAATTCACAGCCACTGCGGCGCGCGCTGATGTGCTGCTCTCTGCTGCCAGCTTTGCGGAAGGTGATGGCACCGTAGTGAATAACGAAGGCCGCGCTCAGCGATTCTTCCAAGTCTTCGATGCCACCTACTACCGCCCAGATGCCAACATTCATGAGAGCTGGCGCTGGTTGCGCGGCGTACAGACCACTCGTGATGGTGAGCCGGTCGATTGGGATCAGCTTGATCATGCCACGCGTGCCTGTGCCGATGCTTTCCCGCTGTTAGCGGGCATCGTAAATGCAGCACCTGATGCAGGGTTCCGTATCAAGGGCATGAAAATTGCGCGCTCACCACGGCGCTGGTCTGGCCGTACATCACTACGCGCCAACATTTCCGTGCATGAGCCACGTACGCCGCAGGATCAAGACACGGCCCTCGCCTTCTCGATGGAAGGTTACTCGGGCCCGAACGAGCCTTCTTCTCTAATACCGTTTGCTTGGGCACCGGGCTGGAATTCGCCTCAGGCTTGGAACAAGTTCCAAGACGAAGTTGGTGGTCATCTGCGCGCGGGTGATCCGGGTGTGCGCTTGCTAGAAGCCGGTGATGTTATTGGCTACGCCTTACCAAGCACCAGCACCCAGCACGACTGCACTCTAGTGCCGCTCTACCATATGTACGGCAGCGAAGAGCTCTCTGCAAAAGCCAAGGTGACGGAAAGCCGTATCCCAGCCCCCTATGTGGCGCTGAATACTGCCGATGCCGCCAAGCTTGGCTTGAGCGAAGGCCAGTCCGTATCGCTGCGGGTGGGTAGTGAAGTGTTGTCGCTGCCACTGCAAATCGTGGAAATTGCCAGCAATACCGTCGGCCTGCCAGTTGGCCTGCCGGGTATGCCCTTTGTGGCTGCAGGTAGCCGTGTTCTGGTGGGAGGTGCTGCATGATCGACAGCATCATTGCTTGGTTCACACCTGAGCTCATTGCCAATTTGATTGCTGTCGGCAAAGCACTTGTGCTGCTCTTTGGCTGCGTAATCTGTGCTGCGTTGCTGAGCTTTGTCGAACGCCGCCTGCTGGCTCTGTGGCAAGACCGCTACGGCCCCAATCGCACGGGCCCCTTCGGTCTGCTGCAACTGCCTGCCGACATGGTGAAGATGTTCTTTAAGGAAGACTGGACGCCTCCCTTCGCAGACAAATTAACATTCTGGCTGGCCCCGGCTATTGCCATGAGTGCCATGCTGATCGCATTCTTGGTTGTGCCTATTACCCCAACATGGGGCGTGGCCGACATGGATGTAGGGCTGCTGTTCTTTATGGCGCTGGCAGGGCTTGGCGTTTATGCCGTGATGTTTGCTGGCTGGTCCAGCAATAACAAATACGCTCTGCTGGGAGCCATACGCTCCACCGCTCAAACACTGACGTATGAAGTGTTTATGGGTTTGGCTGTGATGGGCGTGGTGGTACAGGCCGGCTCCTTCAATCTGCGCGAGATTGTCGAAGCGCAAAAAGACATGTGGTTCATCGTTCCGCAATTTCTCGGTTTTGTAACATTTGCAATGGCCGGCGTGGCCGTTGCTCACCGTCCTCCCTTCGATCTACCGGAGGCCGAACAAGAACTGGCTGCGGGTTACCACACCGAATATTCCGGGCTGAAGTGGGGCATGTTCTTTGTGGGAGAGTACGTGGGCGTGGTGGTGATCTCCGCCATGTTGGTCACGCTATTCTTTGGCGGCTGGAATCCACTTCCCTTCCTTGAATTCATACCACCTTTCTTCTGGTTTGCTGGCAAGACCGCCTTTTTCATCATGTTGTTCATCCTGATTCGTGGTGCCTGGATGCGTCCTCGCTACGATCAAATGATGGATGCTGGCTGGAAAGTCTGCCTGCCGCTTACCCTGATCAATCTCTGGATAACCGGCGCCATCGTGCTCTGGCAATCCGGCGGCGCAGGCTGAGGATTCTTATTATGTTTAATCAGACCAAAGCCGTTATCGTTGGTATCTACAGCCAGTTTCGTAGTCTGGTGATGGTGTTCTCGCACGCTTTCCGCAAGCGTGACACCTTGATGTACCCGGAAGTCCCCATCTACGTGCCGCCACGCTACCGTGGTCGAATTGTGCTAACGCGCGACCCGGATGGTGAGGAGCGCTGCGTAGCATGCAACCTGTGCGCCGTGGCGTGCCCGGTCGGCTGCATTTCGCTGCAAAAAGCCGAACGTGAAGATGGCCGTTGGTATCCGGAGTTTTTCCGTATCAACTTTTCGCGCTGCATTTTTTGCGGCATGTGCGAAGAAGCTTGCCCCACTACAGCCATCCAGCTAACACCTGACTTTGAAATGGCCGAATTCAATCGCCAAAATTTGGTGTACGAAAAAGAACACCTGCTGATTTCTGGCCCGGGCAAGTATCCGGACTACAACTTCTATCGCGTTTCAGGCATGGCCATTGCTGGCAAGCCGAAGGGAGCCGCTCAGAGTGAAGCTGCCCCTATCAACGTGAAGAGCCTGCTGCCTTAAGGAGACCGCTGTGTCATTTGCTTTTTACAGTGCAGCACTGGTGGCCATTCTGGCCACGCTGGGTGTAGTTACCGGAAAAAATCCGGTACATGCCCTGCTCAACTTGATCGTGTCACTGTTGGCAGTGGCGATGATTTTTTTCGCGATTGGCGCGCCGTTTGCCGCCGTACTGGAAATCATTGTTTATGCCGGCGCCATCATGGTGCTCTTCGTGTTTGTGGTGATGATGCTGAATTTGGGGCGCCCCACCGAGCAACAAGAGCGCAACTGGTTAACACCATCGGTGTGGATCGTGCCGGGAATTCTGTCATTCGTTCTGCTAGCCCAGTTAAGCAGCGCGCTACTGAGCAATCAGTCCGGCGCCCTTGCAGGAACAAGCACTATTGGCCCCAAAGAAGTAGGCATTGCGCTTTATGGCCCCTATCTTTTAGCCGTGGAGCTGGCCTCCATGTTGCTGCTCGCAGCGCTGGTAGCGGCCTACCATATAGGTAAGCGTGACGAGCAAGAATAAGCCGGCAGTAACCGGCAATGTGATTTCGCGTTTTCTTTCGCGGTGAAAGAAAACAAAACCAAATTCTGTTTTTCGAGAGATAAAGCGATGACGGGAATCCCGATGGAACACGGCCTACTACTGGCCGGTGTTCTTTTCACGCTGGGACTCATCGGCGTACTGGTACGACGTAACTTGCTGTTCGTACTGATGAGCCTAGAAGTAATGATGAATGCCACAGCACTGGCATTTGTAGTGGCCGGCAGCCGTTGGCTGCAGCCTGATGGGCAGATCATGTTTATCCTTATTCTCACGCTAGCAGCAGCAGAGGCCAGTGTGGGCTTAGCGATCGTCCTGCAACTTTATCGCCGCTTCCATAATCTGGATCTCGATGCGGCAAGCGAGATGCGCGGATGAACTATCTCTATCTCACCATTCTTTTTCCGCTGCTGGGTTACGTAATCCTAGCGTTCACGCGCAGCCGCTTATCAGAAAATGTTTCTGCCACCATTGGTGTCGGCTCTATTGGCCTGTCGACCCTGACCTCCCTGATCGCCGGCATGCAGTTTCTTGCTCAGCCAAAGCCCATTGCGCCTTACACACAGCATCTGTGGACTTGGCTCAATGTTGACGGTTTCGCCCCGGCTTTCAGCCTGCATCTTGATGGCCTATCGCTGACACTGCTTGGCGTGGTGACCGGGGTTGGTTTTTTCATTCACTTGTTTGCTTCTTGGTATATGCGCGGTGAAGAGGGCTATCAGCGCTTCTTCTCGTACATGAACCTGTTTGTCGCCGCTATGCTCTGCTTAGTGCTCGGCGACAACTTGATGATGCTCTATCTTGGCTGGGAAGGCGTAGGCCTGTGCTCGTTCTTGCTTATCGGCTTTTACTACAAAAACCCGGCCAATGGTCTCGCTGCCCGTAAAGCATTTGTGGTGACCCGTGTTGGTGACGTGTTTTTAGCCATCGGCATGTTCATTCTGTACCGTGAACTTGGCACGCTGCATATTCAGGACATTCTGATCCGTGCACCTGAAGTGTGGGCACAAGGCTCTTATTGGGTAACAGCAGCCACCCTGCTGCTACTCGGCGGTGCTGTCGGCAAGTCCGCCCAGTTGCCCCTGCAGACTTGGTTAGCTGATGCCATGGCTGGCCCTACGCCGGTATCTGCGCTCATCCACGCTGCCACCATGGTGACTGCCGGTGTTTACCTGATTGCCCGTACTCATCCGCTGTTTTTGTTGGCACCTGATGTACTGTATTCGGTCGGGATGGTCGGTGCCGTCACTCTGGTGCTGGCGGGTTTTTCTGCATTGGTACAGACAGATATCAAGCGCATTCTGGCTTACTCAACCATGAGCCAGATCGGCTACATGTTCCTTGCACTGGGAGTCGGTGCTTGGCAGGCGTCAGTGTTTCATTTGATGACACATGCCTTCTTTAAGGCACTGCTGTTTCTCTCGGCCGGCTCCATCATTGTGGCCTTACACCACGAACAGAACATTTTCAAAATGGGTGGCTTGCGCAAACAAATGCCTCTCATTTACGCCTGCTTTTTGATTGGTGGTGCAGCACTGGCCGCTGTGCCATTTATTGATGCCGGCTTTTACTCCAAGGACCGTATCCTCTGGGAAGCCTATGCCACTGGCCACACTGAGTTTTTCCTTGCTGGCCTGCTCGGTGCCTTCCTTACTTCGCTGTACACCTTCCGTCTGATCTTCGTGGTCTTTCACGGCAAGACCAAAACAGATGCACACGCGGGTAAAGGCATTTCCCATCACTTGCCGCTGTTGGTGCTGCTAGTGCTCTCGACATTTATAGGCGCATGGATTATTCCACCGCTGGATGGCGTACTGCCCGTCACGGCTATTCCAGAATCAATGGAAAGTCACCATCACATGATCGAGATGGTGGCAGCTGCTGTCGCGCTCTCCGGGATTGCTCTGGCCGCTCTGCTCTTCCTCGGTGAGCGTCGCTTCGTAACGGCACTGGCTAACTCCGCACTCGGCCGTGCGATCAGTGCGCTATGGCGAAGTGGATGGGGCTTTGACTGGCTCTACGATCTCATTTTTGTACGTCCCTTCATGTTCTTGGTACGCATCAACCATCGCGATATTTCTGATCGCGGCGTTGGCTTGATCACGGCCACGCTGATGAAGGCAAATACCCTTACGAGCCAGACACAGACAGGCCGTCTGGGCTGGTATGCCATTTCCATGGCTGGCGGTGCCGTTCTGGTACTCGCCGCCCTTGTATTGATCTGAAGGTAACGACATGTCGTCAGAAGCGTTGCTACCACTCCTAATTCTTATTCCGTTTATCGGTGGCCTGTTGGCATGGCTCTCCGAAAAACAGAGCACCGCGTTACCACGCTGGATTGCTCTGTTCACCATGACGGTAGTTTTTGGCTTGTCGTTGTACCTGTGGCTCGGTCATGACTTCACGCTGGATAAATTAACCGCTACCGGTGCGCCTACATGGACGCTGGAATTTAACCGTATCTGGATTGAACGTCTGGGCATCAATTTTCATCTAGCACTGGATGGCCTTTCTGTTCTGATGTTGCTGCTCACCGGTGGTCTGGGTTTAGGTGCAGTGATTTGCTCATGGCGCGAAATCGATCGTCATGTCGGCTTTTTCTACCTTAACCTGCTGTGGAATCTAGGCGGTGTCATCGGTGTATTCCTGGCCGTCGACCTGTTCCTGTTCTTCTTCTTCTGGGAACTGATGCTGGTGCCGATGTACTTCCTTATCGCGCTCTGGGGTCACAATGCGCCAGATGGTAAAGGCCGTATTTACGCCGCCAACAAGTTCTTTATCTTCACGCAGGCATCTGGCTTGCTGCTGTTGCTGGCCATTCTCGGCTTGGTATTCGTGAACTACGATGCCACCGGCATACTCACGTTCAGCTACGCCGCCTTGTTGGAGACCCCAATGGCGCCGGCGGTTGAAATGACATTGATGCTGGGCTTCTTCCTCGCTTTTGCCGTCAAGTTGCCTGTATTTCCTGTGCACTCCTGGCTGCCTGATGCGCATGCTCAAGCACCCACTGCAGGCTCTGTTGATCTTGCCGGCGTACTGCTGAAAACGGCCGGTTACGGCTTACTGCGCTTTGGCGTACCGCTGTTTCCCAATGCGGCTGTCGAGTTTGCACCGATTGCCATGTGGCTAGGCGTGATCGGTATTTTCTACGGTGCCGTACTGGCCTGCGCCCAGACGGATATCAAGCGCCTCATCGCCTATACCTCTGTCTCACACATGGGTTTTGTGTTGATCGGCATTTATGCCGGTAATACGCTGGCGCTGCAGGGTGTCGTGATCCAAATGATGGCCCACGGCTTGTCAGCTGGTGCGCTCTTCATTCTCAGCGGTGAAATCTACGAACGCATGCACACCCGTGATCTGCGCGAGATGGGTGGTCTCTGGACTCGCCTGCGCTACCTGCCACCGATTGCCCTATTTTTCAGTGCTGCTTCACTGGGCATGCCCGGTCTTGGCAACTTCGTTGGTGAATTCCTGATTCTGATGGGCACGTATCCTATTGATCCACTGGTATCCATCGTAGCGACTGGCGGGCTGATTCTGGCTGCCGTGTATTCGCTGATGATGATTCAGAAAGCGTTCTACGGTAAAGGCAAGAGCGATACTCCACTGGAAGACCTGAACGGCCGCGAGCTTTCACTGATGTTATCGCTGCTGGTCTTGCTGGTGATGCTGGGGGTTTATCCGCAGCCCATTCTGGACACATCGGCCTCATCCATGAGTGTGATCGAACAGATATTCAATCCGCCCGCGGTTGCGCTGCCCGCCGTCACGCCCACTGTAACGACTGGTTTGTAAGGGAATCTGCACAATGATATTTACAAGTTCCCAAATGCTCGCGCTGTCTCCCCTGCTGGTTGCCAGTGCATCCGTGGTGATGGTGATGCTGAGTGTGGCTTGGCGTCGCCATCACACTCAAACCGCTACGCTGACTGCCTTTGGCCTTAATGCAGCGCTGATCGCCACCGTGCTGGTTGCCACCGTAGTGCCGCAGGCAGTAACCCCCTTGTTAATGGTTGATGGCTTCAGCCTGTTCTATACCGGCCTCATACTGATGGGCGCATTGGCGGCCAGCACACTGGCCCATGCCTATCTGGCCAGCCACAAAGGCAATCTTGACGAGTATTACCTGCTCCTAGGTATCTCTGTGGTCGGCGGTATTGTGCTCGTCTCCAGCCGTCACTTTGCCGGGCTGTTTATTGGTCTGGAACTGCTTTCTGTGCCGGTCTACGCCATGGTGGCCTATACCTATCGCCAAGAACGTTCTCTCGAAGCCGGCATCAAGTACATGGTGCTCTCGGCAGTTGCCTCTGCTTTCCTGCTGTTTGGCATGGCCTTGCTCTACGCGGCTTCTGGCACGCTTAGCTTTGCCGGACTAGCGCCGCTGTTTGAGCTATCGCTACTGTCACAGCCGCTGGTTGTTATTGGCTTTGGCATGATGCTCGTTGGGCTGGCCTTCAAACTGTCCATTGCTCCGTTTCATCTCTGGACGCCAGACGTTTATGAGGGCGCTCCGGCACCAGTGGCCATGTATTTGGCGACCTCCAGCAAAATTGCCGTCTTGGCCGTGCTGCTGCGCTTCCTGCAAGACAGCCATGCCATGCAGCAGCACAGCATCGTTATGACGCTCTCCATTCTGGCAGGCGCCTCTATTCTGTTTGGTAATGTGCTGGCATTGCGTCAGACCAATATCAAACGTTTGCTCGGCTACTCCTCGATTGCCCACTTTGGTTATCTGCTGGTCGCCATTGTTGCCAACAACGGCATGACCAATGAAGCCGTTGCGTTTTATCTGGCTGCTTATCTGGTGACCACCATCAGCGCTTTCGGTGTAGTCAGCCTAAAATCATCGCCCTACAAAGAAGCCGATGCGGATCAGCTGCATTCTTTTCGGGGCATGTTCTGGCGCCGTCCGTATCTAACAGCGGTCATGACAGTGAGCATGTTATCGCTGGCCGGTATTCCGCTGACAGCGGGCTTTATCGGTAAGTTCTTCGTTGTTGCTGCCGGTGTGCGTGCCGAACTTTGGTGGTTGCTGGGCATCCTTGTGGTGGGCAGTGCCATGGGCCTGTACTACTACTTACGCGTCATGGTGACCCTGTTCCTGATCGAGCCCGGTATGCGCCGCCAAGAACCGCCGCAAGGGTGGGAAAACAAAGCGGGAGGTGTCGTGGTGCTGGGTGCGATGGCACTAATGCTGATACTGGGCGTTTACCCACAGCCGCTGTTGGATTTAATTCAGCAGGCCGTCATGCCATGATGGCGTAATCATGACGAACTCTCCTGCACTCCAAGAAGGCCGGGCATTGCTCGGCCTTCTTGCTCCTATTCTTCTCAGTCAGTTGTCTCAGGCCGCTTTCGGCTTTGTCGACACTGTCATGGCGGGGCAAGTTTCCCCACTCGATCTGGCGGCCGTGTCATTGGGCGCAAGTATCTGGCTGCCAGTCGTTTTACTGGTCAGCGGCATTCTCATGGCGACCACGCCTTTGGTATCTGCTGCACTGGGCGCTAATCGTGCCGATAGCATTCCCGACACCGTGCACCAGGCGCTGTGGCTGTCTTTGCTATTAAGTGTGATTGGCATCGTCGCGCTGCTGAATGTGTCGCCGATTTTTGACTGGCTGGAAACTCCTGCGCATCTGCAATCGCTGACCTACGGCTACCTGAATGCCATTGCCATTGGCCTTCCGGCTGCGGCCATTTTTGCTGTGTTGCGTAATTACTGCGAAAGCATGGGTCACCCCATGCCGGTAACAATCATCAGTGTGCTTGGCTTGCTGATCAATATTCCGGTCAACTATGTTTTCATTCATGGCAAGCTGGGCATACCTGCAATGGGCGGCGTCGGCTGTGGCTGGGCATCGGCACTGGTGATGTGGCTAATGACACTGATGTTGATTGGCTATGTTCTGATGGCACCCGTGCTGGCAAAGGTTCGTTTGATGCACCAGCGCAGCCGGCCCGAATGGGCGCGTATGCGTGAGTTTCTCAAACTAGGTATGCCAATCGGTATTGCCATTTTTTTTGAGGTCAGCGTTTTTTGCGTCGTCGCCATCTTAATCAGCCCACTCGGTGAACTGCAGGTGGCCGGGCACCAGATTGCACTCTCGGTGACATCGATACTGTTTATGTTCCCACTTAGTCTGGCCTTCTGCATGACAATCCGAGTCGGTCATGCGTATGGTGCAAAAGACCTTAATGCCATTCTGCTCACCCGCAAAGTTGGACTGAGCCTGACCACTGGCTTTGCCTTTCTCTCCGCCGGCTTCATTGTGCTGGCAAGGCACCAACTCACCGCACTCTATACAAACGATCTTGCAGTGCAGGCATTGGCTGCCAACTTGCTGCTGTTTGCCGCGGCTTATCAAGTGGTGGATGCGCTTCAGGTAGGCGCTGCAGGCAGCTTACGAGGCTTGCAGGACACGCGTGGTCCGATGGTACTGACGATGGTGGCCTACTGGGTGGTCGCAATGCCGCTAGGCTATGTGATGGGGCTGACGTTAGTGATGGGCACTCGCTACGGGCCTCACGGCTTTTGGACCGGATTGGTCGTCGGTCTAGCGGTAGCGTCGGTATTGCTGAACTGGCGACTCGGGCGACAGATCGCAGGATTGCAAGAAAAAGGCTTTCCGCACTAAGCAGACGGCTTCATTCTGACCTGCCCCAGTATCAGCCACCTTTGCGAATGCGGTAACGGTATTCACTGCCTTCAGTAATCACTTCCTGCGACACCAATTCATGCCCCAAGAAGCGACAGAACTTGGGAATGTCGCGGGTTGTCGACGGGTCAGTGGCCAGCACATCCAGCAGTTCACCACTCTGCATATCGCGCACCTTGTTGTGCAGCATCATGACAGGCTCCGGGCAAAACAGGCCTCGGGCATCAAGATGGTAGTGGGCGGACTCGGTCATGGCAGTAAAACAGGTGGCATTCAGGGGGTGCTATTGTCCCCTGAAACTCTGCCGTCGACCAGCCATGGCAGACGGCGGCAATAAACAGCCGCTGGCCACAACAGCACCAGCGCGAGGGCTCCGGATACAAGGTAGTAGCCGGTATACCCCAACGCCTCCGCCACAAAGCCTGCTCCGAGATAAAAGCTGCCACCAAAGATGGCCAGAATACTTACCTGCACAGTGAAGTCGGCACCGGCATGCTCGGGTCGCGACAAATCCATCACCGCCGTGAGTAATGCGGCCATGGCCATGCCACTGACAAAATGCTCTAGGGCATTAATGCTATAGATGGCCGTCATACTGACAGTCCCATTGGCATCATGCTGCCAGGACAGCCACCCATACGCGGCTACTCCCAGCCCCTGCAACGCACCAAAACCGATGATGGCGTAATAGCGGCCAATAACGGCGGTCAGCCACCCGCCCAGCAGTGCGCCCGTCAGTGCGGCAATCGAGCCGACGATACTGACCATCAGACCAATCTGCTTAAGATCCAGCCCCATATCGACCAGCATCGGCTTCACCATGGCCGAGCCCAGCGACTCCCCTGCCTTATAGGTCACCAACACAATCAGCCATCCTTTCAAGCCGGGACGATCAAAAAAACTGGTGAAAATCCGAAGGTACGGCATCGGCTCACGATGACGTGATAACTCTGCGGCGGGTTCGCGCAACCGCCAGACCGGAATCGTCAGTAACACTAACAAAGCCGCTAATACGAGAAATGACCCACGCCAATCCCATGCGCCAATCAGATAGAGCAGCAAGCCTCCACCAATGATAAGGCCCAGTCTGTAACCAGCTACCTGCACCCCGTTACCCATACCGCGTTCATGAAAATCCAGCGTACGAACGGCAAGACCATCGGTTGCGATATCCTGAGTGGCCGCAAACAAATTAACCATAAACATCAGCACAAAGAACAACGCCACACCGTTGCTGGTTGCTAGCTGATAGGGATCGAAAAAGGCGATCAGTACCAGCGTTATCGCTCCAAGCACCTGCATGGGCAATATCCACGAACGACGCTGCCCCCAACGTGCCGAGAAATGCGACTCCACCCAAGGTGCCCACAAAAACTTAAGCGCCCATGGCATGGCCAACAGGCCCGTCAGACCAATCACTGTTAGGGGAACATCATAGCGACGCAGAATAGCGGGCAAGGCTTGGCTGAACACACCCGTGGGTAAGCCCTGACAGATATACAAGGTCAGAAGCAATCCGAGACGGGAATTGAGTGATGCATGACTGGACATGAAAAAGTCAGTTCTGATCAAAGTGAAACGAGCCTTGCACAGGCGACACAATGAAGCAAATGACAAGTACAGAACAAAAAATTAACGCAATGGCGCAAAGCGTAATCTCAGCCCAGACATATCAGAGTGCTGCCAATCCGCTTCCTCTAGTTCATATGCAAGCTCTGCCAGTACTCCATCGGTAGCCAGTATCTCGCCATTGCCGGCAATATCCTCAGCCAGCTTGAAAGCGACATTCACTGGGTCTCCAAAACAATCCGTGTGCGGCACATACAGAAAGCGGCCACATGCCAAGCCAATGGAAACGTCCAGCGGCTCACGCATGGACAAGCAAGCGCTGCGAATTTCCTGTGCGGCGAGCAGTGCCTGCGCTGCTGTTTCAAAGACAGCCATCAGATTATCGGCGGTGTACTTCACTACCTCACCACCCGCCGCCACCACAATAGGCGTACTGACTTGCTGCATACGACGGATACGTGCCAGATAGCCGACAATGCCCTCTGCCCTTACGGTGCGCGAAAATCCTGACATATCCATGGCCAACACACAGGCATTGATGCCAAAGGTATCCCACAGCATGGCCTCTAAAGCCGTCCTGTCCTCACCTTGGCTTCGATCAAGACGGTCAATCAATGCGTAGAAAGCCTGCATAGCACTACCTCAGTTAAACACGATGGTCTTGTTGCCATGCACGATGATGCGCTCTTCAAGATGCCACTTCACCGCACGCGCCAGCACATTGCGTTCAACGTCCTGGCCCATATCGCGCAAAGAGTCCACCTCGTCGCGATGCGTCACACGGTCCACGTCCTGCTCAATGATCGGGCCTTGATCAAGGTCTGCCGTTACATAATGCGCGGTTGCGCCGATCAACTTTACACCCTTATCATGTGCTTGCTGATAAGGATTGGCCCCTACGAAAGCTGGCAGAAAAGAATGATGGATATTGATGATCTTATGCGGCCACTTTGCCACAAAGTCAGATGACAACACCTGCATATAGCGCGCCAATACAACCAGATCATTGCCTTGCAGTAACTCGTTGATACGCGCCTCTGCTTCCACCTTGTTGTCCTTTGTCACTGGCACATGGTGAAACTGCACGCCAAAAGATTTTACGTCGTTTTCAAGATCGGGGTGATTGCTGATAACGGAAGTAATCTGGCAGGGCAGCGTGCAACGCGACCAACGCCACAACAACTCCAACAAGGCATGATCAAAGCGGGATACAAGGATAGCGACTTTTTTTACGTCAGCCGCAAAGCTGAGGCGCCAGTCCATGTTGTAATGAGTGGCGACTGTCTCACCAAACTCCTTGCCCAGCACCCTGCGTGAATGCTCCAGATGCGGCGTTTGAAACTCAAGGCGCATGAAGTAGGTACCGTCCTCTGCTTGCGTAGAGTGCTGGTCTAAATCAGTGATATTGACGCCGTGATTATAAAGAAAGCTGGACACGGCGCTAACGATACCGGGTTTGTCCGGGCAGGTAATGAGCAGGCGGGCCGTAGTATTTGGAATAGACATGAGATAACCGGGGTAGACACAGCGAAGGAGCTGACTTTACCGCAATACTAGCCAGCGACCCAGCCCTCCTCATCATCGTCATTTTCATCGTCAAGCACATCTTCAGGCAAGCCTAGCAGCTCACGGCGGTAGCCCGCAGGGGTACGTCCGGTCCACTTTTTGAAGGCACGATGAAAAGAACTTGCTTCGGAAAAGCCCATCATCAGAGCAATTTCATCAATGGAAAGCTCTTCCTTGCCCAAGTAATAAAACGATGCATCCTTGCGAATACTGTCCTTGATTTCCTGATAGCTGGTATTTTCTTCCTTGAGCCGACGGCGCAAGGTCTGCGGCGTCATGTTAAGTTGCTCGCAGACTTGGGCAAAGTCGGGGAAAGAGTTGCCATATTCCTTGGAGATAATTGCTCGAATCTGTTCCGGCAGTCCGATGGGTTGGGCATTGCCAACAATAATCAGCGCCAGCGAGTCCTTGAGAAACTTAGAGAGGGAAAGCGGATTCTGCACCAGCGGCAGGCTTAACCAGGCAGTTGGAAAAACCAATGCATTATACGATGCATTGTAAACCACCCGCCCTTTAAACAAGCGCCTAAACTCATCTGCCTGCGGCGGCTCGGAAAAATCAAAAAGAATGCTCTGTAACTCCAGGTTTTTACCTGTCAACCAGCTCCAGAAACGCACCGATGTAAACACCATGGCTTCCAGCACATTCTCACGCGACTCCAGTGCAGGAAAGTCCAACACCAGGCGACTTTCTGTCTCGCCTCGTTCCAAACGGGTTTCAAGCGGCATATCAACCAGCTTGTAGAACTGGACTGAACGCTGAATCGCCTTTCCAAGATTAGCGCAGTTGATGACTGCATGCGCCATCATCGAAAAGGTGCCGGGCTTGGACTTGGTACCACGCCCAAGGCCAATGAACTCATCTTCGGTTCGTCGCATCACAACCTGCATCAACCGAATGAAATCACCTGCACCCAACCGTGCATCTTGATGTGCCAGCAAGGAGGAATCTAGCCCAGCCTCCCGCATCAGCTCTGACAAGTCTGCGCCTTCGCGTGCGGCACCAGAGAGCAAGCGCTGCACATAAGCCATGGTGATGATATTTCTGCTCACAGCACTCTCGCGACAATGCCTGAACTGCAGGCTTTCTCATGTAAATCAGGAAGTTACCAGATCATCAAACACTCTGCACGAAGATCATGCGGCATTGGCACAAAATGTCATTCATTTTGGAAAAAGGGGTCATTGGCGCACCGACAGGTCACACGCAGACTCTTGGCCCAATATCACCGCATTCTATCAATGCGCGTACAAACACCCCAACAAGATTTCTGACGGGAAAATTACAATGAAAATCCGTTTTGATGATCGAGTCGTCATTGTCACCGGAGCAGGTGGTGGCTTGGGCCGCGCTCATGCCCTTGCCTTTGCTGCACTTGGGGCACGCGTGGTCGTCAATGATCTTGGCACATCCCCACTGGGTGAAGGTGGCAACACGGCGCCCGCACAGCAGGTTGTGGATGAGATTATTGCCGCAGGTGGCGAAGCCGTTGCCAATTACGACTCTGTGCTGGATGGGGACAAAATAATTCAGGCAGCACTGGATAATTTTGGCCGAATCGATGTTCTCGTCAACAATGCCGGCATTCTGCGCGACAAGTCTTTTCACAAGATGACTGAAGAAGACTGGGACATGATCTACAACGTCCACGTTAAAGGCGCTTTTAAGCTCACTCATGCGGCGTGGCCATTATTTCGTGATCAGGCCTTTGGACGTGTTATTTTTACATCGTCGGCAGCCGGCATTTACGGCAACTTCGGCCAAGCCAATTACTCTATGGCCAAACTGGGCCTGCATGGTCTGGCTCAGACATTGGCACTGGAAGGCCGCACCAAAAACATCTTGGTAAACTCGATTGCACCCGTCGCTGGCTCACGCATGACCGAATCAATCATGCCGCCTGATCTGATCAAAAAGCTCAAGCCAGAATATATTAGCCCATTGGTACTGTGGCTGAGCAGTGAAGCCAATCAAGACAACACGGGTGGTATCTACGAGGTAGGTGCCGGCTACATGGCCAAGCTGCGCTGGGAGCGCAGTCGTGGCGTTACGCTTCCATTGGCTGATGGCATCACGGTTGATGATGTTGCTCGGCAATGGAAGCAAATTACCGACTTCAATGACGCCTCACACCCTGCGAGCGCACAAGAAGCCATGATGGATATGTTTGCCAACCTTTCACAGGCCTGATTCACAGCAAGCGCCTGCACAAAAGCATCTTTCCGGTTCTGCCGGCAGTGCTATAGTGCAGGCATCATCGACTGCCGTGTCTTCTTATGTTCAGCCTGCATCCCCGCCTTGCCGCCGATACCCTATTGCTGGGTGACTTCCCACTTTGTCACTGCTTGCTCATGAATGACATGCATTATCCGTGGCTAATTCTGGTGCCTCGCGTAGAGGCTATTCGTGAAATTTTTGAATTGGATACGGCACAGCAACAACAGCTTTTAAAAGAATCAAGTTGGGTCAGTGAGCGACTTTCACGGCATTTTAATGCCACCAAGATCAATATCGGCGCGCTGGGCAACATGGTGCCGCAATTACACCTTCATCATATTGCCCGCTACGAAAATGATGCAGCTTGGCCTGCTCCGGTCTGGGGAAAGCATCCCGCCGAGCCGTATAGCATTGATAATTTGCAGCGCATGAACGAGCGCCTGCATGAAGCGTTTGCTGACGCCGGTGATATCCACTTTAAGTGGGCTGATCGCTAAATTTAGCTCACGCAATTCTGCGAATAACTTCTCGCGGCAAAAAGTTTAACCAGACAATCCTCCCCGAGCCGCCTGCATAGGCGTCATATCAAACCAGCGCCGGAAAGCACGGCTAAAAGCGCTACTACTGGAAAAACCCAGAATTAACGCTAACTCGGTCATATTGCGCGCCTTGTTGCCCTGCCGTGCCGATAGCCACTGCCGCGCCAACTCACGCCGAATATCATCCAGCACATCCTGAAACGATCGCCCCTCCCCTGCTAGGTGACGCTGCAGACTTCGAGGACTGACATTCAGGCTCGCAGCAATACCTGCGAGTGTGGGCTCAGCTTCGGTCTCCACCAGATGCTGGCGCACCTTGAAGGCTACTTTGGGTATCCAGCCAGAAGTCGCCTCCAAAGAAGCTAGTCGCTGCTCAAGAACAGGCTCAAAATGCTTTGCCACTTCAGAGCCAGCCGGTGCATGACGGTATTCTCCCAGCGGTAGAACAATCGTCGTGATAGCGGCACCCTGCTCAACGGCGCAGTCAAAAAAGCTCTCATAGTCCGACTGCCCTTCCGGATTATCAAAAGCAAATGACACTGACAATGGCGCGAGAGTGGCATCCAGCCTAAAACGCAGCACACCAATGATGAGCCCGGCCGCAAACTCCACCGCACGCCAATGCGGATCACCATTGGTATGGATGGTGACAATCAGCGTGTCCCCATCCTCTAGGATCTCGTAGTGCATGGCGTCGGTGAGCAGGCGATGGAATCGAGCGATACGCTCCATGATCTGAGGCAAGCTGCCTCCTGCCATCATGACCACGCCCAGCTCGCCAAAGTCCGTAAAGTTGATCTGCTCCAACATAGAGAGTCCCAACACTGGATCAGCACTGGTCTGGCCGGCTACCGCCCAAATCTGGCGCGTCAGGGCCACTGGCAAGCGCCCACCAGTAGATTGGTCAGGAAGCATGATACCGGCTGCCGCCAGTCCCGCGTGAAGGTCGTGCCCTCCCGCGCGAACAGTACGGTCTAAAATCACCATCCAATTGTGAAAAGTACCCAACATAAGGATTCCCTGCGCTCTTAACGGCGCGTTGGGTAAATAATTTGGCGCAATGGGACAAGCATAGTCGCAGGCGAAGCCCTAGCCTACCCTGACTATAAAAAAGACGTCACCGAGGAAGCCCCCATGAGCACACAAGCTCGCTTACCATCCGAAAACCGCATCAATCCGGTCGATGCTGCCCGCAGTCAGCGTATTCGCCAGGGTATTTTGGAGGCGGGGAATACTCTGCGTGCCCGGCATCCTTGGCTAGAGAAGTACCAGAACACCATCGGCATGACCATCTTCTGGATCAGCATTGCCGGCATTTTAGGCTCTGCATGGGCGTATTACACCGACACGATTGCTTGGTACGTTGCCATTCCGCTGGCCGCATTCTGCATGTCGCTGCTGCACGAACTCGAGCACGATCTCATCCACATGATGTACTTCCGTAAAAACAAATTCTGGAATGACTTCATGCTGGCAGGCGTCTGGCTATTCCGGCCTAGCACGATCAGCCCATGGGTACGTCGCCGACTGCACATTCACCATCACAAAGTATCTGGCACTGAAACTGACTTGGAAGAGCGCGGCATCACCAATGGCGAAAAATGGGGAATCAAACGCCTGCTCATGACCGGTGACAACATGCTGGCAGTCTATCTGCGCCCCTTCACTACTTACAGAATGACCCGTGCCTTTGTGCGCGAAGTTTCCAAGAGCAAGCAAGAGGCCCGTAAAATCGCCCGCGAAAATACGCTAGGTTACTTTCCACTGGGCATCATCAACTACACGCTTTGGCATGGTTTTATTATTTACCATGCTACTTTGTTCGTGGCCGGCTTAGTGGGCATGGATATCGCTGTTCCAACTCTGGTGCAGAGCATCATGCAATGGGTGTCTTTATACGCGGTTACCATTGCGGCACCCAATGCCCTGCGAACTTTCTGCCTGCACTTTGTTAGCTCAAACATGCATTACTACGGCAATGTAGAGAAAGGCAATATTGTGCAGCAGTGTCAGATATGGACAACGCCATGGGCTATCCCTCTGCATCTGTTTTGTTTCAACTTCGCCGGCACTCACGCACTTCATCACTTCGTGGTTCGCGATGCGTTTTATATCCGTCAGTGGCTGGCCCCGAGCCTATACCCGCTGATGCGTGAGAACGGCATCCGGTTTAATGATTTCGGTACATTCAAACGCGCAAACCGGCTGCTGGAACCCATAAACGCCTGAGCAGATGAATCAATATTTTTGCGAAATTTATCGCACTGATCCCACAATATAAAAAAGTCCGGCGAGGCAATGTGCTCCCCGGACTTTTTAAATCACCACTATTAATCAATCGTCATCACCCCAATGGGCATAAGTCGGCTGGTAATTCTGGTAATTATTTTTTGCTTGCCAATGATGCTGATGGCCATGCTTCCTGCCATGCCACTTGCCTTGGTAGCGATCATTGTTAATCACTACCACACGTGGCACATGCCCTTTCACCACAACCACGGGGCGCTGCTGATACACCACTACTGGGGCATTTTGATAAACAACATTGCTATACCCATAACCGGTATAACGCTCGGAACGTGGTTCGTATCGAGAGCGATAATCCGGTGCCTGTCGGCCATTATTGTTAGTAGCAACCAACACTCCCGTCATGGCACCCAGCATCCCACCCACGACAGCCCCATCACGACCGCCGATGGACTTACCCACTGCTGCGCCCACGCCACTGCCAATAACGGCTCCTACTACTACATCACCTGCCATCGCCTGATTGGCCAGCAGGCCTCCAGTCATCACCAGAGGAATCATCCATTTATAGTTCATTTTTTATCTCCTGCGCGCCTAATGGCCATTATCGTTTGATACCCGAAAAAACTGATCATCTATAACGTTTAACGCGGACTGACTGTCATGGTTGACGCAGAAACAGCGAACAGGCCAAATTTTTGGTAACCACCATGTAACCACCACACTTGGCATGCCATCCACCTCATCAATTCTGCCAAGCTAATAGCCTGTAGATTCCAGTGATATGCATAACCGCAGACATAAAAAAGCCCCGCATTAGCGGGGCTTTTTTAACACATCAAACGCGCAACCTTATACGAAGGTCTCGCCCTTGGCAGCCATATCGATCAACAGCTTAGGTGGTGTGAAACGCTCACCATGCTTCGCGGCCAATTCATTGGAACGCTTCACAAACTCGTTCAGACCAATGAAGTTGATGTACTGCAACACACCACCCGTCCACGGCGCAAAACCAATACCGAAGATGGAGCCAATGTTGGCATCAGGCACATTGCGCAGCACACCTTCTTCGTAGCAACGAGCGGACTCAATCGCTTGGCGATACAGAATACGTTCCTGCATTTCCTTGAAGTCAGCTTCAGAAGGCTGAGCCTTTTCAGGCTTCACAAAGGCATCGTAAAGACCCTGCCAGATTTGCTTCTTGCCACCCTCTGGATAGTCATAGAAGCCCTTGCCTTCCTTCTTGCCTGGACGCTTGAACTCGTTAAGCATCTTCTCGATCAGAGGCGCAGCGGCATCAAAAGGCAGGCTCTTGCCTTCAGCGGCAAGATCCTTCTCGGTCTGTACACGTACCTTGCGAGTCAGCTCAAGGCTCACTTCATCAAGAATACCCAGCGGGCCAATTGGCATACCGGCTTGAAGTGCGGCCTGCTCGATGCTCAGCGGGCTGTAGCCTTCGGCCAGCATGTTCACGCCTTCCATGCAGAAGGTGCCAAACACGCGGCTGGTGAAGAAGCCACGGCTGTCGTTGACCACAATCGGGGTCTTCTTAATCTGCAACACGTAGTCAAAGGCCTTGGCCAGCGCTTCATCGCTGGTGTCTTTGCCCATGATGATTTCCACAAGTGGCATTTTGTCGACTGGTGAGAAGAAGTGCAGACCGATGAAGTTCTTGGTGTCATTCGAGGCTTCAGAAAGCCCAGAGATCGGCAGTGTCGATGTATTGGAGCAAAACAATGCCTTAGGCACCACCGCCTGAGTCTTCTTAGTAGCTTCGGCCTTGATGGCACGGTCTTCAAACACGGCTTCGATGATCAGGTCGCAACCGGCCAGATCGTCAAACGAGGCCGTGGCCTTGATGAGCGCCAGCTTCTCAGCCATGGCTTCTTTGGTCATGCGACCCTTGGAGACCTTCTTTTCCCACAGCTTCTGGCTGTATGCCTTACCGCGCTCAGCCGATTCCTGATCACGGTCCAACAGCACCACTTCGATACCCACAGCAGCGGACACAAAGGCAATGCCCTGACCCATCATGCCGGCACCGAGGATGCCCACTTTCTTGGTCTTTGCTTCAGGGAACGCTTCTTTGCTTGGACGCGCAGCACCTTTGTTGATCTTCTGCTGAAGATCAAAGAAGAAGGCCTTGGTCATGTTCTTGCTGTGCTTGCCGATCACCAGGCTGATGAAATAACGACCTTCAATCTTACGAGCACTGTCGAAGTCAACCTGAGCGCCTTCAACGGCAGCACTCATGATGGCACGCGGTGCCGGGTAGTTCTCATGTGCACCCTTCAACTGTTTGCGCAGGTTAGCCGGGAAGGCAGGCAGATTGGCGGCAAATGCCGGAGTAGTTGGTGTACCACCCGGAATTTTATAGCCACGCACATCCCAAGGCTGCTGTGCAGCAGGGTTGGCCTTGATCCACTCGCGCGCCTTGCTGAACATTTCTTCAGCCGTTTCGACGACTTCATCAATCAGGCCATTGCTCTGTGCTTTGGCCGCCTTCATACGCTGGCCCTGCATCAGCACGTTCATCAGCGCATTCTGGATACCGATCATGCGCACGGTACGGGTCACACCACCGCCACCGGGCAGCAAGCCCAGCATGACTTCAGGCAGACCAAACTCGGCCTTAGGGTTGTTCAGTGCAATACGACGATGGCAAGCCAGGGCGATCTCAAGACCACCGCCCAGCGCAGTACCGTTAAGGCAGGCTACAACGGGCTTGCCCAAGGTTTCCAGAGCGCGCAGCTGTGCGTTCAGTTCATCAAGACCAACTTGGAATTCCTTAGCGTGAGCAGGGGTCACCTGCATGATCAGGTCCAAGTCACCACCCGCGAAGAAAGTATTCTTAGCGGAAGTGATGATGATGCCGGCGATATCGGCTTTTTCGGCCTGCAGGCGTGCAACAGTTTCGCCCATGGACTTCTGATACAGGGCATTCATGGTATTGGCAGACTGAGTAGGATCGTCCAGGGTCAGCGTGACGATGTTGTCAGCGTCTTTTTCCCAACGGATAGCGGACTGTGTCATTTTCAAATCTCTCTCTGAATTCGGTCGACAGGCTTAAACGCGCTCGATGATGGTGGCGATACCCATGCCGCCGCCTACACACAAGGTGCAGAGGGCGCGCTTCAGGTTACGGCGCTCGAGTTCGTCCAGAGCGATCTGCACAATCATGGCACCGGTAGCGCCCAGCGGATGGCCCATGGCGATGGCACCGCCATTGACGTTGACGATGTCGTCTTTAATACCCATATCTTTCATAAAGCGCATGGCCACAGCGGCAAAGGCTTCGTTGATTTCCCAGAGGTCGATGTCTTTGACTTCAAGACCGGCCTTGGCCAGTGCTTTACGGGCGGCAGGAGCCGGACCGGTCAGCATGATGGTGGGATCGGCACCCGACACAGCGGTGGCGATGATGCGCGCACGCGCCTTCAGGCCCAGTTTTTTGCCAGTGGCTTCGTTGCCGATCAGCAGCAGCGCAGCGCCATCAACGATACCGGAAGAGTTAGCGGCCGTGTGTACGTGATCGATCTTTTCTACCCAGTGGTACTTCTGCAGTGCGACAGCATTAAAGCCGCCCATTTCACCCATCATCATGAATGAAGGCTGCAAGCCACCTAGGCTTTCAACGGTCGAGTTAGGACGGATGAATTCGTCTTCAGCAAGAATGGTCAGGCCGCTCAGGTCCTTAACAGGCACGATGGACTTGTTAAACCAGCCTTCAGCACGGGCCTTGGCGGCACGCTGCTGCGATTGCACGGCAAACGCGTCAACATCGGTACGGCTAAAGCCTTCCATTGTCGCGATAAGATCAGCACCGATACCCTGAGGTACAAAGCCAGTCTTGAGATTAGTTGCCGGATCCATAGGCCAGGCGCCGCCGTCAGAGCCCATGGCGCAACGGCTCATGGATTCCACGCCGCCAACGACCACGAGGTCTTCAAAGCCGGAGCGAATCTTCATGGCGCCCATATTCACGGCTTCGAGGCCAGAAGCGCAAAAACGATTGAGCTGTACACCGGCAGTGGTGTCATTCCAGCCAGCGGCCAGCGCCGCGGTCTTGGCAATGTCCATGCCCTGATCAGCAACCGGGGTGACGCAACCCAGTACCACATCATCGATATAGTCTTTAATGCCGGCGCCATTGCGCTCTTCCAGTGCATGCATCAGACCGACCACGAGGTCGATTGGCTTAACGGTGTGCAGCGAACCGTCCTTCTTGCCTTTGCCGCGCGGGGTACGCACAGCATCAAAAATCAATGCTTCAGTTGTCATGGACATTCCTCGTTGACGAACGTGATACAGGGACCGAACTGGTCTCCCTTGCCGCATAGGCAGAGCGAGACGTGACCGACCGGCCAGCTGGGGGCTAACCTTGCGCCGGGCTTCGTTACGGGACAATGACGATTGCGTTCAAAAGCATTGACCAAACTGATCAAGCCCTTTGCACAAGAAAAATGAGGGGAATAAACAAGAAAAAGCCGGCAAATGCCGGCCTCCTGGTATGACCAATAGATAGTCAGACGCTCAATCAGGCTCTATATAGTCCTGCGGCCGAAGCACCAGCACATCACAGTCTACGCGAGGCAGAATATCCTCGGCAGTATTACCCAGCCAAAAGGCAGCAAACCCCGATCGCGCTACTGTTCCCAATAGCAGGCAATCCACCGACTCTTGGCGCACCAACTCGGGCAGGGCTACGTCAGGTCGGCCCGGCAGCACCTTGACCACTGCTGCCGCAAGACCAAAGCCCGCCGCCTGCTTCTCGATAGACTCGCGATAAGTAGACTCCAAGTCTGCCGCTACGTAACTGGCCGCATAAGCATCTCCCATCAAGGGAACCAGCTCTGCTGGGTTGGGCAAAGCAGACAAGACGCGTATCTGGGCATCGAAACAGGGAGCCAATGCCTGCAAATGCTCGATTACCACCTGATTCAGCAAGCGATGCGCCGCATCTTCTGCTCCTGCGCCCAATGCTGCCGCCAGAATACGAGGCGCCGCCGCACGTCGGACTAGCAGCATTGGACACGGCAGATGCCGCAGCAATGGCCGCCAATCCTCCAAATAGTCGCTCGCAATCAGCAGCAAGTCCGCCTCAAAGCGCCGTGCCTCATGCAGAATTAGCTCGCCGGGATGCGTCGTCGCTACTGGCGAAAACTCGGTACCCTCCGGTGCTTCGGCCTGCATCTCATCCCGCCACCAGTGCTGAGCTGCTATTTCCGCATTATGTTCTGCCATGCTTTGAAGACCCGGTGCAAGCTCCAATCCTGGCTTCACATCTGGCGCAACCGGCACCAGCACTTGTAACACTGCGCCAGTTGCTTTCGCCCAAGCCTGTGCCTGCAACCAAGCTGGCTGATCGGCACGTTCCGCAGCCAAAACCACCATAATTGTCTTAAAAGGCAACATCAGAACTCTCCTTGATAAATACGGTACTGCCATAACTTATAGCAATGGCAGCTCTTCTTCGCCCCTTCAAGTGCTGTGTTCAGCTTCTAAAGTGGCTAGGCTCTGTTATGATGAAACAATACTAATTAATCGCCTTACATGTGATCTAACTATGTCTGACAGCCCCAGCCACACTACGCCCATCATCGTTCGCACCCTGCGCGAGTCGAACTGTGCCGATTGTGCGCTAAACCCAGTTTGCCTGCCTCCTGCGGTTGAGGATATACATCTGGATAAGCTCGACAACATTATCGAGCGTAATCGCCCGCTTCAACGGGGCAACCACCTGTTTCACGAGCGTCAGGCCTTCGAGGCGGTTTATGCAGTGCGCTCTGGCGCTATCAAAGCCTATACCACGCTGCCCGGCGGTGAAGAGCAAGTGACTGGCTTCTACCTGCCGGGTGAAATTGTTGGTCTGGATGCCATTAATAATCGCCAGCACGCCAGCTCGGCGGTTGCGCTGGAAACTACTGCCGTCTGCACCATCCCTTTTGGTGATCTAGAACAGCTGTCCATGGAGATTCCTGGCCTGCAACATCACCTCTTTAAGCTGATGAGCCAGGAAATTCAGAGCGATCAACAGTTGATGGTTTTGCTCAGTAAGCGCACAGCAGAAGAACGTATCGCCTCGCTGCTGCTGTCACTTTCAGCCCGCCACAAGCGTCGTCGCTTGTCTGACGCTAACTTCCGCCTGCCCATGTCTCGCTCCGACATCGGTAACTATTTGGGCTTGGCCGTAGAAACGGTCAGTCGTATTTTCACTCGATTCCAGCAGATGGGAGTTCTTGGGGTCGTCGGCAAAGAAATCACCATTCTGAATCGCCCACAGCTCTGCCTTTTGGCCGAGCCCACTAGCGAACTCAATCAGGCCAGTGGCACCTGACCGCGGGATCACTCCCGCTGTCTCAATGAGCATCAACGCTTGACCCTCCCTAGCCTGCACATCAAGATAGCCCGTGTGATGACACGGGACGAGATGACTGCATGAACCCACCCGACACCAGATTCTCCCGCTTTAGCGATTTTTATCCTTATTACTTAAGCGAGCACGCAGACCAGACCTGCCGCCGGCTGCACTTTATCGGCACCACGCTGGTCATTGCCATCTTAGTAACCACCCTCATTACCAGTCATTTTATGCTGCTCTGGTTTGCCCCTGTGACAGGCTATGGTTTCGCGTGGATTGGCCACTACGTTTTCGAGCAAAATCACCCTGCCACGTTCAAATACCCCTTTTACAGCCTTTGGGGAGACTTTGTGATGTACAAAGACATGCTAACTGGCAAAATAACCTTTTGATTCATACTGCCCGCCTTGTTACGCGGCAGCTTATTCCGAGTGGATATACAACACATGCTGACCACTGGACAAAAAAAAGAACACCACGTCACAGTTACACCCCAAAACACCCGCATGCTGGCTTACATTGTGGCCGGCTGTATTTTTGCAGCGGGGATTTATAAGGGTTACTACGGCAATAGCGTCATTGCCATCATCCCGCTGACCCTGCTGGTGCCGTGGGGAATCCGCTGGCTAAGTGACTGGCTTGCAGACCGCCACCCTGACCAGCAACAAGGCGCCCTTCTATTGGTAGATGCCTCTGCTACCGGCATCGCTATCGCTGCCGCCGGCTACAGTCTTGTTCCCACACTCACACTTCTCGGCATTCTGCTCGCCAGTGCCATGGCCTTTGGCAATCTTTTCTTGGTTACGCTGGCGGCGTTTACCTGCCTAACGGCCAGCCTGCTAGGGGGACTAATTTTCGGCTTCACCATCGCCCCCTACGCCAGCACACCTATCGAAATGACCTTCGTGGCCATTACCGGATTTACCTGTTATGTCGGTCTTTCCGCATTCTATATCCGTGAGCAGTCACGAAACCTGCTCTATGCCAAGAACCAAATCCTTGAGCAGCAAGAGCAAGCCATACAGCTTTCACGCAAGGTCATGAAGTACCTTCCAACTCAAGTGTGGGAATCCATCTTCTCTGGCCGTCGTGAGGCAAAACTGCAGAATCACCGTAAAAAGCTGTCTATCTTCTTTTCTGACATCAAGGACTTCACCGAAACCACGGATGAAATGTCCCCGGATGCGCTGACAGAGATGCTCAACTATTACTTTGACCAAATGTCGACCATCGCATTGCGTTATGGCGGCACTATCGACAAGTTTATTGGCGATGCCATCCTGATTTTCTATGGCGACCCAGGCACAAAAGGCGCTAAAGAAGATGCCGTCGCTTGTGTCTCTATGGCGATTGATATGCGCAAGCAGATGCAGGTAATGCGCCAGAAGTGGAAAAGTATGGGCGTAGAAAAACCGCTACATATTCGTATGGGTATTACGACAGGCTACTGTCATGTCGGCAATTTTGGCTCAGAGTCTCGCATGGATTACACCATCATCGGCCGTGACGCTAATCTGGCCTCGCGCCTGCAGAATGCCGCGGATGTAGATGAAATCCTGATCTCGAATGATACCTACCTGCTCGTCAGGGACCGCATCATGTGCCGCGAAAAAGGTGTGGTACGCCTGCGCGGCATCAATAATCCCGTTCAGGTGTGGGAAGTTATGGATTTCCGATCTGACATGGGCGCACAAACGACTTGGATTGAATGTGAGCTCGATGGTTTTGCGATGCTGATGGATACCAATAAGATCAAAAACTATGACAAAGAGCGCATCGTAAAATCGCTGGAAGCGGCTGCGCAGAAACTCAAGGATAAGCGGATCGTCTGATATTCTGATATTGCCGCTTGAACGGCAATATCAGAGAAAGTTGGTGAGCAATTTCGTCGCACGTTGTTGCTCATCACTGATGCGTGCGAGCAAGCCATCCATTCTTTCTGGGCTCTCTCCCATCACTGCCTCTTCAAGCTCACGACAGACATCCGTCAAACACTCGAGTCCTAGATTGGCACTGGCACCTTTCAGGCTGTGGACGGTCAGACGTAACGCTTCGTTATCACCTCGTGCATAAGCATCATGCAGGCCTTTTACGCGCACAGTTGAATCCTGAATATAGGTAGATACAAGCACAGGAAACTCGTCATCCAATATTTCCCGTAACTCCTCGAGCAGATCCTCATCCAGATAGCGCACAACCCTCTCCTTGCCAGTGCCAGTCAATATCCATTGTCGTTAGTGCGAGTATTCCATGCCTGACACCAACATGGCCAGCCATGCCGCGAAGAAGTCACCTGTCTTCTCCTCATAATGCCTGCAAAAGAGCATTGCACTAGAGATCAAAAACACGAAAGCTTGCAGCAACCCGAAGGAGGCTCCATGCCCACCGCATTACCTGCACCTGATATCGAGATCTACCTGCAAGCGGCCGACTCCGCCGTCATTAAGGACTGGCTGGAGCAGCGCTTCAGCCAAGGAGAAGCTCTCATCTGGCGAACTGCCGGAAAAAAAAGCTGGAAGACAACGCTGACTCATCAGGACCAGCACATTCCCGTACAGATCATTGAAGGAGCCAGTCCCGGCTTTGTCTCCGTCTGGTTTGATAGCCCTCACACACCTTGGGCCAACGACCACGACTGCGCACGGGAAGTCTTTCAGTCGCTTGGTGGCGTCATCCGCGCAACAGTCGGTAGCTGGCAAGAGGGTGACGATCCTGACCTGTGGTGGGAAATCAGTGACTCTGGCGAATGTGAGTTGCACTGGCCTGGCTAACCTTCCGTCCCGCTTTTTACCACCTTGGCGTCTTATGCCTTTGCATTCATGCCCACACTGCTAGACTGAGTACTTGCGCAGAGGGAGGCCCGCGTATGAGCTCGCTCAACAAAAAAAGTACCGGTCTTATCCTGTCTGGAGGAGGGGCTCGAGCCGCCTATCAGGTGGGTGTACTACGAGCGATTGCCGAAACACTTCCCCCTGGCTGCCACAATCCGTTCAATATCATTTGTGGCACTTCTGCCGGTGGGCTTAATGCTACCGGACTTGCCACGCATGCTGAGTGCCTGCAAAACGGAATCACCATGCTGGAAAGTGTGTGGGGCCAGTTTCGCAGTCATCAGGTCTACCGTACTGACTGGCCAGGTGTGATTCACCGAGCAGTACGCTGGATTTGGACCATGGCCTTCGGTCGCCTGCGCAGGGATTTACCTGTCTCACTGCTAGACAACAGCCCCTTACGCGAGCTGCTCAGCGCTCACTTGCCATTAGAACGTGTTCAGCAGTCCATCGATAACGGATTTCTTGATGCGCTGTGTATTACCGCCTCCGGTTACTCTACGGGCGAATCTGTAAGCTTCTTTCAGGGAGCACCGCACCTCAGCGGCTGGAATCGCTCGCGCCGTGTCGGCGTTCAAACCGCCATTTCTATTGATCACTTGCTCGCATCAGCCGCCATTCCGATGCTGTTTCCGGCAGTACGGGTAAACCGTGAGTACTTTGGCGACGGCGCCGTCCGTCAGCACACCCCGATCAGCCCTGCTTTGCATCTGGGTGCCGAGCGCGTCATGGTCATTGGTGTGGGCGGCCACCCTGCCGGGCCAAGTCGGGAAAAAACACTGAGCTATCCCAGCATTGCCCAAATTGTCAGCCATATCCTAAGCAGTTCTTTTACCGACAGCCTCGAAGCAGACATCGAACGCCTGACTCGCATCAACCGCACGATCAGTCTCGTCCCAGAAGAAAGTCGGCACCTGCTCTCTTTGCACCCTGTGGATGTTTTGGTCATTACACCGTCCGCCCAAGTGCTTGATGCCATCGCCATGCGCCATGCCGAGAGCCTGCCCAAAAGTATTCGTTTTTTTGTGCAGGGATCAGGAGCCACCAAACGTTCAGGCTCTGGCGTACTGAGCTACTTGCTGTTTGAGGCAGCCTATTGTCAGGACCTTATGCAACTTGGCTATACCGATGGTTGTGAACGCAAGGAGGAGATACGAAGGTTTTTCAATATTGAAGAGGCCGCAACACCAGAGCCATCAACCTCCAGCACGACTGCGAGCAATGTCGTCGAGTTCAAGCGTAACGAAGCTTAAAATGGGGCATTCCTTTGCCCTTACAACTCAATACTTTTCTGGCACCTCGCGCAGACGCATCAAGCCCTCCTGTGCGGTACTGGCAACCAGCCGACCATCCTGAGCATAAATAAGCCCACGGTTCAGGCCTCGTGAACTGGCAGAATTCGGCGCATCCATTTCATAAAGTAGCCACTCATCCATGCGGAATGGACGGTGAAACCACATAGCATGGTCAATGCTCGCAGCCTGCAGGTTGTTCTGCATAAACGAGACGCCATGAGGCAGCATGGCCGTACCCATCAAGGCATAGTCTGACGCAAACGCCAATATGCACTGATGCAGAAAAGGATCATCTGGCAAACGCGTTTGTGCACGCATCCAGTGAAAGCGCTTAGCCTCCTGTTTCACGGGCGCAAATGGATTAACCGGATTGATCGGACGAATCTCAATCGGCCGCTCACGGGCAAAAACATCACGAATCTTTTCCGGGATCATCGGGGCCACTTTTTGGCGTAACTCTGTTTCACTGAGAATGCCATCTGGCCCATCAACCACCGGCATCTCAGCCTGATGCTCCAGCCCTTCTTCCATCACCGCAAACGACGCCGACATGATGAAGATGGTTTCACCATGCTGAATGGCTTTTACCATACGCGTGGAAAAACTTTTGCCATCTCGAACCCTGTCAACTTGGTACACAATAGGAGCCGTGGTATCACCCGCGCGCAGAAAATAACCGTGCATCGAATTCACTAGCCGCCCATCTGTTGTCCGTCCCGCTGCCATAAGAGCCTGCGCCAAGACCTGACCACCAAATACATTCTTGCCCACAATATTCAGGCTGGAACCCCGAAATAAATTGGCTTCTATCGCTTCCAGATCAAGAAGGTCCAACACCTCCTGCATCACCTGAGTCATTCCAATACCTCACTATCAAACTGGTCAAAAAGCCTAAATCAGATTCTGTTTGAGGGAAATACCTTTACCCAAACCGATTAAAGCCAGCCTGCCTTGCGCAAACGTCTAAACAAAAGCACACAAAGCAGCATCATCACGCCGAGTGATGCCGGATAACCATAATGCCAACGCAACTCAGGCATGACATCAAAGTTCATCCCGTAAAAACTGGCAATCATGGTAGGAACAGCCAAGATGGCGGCCCAAGAGGCCAGACGCTTCACTACCTCGTTCTGACCCACCGTAATCAATGCCAAATGAACTTCCAATGCTGCGCTCAGCATTTCATTAATTGCCACCACCGCATCATTAATGCGAATGACATGATCGTAGATATCCCGGAAATACGGATTCATGTCATCCGAGACCAAATCATTGTCGATATGCATGAGTTCGTTACAAATGTCTTGCATCGGTGATGCTGACAGGCGCAGCTGTACAAGGTCTCGCTTCAGGTCATAAAGACGGCGAATAGTGTGACGGCGAAACGACCCCTCAAAAATATCTCCCTCAAGAAGTCGCAAGTGCGATCGGTACGCCTCAACCACAGGAAAATAATTGTCGATCACAAAGTCCATGATGGAATGCAGCACATACCCCGGGCCATGCATCATCATCCGGGGATGAAGCTCACAACGCTCACGCACTGAGGCATAAGACTGCGAAGCACCGTGACGAATCGACATCACAAAACGCGGCCCCAGAATGACATGCGTCTCACCTTGCCGTGATTCTTCTCCGACCATGCGTGCGGTATGCATAACGACAAACAAAACATCATCATGCAACTCCAGCTTGGGGCGCTGGTGGGCTCGATACGCATCCTCAACCACAAGGTCATGCAAACCAAACTCGGCCTGCACCTGCTTCATTACAGCGACATCTGGCTCATGCATCCCCAGCCATACGAAGGTATCCTGCTCCTCCAGACTTTCGCTGATTTGGTCGATAGGAATATCGCGCAACTTCAAGCCGCTGCGTCGGCTGTAGACAACACAATTGACAACCATGGTCATGACTTACGAATTCCATTAGGGCTCATGGCTAAACAATAGCAGGAAGCACCCCTGTTTTACCCGTAACAACTGAAATCACCCGCCTGATCCCGCCGCTAATCTGCCATCCCATTCTTTGACAAATCTGTAGCCATCGCGTACCACTCGCACTTTACTACCGGGAGGCCATCATGAGCTGGCAAGGCAACCTACTGAACCGGGTGCTTAAGCGCACCACCAAACCGCTGATGTTTTCAGGTCGGCTAACCCGTGCTCGCATGGGCATTTCTGCTTGGCTTATGGAAGCGTCTGCCGGAATCGTACCTGCCCCTGCAGCTCAGATCACTCCGCTTCGGGGAAATATCCGTGGTGAATGGGTAGAGCATGGTGAAAATACTGGCCGCGTCATCCTCTACTTTCACGGAGGTGCTTATATTGCTGGCTCTCCCCGCACACATCGCCCGCTGACCGCTGCACTGGCTCGCGATGCCGGTGCCCGCGTACTGGCACTGGATTATCGCCAAGCCCCTGAGTTCGGCTTCCCCGCATGGCTGGATGATGCGGTTGAGGCTTACCGCCACCTTTTGTCTACCCATGAGCGCCCTCACCAGATCGTGCTGGCAGGAGACTCGGCCGGCGGCAATCTGGTGTTAGTGACACTGCAGCGCCTGCGTGAACTGGGCTTACCCATGCCGGCAGGTGCCATCTGTCTGTCGCCGTGGGCAGATCTCACCTGCAAAAGTCGCAGCTTCAAGCAGAACAGGGGGTCAGAGGCCATGCTCAACGCGGATGCCATCGCCGCCCTCGGTCTCCACCATATCGGCACTAACGACCCAAAAGATCCACTTCTATCGCCTGTGCATGCCGACTTCACTGGCTTCCCCGCACTGATGATTCATGTTGGTAGCGGTGAAATCCTGCGCGATGATGCCCGTGCCGTTAAAAGGGCTGCCCAGAAAGCCGATGTCTCCGTCACTTATCGTGAATGGAAAGACATGCCCCACGTCTTTCCTCTCTTCCACGCCTTCCTGCCCGAAGCACGTAAGGCGCTGCAAGAAATGGCCGCCTTTGTGGTGCGAGTGACCCGCCCAGACTAATCGCGAGCCGGTCACTTTTTGTTACACTCGCCCAAGCAGGCGCTCCGCATGAGGCAGAGCGCTTTGCTACCATACGCCAACTTCTTCAAGCCAATCAGTGTCTTAAAAAAATGACTCAATGGTTCAGCGCGCTCTTTACTGCCATCGCACGAAAGCTTCTTTTTCTTTTTGTGCGAACCAACGTCATTCCGGAAGACCTGTCTTTATTGCAGCTCGATCCGGACAAACCGGTTTGCTATGTTCTGCAAACTCGCTTCTTCTCTAATCTGTTGGTACTCGAGCAGGAAACACGTCGCGCTAATTTACCCCGAGCGCTAAGACCGATGCAGGGCAACATCAAAGAACGCCGCTCGATGTTCTTTCTCATGCGCAGCGATAGCCCGTCGCCGTTCCAACGCAATCGCTTCGCTCACTCTCCGCGCATGGTGCGCCTGCTCCAGGCTGTCCGTGAAAATCCACAGCTGGATGTTCAGCTGGTGCCTGTCACCATTCTCTGGGGGCGCTCACCCGACAAAGAAAGCTCAATCTTCAAAATTTTGTTTGCCGACTCATGGGCAACCCCAGGCATATTCAAACAGTTCATCACCATTCTTCTGCATGGCCGCCAGACACTGGTAAAGTTTAATGCGCCAATCTCTGTTCGCGCATTGGTAGACGAAGGTCAAAGCGAAGAAATTACGGCTCGTAAACTGGCACGTGTGCTCCGCGTGCACTTCCGCCGCCAACGTGAAATTGCTATCGGCCCCGATCTTTCACATCGCCGTATTCTGGTGCGCTCTCTGCTTAACACGGCTCCAGTTAAAGCCGCCATTGCTCGCGAAGCAGCCGAAAAGAACATACCCACCGAGAAAGCCGAAGCTAGGGCACTGGCTTATGCAGATGAAATCGCTGCCGACTACTCACACCCCATTATCCGTATCCTGCACATATTCCTGACTTGGCTATGGACCCGCCTGTATGACGGGGTCGAAATCCATCATTTTGATGATGTGCGCAAGACTGCACATGAAAATGAAATCATCTATGTACCCAGTCACCGCAGCCACATTGATTATCTTCTGCTGTCTTATGTCATCTACAGCAAAGGACTGGTTCCTCCGCATATTGCCGCTGGTTCCAACCTTAATATGCCGGTCATTGGTTCCATCCTCCGACGTGGCGGTGCCTTCTTCCTCCGTCGAAGCTTTAAGGGCAACTTTCTGTACTCCGCGGTATTCAATGAATACATTCATCTGATCACCTCCAAAGGGTATTCAATCGAATACTTTATTGAAGGGGGTCGTAGTCGCACTGGCCGCCTGCTCTCCCCCCGTACTGGCATGTTAGTGATGACACTGCGTAGCTACCTTCGTGACCACGCACGCCCGATCGTTTTTGTGCCCACCTACATCGGCTATGAAAAGCTGATGGAAGGCAAAACCTATGTAGGTGAACTCTCTGGCAAGCCCAAGAAAAAAGAATCAATCCTCGGCCTCGTCAGCACCGTGCGAAAAATTCAGAAAACCTTTGGAAAAGTGCATGTCAGCTTTGGCGAACCGATCTCGCTGGCGCAATTGCTGGATGAGGAATACCCGCTATGGCGTGATACCGAATTGGCTGAAGATGACCGCCCAGAATGGATGATGCGCACCATCAATCGACTGGCACAGGGGATCAATACCAACATCAACAGCACAGCGGTCGTTAATCCGATTAACTTGCTGAGTCTGGTTCTGCTGGCCATGCCAAAGCATGCAATGGACGAAAATGCCCTGATTCGCCAGATTGATCGCTACCGGGTATTACTGCAGCAGGTCGCATACAGCCATCACATCGTCATTACGGATCTTTCCGGTCGTGATGTCATCGCTTATGGGGAAAAGTTGAAGTTGCTGCAGCGTATTCGCCACCCACTGGGCGACATGATTTGCCTCGGCGAAGAAGAGGCAATGCTGCTGACCTACTTCCGTAACAATGTGCTACACCTTTTCACACTGCCATCCCTGATCGCCTGCCTGATGCTGCACAACAACAGCCTGCATCGTGATCAGGTCGTACAACTTGTGCGTAACATCTACCCTTTCCTGCAGTCAGAATTATTCCTGCCTTGGTGCAATGAAAGCGTAGAAGAGATTATTCACAAGGTGCTCGATGCCCTAACGGAAGCCCAGCTGCTAACCGTCCTGGGCGATGGTGTCATTGCCTGCCCAAGCCCAAACAGCGAGGAATATACTGAGCTGAATGTGTTGGGCCAGAGCGTGCGCCAGAACCTGGAACGTTACTACATGACGGTCTCCCTGCTTACCCAGCAAGGCTCAGGCGGCATTACTCAGAAGCGTCTGGTAGATCTTTGCCAGCTGTTGGCACAGCGCCTATCCATCTTGCACGAGTTCAGCGCCCCCGAGTTCTCAGATAAATCGCTATTTCATACCTTCGTGGAAACGCTGCGTAATATCGGACATATCCAGACCGACGATAGCGACCATCTTAGCTTTGATCACCGTTTGATTGATGTGGCCGAAGGGGCTCGTCTGATTTTGCCCCCTGACATGCGCCAGGCCATTCAGCAAATCACTCGTGTCACTGATGAAGAAATCGAAATCGCCATGGCGGCAAAAGAGCAAAAGGAAAAGAGAGGTAAGCGCTAAGTGTTTAGTGCTAGGCGCTAAGCGCTTACCCGATAAAAAGGCCGCAAAAGCGGCCTTTTTATCGGGTACAGAAAGATGAATTACTGCTTGTGCTGATTGGCAGGCAAATACACATCAAAGCGACCACTTTTACCTTCGATAACGAAGTCTGGCTTCCGCCCAGCCAAAGGAGGAGCCAAACGAGGGCGCTTCACCACTACCCGCTTTCGCGCCACCCGTAGTGCCGGCAGAAGTAGAGCATCTGCATCCATGTCCTCGCCTACCAATGCCTGAAAAACCTGCATTTCTTTTTTAACCAACGCACTTTTTTCGCGATGCGGAAACATGGGGTCCAATACAACCACATCTGGCCTGTCATCCGTATCTGCCATGCCTTGAAGCTGCTCCAGAGCATCCCTAGAAACAAACTGCAGCCGCTGGGCCAGTCCCTGCAAGTGCACATGCTGTGCAGCCCGTCGTAGGCCATCCTCAATCAACAAACCGATCACAGGCGATCGCTCGGCTAACGATACACGGCACCCCGCCATGGCCAACACCGCCGCATCACGCAGCAAGCCTGCCGTTGCATCAAATACGGTCGTTTCGATGCCAGGCTTTACGCCACAGGCTTTCACAATCATTTCATGACGTACGCGCTCCGCATCCAAACGCCAACCGATAACGCCCTCGCCTAACGCGACACGCACCGGGCCAGAGCCCGGCAGAGCTAAGGCGTACAGCGCCAGCCCCTCTTCATCGCAAACCAAAGCCACATCTTTCTGTGGCAAGGTATTCAAAGCCGCCTTAAGAGGACCAGAAAACCGTGCAGAAGGGAGAGCAAGGGTCTGCGATAGCACGCCTTCCTGCGCAGCACAGGACTCTGCCACCAGCAGATGCAGTGCCATTAATGAGCTGCCGACCAGTCCACCATGCCGGTGAATGCTGTCAGTAGAATTACCCCGCCAAACACAATTCGATACCAGGCAAAAATAGTGAAGTCATGGTTCGATACATAACGTACTAGCGCCTTTACCACCCACGCAGCGACCAGGAATGCGCTAACAAACCCAACAGCAAATACCGGAAAATCCGCAAGTACGAACTCTGCGCGGTGTTTATACACGGAATACACCGTCGCCCCAATCATGGTGGGTATGGCCAAGAAAAACGAAAACTCAGTCGCCGCCTTGCGCGATAAGCCAAAGAAAAGTCCGCCAATAATCGTTGCACCGGAGCGTGATGTCCCCGGAATCATGGCCACACACTGAGCAAATCCAACCTTCAGCGCATCTTGCCAGCGCAAATCATCGATGGTTTCCGCCCTGATCGCATGCTCACGGCGCTCCGCAAATAAAATCAGTATCCCGCCCAGGATCAGTGCTGTTGCCACCACCATTGGATTAAACAAATACGTCTTGATGTAGCCGATCATCATAAAGCCGATCACTGCTGCCGGCAGAAATGCCACCAGCACATTAGTGGTGAAGCGCACCGACCCAGGATCTGCAGCCAGCAGCCCCTTGGTTACCGTCATCAGCTTCAAACGATAATCCCAACAGACGGCAAGAATGGCGCCTAACTGAATGGCTATTTCAAACACCACGCGTTTGTCCGGTGTCCAGAAATTCATAAGGTCAGCCGTGACAATAAGATGCCCGGTACTCGAGATCGGCAGAAACTCAGTTAACCCCTCCACAATCCCCAGAATCAGCGCCTGCAGTAACAGTAAAAAATCCACACTCACTCCTTAATCTGTAATGGCGACTGATACGCTGCCTGAAACTCAGGCGGCATGCGCCGTACTTTGCCTTCTTTTATATCGACACATACCAAGTGCGTACGACCACGCAAAACCGTCTGCCCATCGCTTACCCGTACAAACTGGAAGGCACGACGAGTTGATAAACGATCGTTATCAATAATCCATGTTCCCAACAAGAGTTCATCGCCAAGGAAGGTAGGCATTAGATAGTCCAGCTCATGACGGCGTGCCACCATGCCGTACCCTAGGCGCTCATAGTCAGCCGCGCACAGACCGAGTTGCTGGGAGTGACTCCACGCCACATCTTCTAGCCATTGCAGATACACCACATTATTGGTGTGCTTCATGACATCAATATGCGTGGCATCCACCTGCACTTGCATGATGTGCGGCTCAGGAAAATCCCATGTTATTCCAGCCATCATTTAGTCCTTAACGCCCAGGCAGTTTTTTCCACGCGTCGTCACGCAAATACACCGGCAGTGCTTGCTCTGGCGGTAGCGCCCCACCCTGCTGCTGTAACTGCAGTGCCAGCGGAATCACATCCTCAGCCGAAGGGAACATAGTCGCATCTATACCGGCAAGCTCTCGCTGCTCGCGCAACAAGGACTCGTAAACACCCGCCCCATTTCCTGCAGCAAAAAATATGCCGGACAATGAACTAGGCAAGGCCCCCGGTGCACACAGGTGTTCGATATCCAACGGTTGCATCAAAGCGCCATCCAAGGCATAGCCTGCGAGATAGACTTCATCCATACGTGCATCAAACACAGATAACACACGTATAGCGCCATGTACGCGCCATGCACCCTGTGCCAGGGTTTGCAAGCTGGATACAGGCAATACCGGAAGATCACGAGCATACGCAATCGCCTGCACAGCGGCCGCCGCAATTCGCACTCCCGTAAAAGCACCCGGCCCACGGCTGTATGCCAACCCATCTAGTTGCCCAAGCTGAATAGCGGCTTCGGCCAACACCTCTTCAATCATTGGCAGCAACAGCTCTGTTTGCAGGCGCGGGGCATGCTGAAAGCGGACACAGATCTGACCATCCACCCAAAGGGCGGCAGAGCACGCCTCCGTTGAGGTTTCCAAGGCAAGAAGTTTCATTCAGGTGATTCACTCATGCTATCAATCAGTGCAAAGAACTCACGTACTTCGTCAAGAGCGCGCGTACGCCGCATCGGTGGCAAACTTTGTAGGAAAAGCTGCCCGTAAGGACGGCCCACCAAGCGAGGATCACACACCATCAGTACGCCGGTATCCGTTTCATCACGAATCAAGCGTCCCGACCCCTGCTTCATCGCAATAATGGCACCCGGCAGCTGATAGCTCATAAACGCATTACGACCCCGTGCTTTATAGGCATCAATCCGGGCCGAAACAACGGGATCACCGGGAGAGGCAAAAGGCAGCTTGTCGATAATAACGCAGGACAGCGCCTCACCTCGAACATCTACTCCTTCCCAAAAACTCCCCGTCCCCAGCAGCACACCATTGCCGTGCTCACGGAAGCGCTTCAGCAACTCCGCCTTGGCCATCGTGCCTTGCACGAATAGTGGGTACTCCAGCCGGCCGCGATACCACTCCGCGGCCTCCTTGAGAGCCCTGTGGCTGGTAAACAGCACAAAGGCTCGCCCTCTACTGGCTTGCAACACTGGCAGACTGGCCTCAAGCACCGCCTGTGTATATCGAGGGTCACTGGTATCGGGCAAACCACGCGGCACATAAAACAGTGCCTGCTTTTCATAGGCAAAAGGACTGGGTAACTGCATTGAATCCAGATCACTCAAGCCCAGCTGGCTGGAGAAATGCTTGAAATCCTCATGCACCGCCAAGGTGGCGGAGGTAAATATCCAAGATGACTTTCGACCAGCCACCATGTCACGAAAAGGCTTGGCAACATCAAGTGGCGTCCACTGCAGGACAAAGCCCTTCTTGAAGGTTTCAAACCAGTGCACCTGATTTTCGGGAGTATCACCCGTCAGCTTTTCAAACTGTAAAAGCAGATCTTCTGCACGACGATGCGTACTCTCCAGGCCCTTGCTACGGGCACTGGCGGCATTCAGACAGGCTGATAGATGGGCCATTGCCAGACGAACTTCCTTTATGGCGTCTGGCATTTTCTCCAGCGAGGATACTTCCGTCCAGATTCCCTTACGTGACTCATCGCCAAACACCAGGCGCATATCTGCCACACGGTTTTCAAGCTGAGTGGACGCATCCAGGATGGAGCGCATCTCTCCAGCCGACATCAACATCTCACCAACAGAGTCCTGCGCCAACTCCAGCAGCTGCCGGGATGAAATGCTTTCGCCAAAGAACATTGACGCCACTTCGGGCAGTTGGTGAGCCTCATCGAAAATTATTGCCGTCGCTTCCGGCAATAATTCGCCAAAGCCTTCTTCTTTAATAGCAACATCCGCAAAAAAAAGATGGTGGTTAACCACCACAAGATCAGCCTCGCTTGCCTTTTTACGTGCACGCGCCAGAGGGCACTCTTCAATCATCGGGCATTCCTGCCCAAGGCAATTATCTGCTGTGCTGGTTACCAGTGGCCAAACACTGGCATCTTCTGGCAGGTCACTCAGCTCGGCAATGTCGCCGCTCTTAGTGGTATGGGCCCACTCCGCCACTCGCTGTAACTCATGCACTGTTTGTTTACTGGCAAAGCGGCCATCTTCAAGATGAACATTTAAACGATAGGGGCACAGATAGTTGGCACGCCCCTTAAGCAATGCGGTTTGCACCGACACGCCAAGCCCGGCAAGAATAGTGGGCAAGTCACGATGGTAAAGCTGATCCTGGAGATTACGGGTGCCCGTAGAAACAATGACCTTCTCTCCTGACAATAATGCAGGAGCCAAATAAGCATAAGTCTTGCCGGTCCCAGTACCCGCCTCAACCATCAAGATTCGCTTTTCACGAATGGCAGCACCCACCGCATCACTCATGAGAAGCTGCGGTTCGCGGGAGCGAAAGCCGGGAATATGTGCAGCAAGCCGTCCCTGCTCACCGAGGATGGCTCGACTATCAAAACGTTCCGTCATGCGTCACAGCCAAGATCAATATCAAAACAGCATTCTAACCGTTCACTGCCGGTGTCGCATGCCTGATTAACTGTCTCCGATAGTTAACTTGAAGGCAAAAAAAACCCCGCCGAAGCGGGGTTTTTCATACTTAGGCTTAAGCCTTCGCTTTCTTAGCAGGGCGACCTGCCTTCTTAACAGCAGGCTTACGAGCAGCTTTCTTAACTGCTGGTTTAGCCGCTTTCTTAGCAGCAGGCTTAGCAGCAGCTTTCTTAGCAGCAGGCTTGGCCGCTTTCTTGGCAGCAGGCTTACGCTTTGGCTTCGCCGCCGCAGCCGCCTTTTTAGCCGCCTTCTTAGCAGCAGCAGCAGCCTTACGAGCAGCAGCACGCTCAGCAGTCTTGGCAGCTGAAGCTTCTTTCTTGGCCATTGCCTTCATTTTGGTAGCAGCCTTTTTAAGGGCAGCCTTAACCTTGGCAGCAACCTTCTTCTGAGCAGCCTTCACCTTGGTAGCATCAGCCTTGGCGATACGCTTTTCAGCAGCTTTCTTGGCACGTTCAACAGCAGAAGCACGCTTCTTTTCGAGGGAGGCAGCCAGCTTGGCAACGCGAGCGTCAGCAGCAGCCTTTACCTTCTCAACAGCAGCATGCACTTTGGCTTTAGCCAATACAGCTTTAGCTGTACGGGCAGCAGCGCGAGCAGCCTTCACCTTTTCATTTGCTTTTGCCTTAGCAGCCGGAGTTTTGGCAGCTTTAGCAGCTGCAGTAGCAGCGGTAAGAGTAGCAGCGGTCTTGGTAGCAGCATCCTGGGCCTTGGCAGTAGCCGCCGAGCTCACAACAGGAGCAGCGCGACGAGCAGCAGGCTTGCGAGCAGCCGGTTTCTTAGCAGCAGTTTTTTTTGTGGTGCGAGCCATTGAAGGTTCTCCCTCATAAGAGTTTTGAAAAGCAAATATGCCTTACTACATTTGAAAAAATAACACAAAAAAAAAGTAGGTGGTAGAAAATACAATCACTTGGCGTTGTTTTTTTGGTATTTTTATTAAAAAAACACCAAAAAAGTCATTTTTGAGGTTTTAGAAATCATTTTCACTGGTTATTACTTTCGAATTTATTCAACTTCATCAATCTGATTATCTCATTCCAAACTCGACAAACGGGTTCGAGGAAGGCCCGAAAAGAATATTCATCGCAAAGAAAAGCGAATCAGATGCGCTATTCATCAACACAAAAAAGGGAGTAAACCTGTTCTCAACACCCTTATTAATAAAAATTAAACATCGTGCTGACAGCCTAAGCCCTAAACAACATGTCAGAACGACATGAATGTTATCGGCATACAAAAGGCATTACAGGTATCGCCAAATTGATGATCAATAATTACGTTTAATAGAATAGAATTAGATTAGCTGTCCATCCGTACAGCTAATCTAATTAATAAATGGTCTCTGAATACCAGCCAGACTCATCGCTATCAGAACGCAAAAACGACAACGCCCCACTTTTGCGGGGCGTTGTCGTTTAACGAAGCGATCAGTTGGCTAAAAATGCTTCCAGATGCGGCCTGACCAATGCGGTCATCATGGCGATATGATCCGGACGAACATTAAGGGCTGGAATGTAGGCGTACTCCTTTCCTCCCGCATGAAGGAATATCTCTTTATTTTCTTCTGCAATCTCCTCCAACGTCTCCAGACAGTCTGCTGAAAACGCCGGACACAGCACCTGAACACTCTTTACGCCCTGTTGTCCCCAAGACTCAAGGGATGCATCGGTATATGGCTTAACCCATTCCTGAAAACCAAAACGTGACTGAAAACTGCAAAGCCAAGCATCATCGGGAAGATTAAGCGCAGCCGCCACTTGTCTGGCGGTTTCATGGCAGCGCTCTGGATAAGGATCGCCCTTGTCAGCATAGGGCTGGGGAATGCCATGAAACGAAAATAACAGTTTCTCAGATGTCCCATGCTTGAGCCGGTGACCCTGTATCGATGCAGCCAATGCCGCGATATAAACCGGATGCTGGAAATAATCCTTAATGATGACCATAGAAGGTAGATTGCGTCGGCCAAACTGCCAGCGTGCTACGGCATCATAAACAGGGGCTGTTGATGTTGCCGAAAACTGAGGAAATAAAGGCAAGACAATAATCTGGTCCACACCCTCCGCCATCAACCCATCCAACGCCGAGGCCAATGAGGGATTGCCATACGTCATGGCGGGCACCACACGGATGTCTGCCGATGGTACAGCAGCATCAAGTTGCTCCTGCAGCTTTACACTTTGCTCGAGCAATATGCGACGCATTGGCGAGTTACCATTCGTCTCCCAGATCGACTGATACAGGCGAGCCACTCGTTTAGGCCTGAACGGCAAAATGAATGCATTAAGGATGAGCCACCAAACCGGCTTGGGTACCTCGATCACGCGCGAGTCAGACAGAAACTCTCGCAAGAAACGTCTGACCGCAGACGCGGTTGGAGCATCCGGTGTTCCCAGATTGGCTAAAACCACCCCTAAACGTTTTTTTGGCGGCGCTGACATAAACTCAATCTCCTGATACGGATAGCCCGATTTAAACAAATTCGCCGCCTCGCTTGAAGTGAACACCCGCTAGGTCGGCACAAAGCAAAACGCCGTGCATTGCACGGCGTTTTGGGGAAAAGAGCTAACGCTCTCTTCAGTAATACAACCTAAAGAAGACGTTAGCTCAGAATGGCAATGACCTTGGCAGAGATTTCATCAACCTGGCCCACGCCAACAATACAAGTATAGGTAGGTGCCTTAGCCGATCCGTTCTCAGCCAGCTTCTGGTAGAAGGCGACCAGCTGCTTTGTTTGCGTATGATAGATATCCAGACGCTTCTTTACGGTTTCCTCAAGATCATCGTCACGCTGCACCAAGTCTTCACCAGACACATCATCTTTACCCGCAACCTTTGGTGGACTGTACTTCACATGATAGATACGGCCTGATGCAGGATGAACACGACGACCAGAAAGTCGCTCAATGATTACGGCATCCGGCACATCGATCTCAATAACGTGATCAATATCGACACCTGCCTCTATCATGGCCTCGGCCTGAGGGATGGTGCGGGGAAAGCCGTCAAACAGAAAGCCTTTGGCGCAATCTGCATGGGTAATACGATCCTTGACCAATCCAATGATGATCTCATCAGACACAAGTCCACCCGCATCCATAATCTTCTTGGCAGCCACACCCAATGCAGTGCCGGCCTTGACCGCAGCGCGCAGCATGTCGCCCGTCGATATCTGGGGAATACCGAACTTCTGCATGATGAGTTGGGCTTGTGTGCCCTTACCTGCTCCGGGAGCCCCCAGAAGAATGATGCGCATAGTGGTGTAACTCCAAAATCAGCGGAAATTTAGCTTCCAAGGCAAGCAGCCCATGACAACGTACGGTCTTTTTTAAGGCCGAGTGGGTCTGTATTTGCCAATGACGGGAATCGGGCAAAGATACACTCGACACCCACCAATCACAAGCAGACCCGTTTAGTCGCGCTATGCGACATGCACTTATGGAATAACGGAGTTAAGCCGCAACGCTACCTTTTGAGAGTCTGCCCCCTGACGTACCGGTACCGCGACTGCCTCTATATCGCCAGTGCGCTTTTCCGGTGAGCCGTGCCGCGAAATCCGTGCCTCAATGACAATTTCCTGCACCGATGATAAAGGCTGGTCAGGCAACATGCTTGTTGCATCATCCAGCTCAACCGTAATCGGAAGCTCGCTGGCTTTACGCTTTACCACGGCCAAGGGCATGGGGGGCCCTTTCAATGCCCGAGCAAAAATATATACCACGTCATCAGGAGCAAACCGCTCACTGACCCCTTTATCTACCTGAACCGTAACAGTCAGTCTGGCCGAGCGAGTAACGGGACCCGCCTGTAAACGGGTGCGTGCATCGGCCAGCGCTTTGGCGACCTCCTGCATAGCCACGGATGTGTCATTTGGTTCACGCTGCTGACGCACTTGAATTAGTTGCTCCAGCACCGGCACAGCAAGAGCATATTCTTCACTGCGCCATGCCCCCAGACCAAGCAACAGTAGTGCACCTTCATGAGCAGGTTCACGCTGAACAATACTGGAAAGCAGGCTACGGCTCAGATCATCCAGTTGCCCCTGATTACTAAAAATACGTGCTTGGGCAAAGGTAAGGGCATAACGGGTTTCCTCCGGCTTCAAGCGCCATGCGCGCTCAAACGCCGTCATGGCAGGAGCCAGCATTTCTGCCTGCACGTAGGCAACCCCCAATGTGAACCAGCCCTCTGGCTGCTCAGGATTTTGCTGCAGTTGATACTGCATGCCCTGAATAATTTCTTGAAGAGAGTGCTTGTTCTCACCATCTGATGGCGGCTTGCCCTCCATCAGTCGCTGTGCGGCAGGGCCAACTGATTGCTGCACCTGCCACCATTGAGATACTTCAGGCGAACGCAGTACGGTCGAGTAGAACAACAAAGAGCCTGCTGTTGTGACAATCGCTAGCACAAGTGGCAAACGCCATGAGCGTGTTTCGTGCAAGGCAGGGGCGTCTATATCCAACGTCAACAAGTTGCGCTGCAAGTCTGTCTTCAGGTCACGAAAAGTATCCGTATCAATACGACCTTCGTCGTGATCAGCCTCAAGCTCTGTCATGCGCTCTTGGAAAACGCGCCGATTAAGCACTATCAGAGAGGCTTCATTATTACGAGGCGCACGCCACAATGGCCACAGTACAGCCAGAATCACTGCTACCGAAAAAATGCCGGCGACTATCCAGAAAGAAATCATATTCGCGGATCAACCTTTTGAAGAGAGATCATCATTGAGAATCCGTGTCAGTCGCACCTGCTCCTCTGCAGACATGGCGGCAGAATGCTCGGTCGGACGACGGCGTACCCGCCAGATAATGACTACGGCCACCAGCAGCAACAGCGTAAAAGGTCCTGCCCACAACAATAATGTCGAGCCCCTTACCGGCGGTTTATAGGTAATGAAGTCACCATAGCGCTCCACGAGATATCCCCGTATCTCTTCATCGGACTTGCCCTGTTGCAACAGTTCAAAAGTCCGATTTTTGAGATCCGTCGCCACACCAGCTTCTGAACCGGCAAGATTTTGGTTTTGGCATTTCGGGCAACGCAGCTCCTCGATGAGATGCCGATAACGCTGCTCCTGCTCCGGAGACTCAAACTCGTAAACATCGATAGCCGCTATGGCCTGCAGGCTTGTCACCATCAGCAGGATGGAGAGAAAAAACTTCATCATTCCGTCTCCTCTGGCAAAGCCTTACCCGCCTGCAATGCCTCGAAACGAGGCTTGAGGTCAGTCTCCCATTTTTGAAGATCGAGCACGCCAACAAGGCGGTACCGGATATTACCTTCACGATCCAGAAGATATGTTTCTGGCGCACCATATACGCCCAGATCAATGCCCAGATTGCCGCTGTCATCAACAACCGTGAATTGGAAAGGATTGCCATGCAGCTCGAGGTATTTTACGGCCGCCTCACGAATATCCTTGTAGTTCACACCAACAATACGAACCCCTTGTCGCGCCATTTCCATCAGCACGGGATGCTCTACCTGACAGGAAATGCACCAAGTGGCCCAGACATTAAGAACAGTGACATGGCCCTTAAAATCCTCCGCAGATAGCAGACGATCCGGCTCTGTCAGAGATGAGAGGCTGAATGCTGGCATCGGCTGCCCAAGCCGTGCAGATGGCAACACGCCAGGATCGGTTCCTAGCCGGCTTCCCAACAAAACAGCCAGGCCTACAAACAGGAGAAGCGGCACGGTATACAGTGCAATACGTAAGGGCTTCTTCATTGAGTGTGCCCCCCTGCCATCGCCGTCTTATCTTCTTTCACCTTGATGCGATAACGACGATCCGAGGCAGCCAAAAGCCCGCCTGCGGTCATAAACAATGCCCCCAACCATATCCAACGAATAAACGGCTTATGGTAAAGACGCACAGCCCAAGCATCACCGTCGAGTTGCTCTCCCATGGCCACATAGAGGTCACGGAAAAGACCAGCATCAATGGCGGCTTCTGTCATGGTATTGCGTTGCACAAAGTAGAAGCGCTTCTCCGGATGCATCACTGCCACCTGCTGATCACCACGATAAACATCCATCGTCCCGCGCATAGCTGAGTAGTTAGGGCCTTTGTGTGTCTCGACACCGCGGAACACAAAGCGGTATTGGTCCACCTCGGCACTGTCGCCCGGAGCCATGCGTACATCACGCTCAATGCTATACACCGACGTGAACGCCACCCCAAGTACCATGATGACCAAGCCCATATGTGCTGTTTGCATACCGACGTAGCTGCGCGGAAGACGACGCAACCCAGCCCACCAGCCTGCCCTTGCCGTACTAACTTTTCGGGCAATATCACGCAGTGCCGCAAGCACCACCCAACTGGATGCAATTGATGCCAAGATGACACCCACATTCGCTTTAGCAAACAGAACGAGAGGCAAAGCAACACCAATCACCGTAGCCGCTCCCAAGATCTTGCCGAAGGGAAGTAGCAGTGTGCGAGCATCGTGTCGCTTCCAGTTTGATTGCACTCCTGGAGCCATAAAGAGCATGAGCAAAAGCGTCAGAGGAACAAACAGCAGATTAAAATATGGCGCCCCCACTGAAATTTTGCCCAGATTAAAAGCGTCGGCCACTAGCGGAAAAAGTGTTCCGAGGAAAACTACCGTGGTTGCCGTTAGCAACAGCAGGTTATTCGCCATCAAAAACATTTCGCGTGACACCAACTCATAACGAGATTCGTTAGCAAGCGAGCCCGCACGTGCGGCAAAGAGCGTCAGTGACCCACCTATTACTACGGCCAGAATACCCAGCACAAACAGACCACGCTCCGGATCAGCCGCAAAGGCATGCACAGAGGTCAGCACACCAGAACGCACTAAAAAAGTTCCAAGTAGGCTGAGCGCAAAAGCGATGATGGCCAGCATGACCGTCCATGCCTTGAACACGCCGCGCTTTTCCGTCACTGCAAGCGAATGAATAAGCGCTGTGCCTGCCAGCCACGGCATAAAGGAAGCGTTCTCTACCGGGTCCCAAAACCACCAGCCGCCCCAACCAAGCTCGTAATACGCCCACCAAGAGCCCAGCGCGATACCCAGCGTTAGGAAACACCAGGCCGCCACTGCCCACGGACGCGACCAACGCGCCCAAGCCGAATCCAGACGCCCCCCCATCAGCCCTGCTAACGCAAACGCAAAGGGAACGGCAAAACCGACATAGCCCATATACAGCATGGGCGGATGAAAAATCAGGCCCGGATCCTGCAGAAGCGGATTGAGATCATTACCATCCGGGGGAAAACCCGGCAGCAATCGACGAAATGGATTCGATGTCAGCAGAATAAAGAGAATGAACGCTACGCTGATGCCGCCAAGAATGGCGAGTACGCGCGCGACCATGTCACGAGGCAAACTACGGCTGAAGCGGGCTACTGCGGCGCCCCACAGCGACAGCACCAACGCCCAAAGGAGCAATGAGCCTTCATGCCCACCCCAAACAGCCGAAATCTTGTACCAGACAGGCAGCATCGTGTTGCTCTGCCGGGCAACATAATCAAGGGTAAAGTCATTACGAATAAAGGCCAGCGTCAGCATGCCGAAGGAGAACAGCAGCAGCAGCAACTGTAACCAAGCAGCATTTCGGGCTACCGACTGGGCTCCTGGGTACCCTTTCCAAACCCCTACAACAGGGACAAGAAACTGCAGCACAGCCACTACCAGGGCCAGTACAAGCGCAAAATGACCAAGCTCTACGAGCATTGCAGACTCCTGAACGGGGGGTGAATTAGCCACCCTGTTTCGCCGTAGAAAACACGTATCGGCTACGGCTGCGCCATCATATACAGTGCCCCTAGCTTGTCCATAACAGGCATGTAAATCCATGCCCGCCACAAGCACCAAAGTCACACATTTGGAAACAAGTTAGCCTCCTCCAGCAACCGGCCTGTCGCAGTTCGCCTGATACAATCGCACCGCCGTCAACCAGGCGGTTTGTATCGAGGATTGGCATTACAATGCGCCCCAGCTCACTGAATCGTGATGACCTGCTTGCCTGTGCCCATGGCACCATGTTTGGTCCGGGCAATGCCCGCCTTCCCCTTCCCAATATGCTCATGATGGATCGTATCCCTCTTATTACTGATGAGGGCGGTCTGTATGGCAAGGGTGAAATCATCGCCGAACTCGACATCAATCCAGACCTCTGGTTCTTCGGCTGTCACTTTGAATCTGATCCGGTCATGCCGGGCTGCCTAGGTGTTGATGCCATGTGGCAGCTGCTTGGCTTCTGGCTGGCTTGGCGTGGCAATCCTGGCCGCGGTCGTGCTTTGGGTGCTGGCGAAATCAAGTTCTTTGGCCAAGTGTTGCCTCACCATCAGAAGGTCACCTATCACATCGACATCAAGCGCGTTGTTGAGCGCAAACTGGTCGTGGGAATAGCAGATGCCCGCATGCTGGTGGATGGCAAAGAAATTTACTCCGCACAGGACCTGCGCTGCGGTCTTTTTACCAGTACTGAGAATTTTTGACCTTATGCCCGTGCTGTTCCCTGCAGCACGGGTTAGCTTACGGCCTATATAAAAAAAACTGCGAGCACAAACTGCCACCAGCAGATAAGAGGATCGATCATGCGTCGTGTAGTGATTTCAGGACTGGGCATTGTTTCCAGCTTAGGTAATGATAAGGCCAGCGTTACTGAAAGCCTGCGCTTCGGCAAGTCCGGCATCCGATCCAACCCTATCTATGCCGAAATGGGTTTTCGCAGCCAGATCAGTGGCCGTCCTGATATCGATCTTGATGCGCTAATCGATCGCAAAGATAAACGCTTTATGGGCGATGCCGCTGCCTATGCCGCTGTTGCCATGCAGCAAGCCATCGCCGATGCCGGGCTGCCACCAGAACTGGTATCACAACCCCGTACGGGTGTTATTGCTGGCTCAGGTGGAGCCTCATCACTGAATCAGGTAGACGCCGCCGATATCGCGCGCAATAAAGGCGTGAAGCGTATTGGGCCGTACATGGTGCCGCGCACCATGAGCAGTACTATCTCTGCCTGCTTGTCGACCACATTCAAGATCAAAGGTGTGAACTACTCCATCGCCTCTGCATGCGCTACTAGCTCTCACTGCATCGGCAATGCCATGGAGCAAATCATCCTTGGCAAGCAAGACATCGTGTTTGCCGGTGGTGGCGAAGAAGAAAGCTGGGCTCAGTCCTGCCTGTTTGATGCCATGGGTGCCATGTCGAGCAAATACAATGACTCACCCGAAAAAGCATCCCGCGCTTATGACGCAAACCGTGATGGTTTTGTTATTGCCGGGGGCGCCGGCATTGTTGTGCTGGAAGAGTATGAACACGCTATCAAGCGCGGCGCTCATATTTATGCTGAAGTCGTTGGCTATGGTGCTACGTCCGATGGCTACGACATGGTTGCACCGAGCGGAGAAGGTGCTAAGCGCTGCATGGAGCAAGCACTGGCCACCGTCGATACGCCGATTGACTACATCAATGCACATGGCACCTCTACTCCTGTAGGCGATGCGGCGGAGTTGCGTGCAGTTCGTGAAGTGTTCGGTAGCAACAGCCCAAAGATTAGCTCAACCAAATCCCTCTCCGGTCACTCGCTGGGAGCCGCTGGCGTACAGGAGGCAATTTACTGCTTGCTGATGCTGGAAGGTGATTTCGTTGCCGGATCAGTCAATATCGAAACACTCGACCCGGCAGCTGAAGGCATGAATGTTGTGCTGAAAACTATCGAGAACGCAGGCCTGAAAACTGTCATGTCCAATAGCTTTGGCTTCGGTGGCACCAACGCCACACTGGTCATGCGAAAGCTCTAGTATTTTGCCATGATGTAAAAAGGCCGCATTTACTGCGGCCTTTTTATTTACGTCGCACCACTCACTGCTGGCTCCAGCATAAGCTGTATTCCGTTTGGCCACTCCGGTGAGCGCAGTGAAGTTCCTGCTACCGCGACAAGTGCATCCCCGCAGAAAAGTAACGGCAATCGGTTACGCTCCCATGGGGGGATAGCTGATGCCTGCAACAGCTTTTTAAGGTCATGGGTCATGCCTCGCCCGCTCAAGCGCTCCCCACCCTGCCGAAAGCGCACACGCACGTGGATATGTCTGCTACTAACTGACTCAACCCTCAAATACCGGCCATCCGGCAACATTAAGGGCGCCAACATGTCCCAATTAGTAGCCCACTTCTGCTCTATATCCTGTCGCGGAGCCATGGCATAGAGATGCTGACGATAGCGACGAACCTCACAACCAGTCCAAGCCAGTCGTGGTGCAGCATCTTCTCGTGCGGTTATGACCGCAGAGGTAATCTGATGAAGCACTGCTTCATCCGGTAGCCTGAAACCCTGCTGCTTCAACCAGTATCGTAAAACCAATCCCTGCTTGCCTGAAGACAACGCTTGCACCGCAGGAATGAGTAAACGCTGCTGGCCATCAATACAGACAGCCGCAAGCTCTTCTGCCAACTCCTGTAATAGCTGATCTGCTTCCTGCATACGTCGAGCAGTGGCCGCCAGTGTCGTTACCGCTGCGGGCCATTGTTGCTGCAAAGCAGGCAGGATGTCATGGCGCAGGAAATTTCGAGAAAACCGTGTGTCCGTGTTGGACTCATCATCTATCCACGTCAGTTCATGCTGCCGGGCGTATTGCTCGAGAGCCCCTCTGGAGACACCCAACAACGGTCGCCATAACGGCCAGTTATCACCTTCCGGAGCATTGATCGTTGAGACACCCCGCATAGCACTTAAGCCCGCCACGCCAGATCCTCGTAGCAAGCGGAACAACACGGTTTCTGCTTGATCATTCTGATGCTGGGCCAACAATAGGGCATCTCCTGCCTGTAGTTGCCCGCATAACGCATCACGCCTTACCAGCCTGGCCGCCGCTTCAAGACTCGCCGTCCGCATGACTTCTACCTGCCGTACCGTGCAGGGAATCTGCCATGCAGCACAAACTGCCACTGCATGATTAGCCCAAGCATCTGCATTCGAGCTTAATCCGTGATGAATATGCACTGCCAGCAACTCACGTTTGTGTGCCGACTGCATCTGCATGAGCAAGTGCAGTAAGACTGTCGAATCCAGCCCACCGGAAAAGCCCACTACAAGTCGCTGTATATACGGAGACCGGCACAGGGCATTATCCAGAAACTTTTTAAATGCTAGCTCGGGCATAACGGCAAAATAATAATCCCATCAAGAAAAACGCCGGCAAAAGCCGGCGTCTTAAATAGCACAAACGCATCACTCAATACCGTAGCTCATCAAACGCTCATAGCGGCGCTTAAGTAATGCCGGCGAATCCAGACTGCGCAATTTTTTGAGCTGACGGATCAGCGACTTACGCAGGCTATCAGAGATCGCATCCATATCGCGATGCGCACCACCTAATGGCTCTCGCACCAACTCATCAACAAAGCCGAGTTCCTTCAGTCGCTCGGCAGTCAGCCCCATGGCCTCAGCTGCTTCTGGTGCTTTTTCAGAGGTTTTCCAGAGAATCGAAGCACACCCCTCCGGCGAAATAACCGAATAAGTGCTGTATTGCAGCATGAGCAGGCTGTCACAAACACCAATAGCCAATGCACCGCCGGATCCACCCTCACCAATCACTGTCGAAATAATTGGGGTTTTCAGGCGCGACATGACCGCCAGATTTCGGGCGATGGCCTCACTCTGGCCACGTTCCTCCGCATCAATACCGGGATATGCGCCCGGGGTATCAATAAAGGTGAGGATCGGCAACTGATAACGCTCTGCCATCTCCATCAGACGCAACGCTTTACGATAACCTTCCGGCTTAGGCATACCAAAGTTGCGTAAAACTTTCTCCTTTACGCTACGGCCCTTCTGGTGACCGATCACCATCACCGGCTCACCCTGAATACGTGCCGTTCCACCAATAATGGCCGCATCATCGCCAAATGTTCGATCACCATGCAGTTCATCAAAATCGGTAAATATACGGTCGATATAATCCAACATATAAGGGCGACGTGGATGGCGTGCCAATTGCGAAACCTGCCAGGCTGACAAATTAGAAAAAATCTCTTCCGTCAGCTTGAGACTCTTGTCTCCAAGGCGGGTGATTTCTTCACTAATGTTAAGGCCAGTACCCGAGCCAACCAACTTGAGGCCTTCGATCTTGGCCTCTAGCTCAGCGATCGGCTGTTCAAAATCCAGATAATTCGGGTTCATGCCATCCATTCCTCACACGGACGCCCCGGGATGCAAGGGCGCGATATCAAGCGGCGACGCACGGAGATTGTGGCTCCGCACCACCGTTAGTGCTCAACAGTTTACTCGGGTCACCGGCATGACGCGAATCATCCGTTAACTCGAAATTGCTGCTATTCATTTCAGGCCAAACTGCCCTATCAATACAGCACTTGGACCGATTCTTTACCTAATTGCTGGCGCAAGCGCTTGAGAAGATCCTCACCAGGGTTCACACGCCAGTCATCCCCCAGCCGTAAAGTAGCCTCAACATCGGGTCGGCGATAATGTAAACGAATCACGGCCCCCTTTTGCCCCGCCGCAGGACGGTGCCCCTCTAGCAACTGTTTCAAGTCGTGCACAAAGCGGGGGGCCATGCTGGCGGCATCAACACGGATCTCTAAACCACGACTACGATTGGTACGTGCCTCGGCAAGAGTCATCACTTTACGAACGACCATCTTAAGACCACCGGCATATTCGTCATGGCTAACCTCGCCCTCCACCACGACTACCGTATCCTTCACCATCAAGTGACGAAACTGCTCATAGGCATCACTAAACAGCGCAACCTCGATACGTCCGGTGCGGTCATCTAACGTGACAAACGCGCGCGACCCACGCTGGCCCTTTTGGATACGGCTGGCGAGAACCAGGCCTGCTACTGTTGTTACCACGCCTCGGCGTGTCGGCTGCAAATCAGACAAACGCTGCTCAACAAAGTGTGACAACTCACTCTCGTATTGATCAATCGGGTGACCCGTTAGGTAAAGACCAAGCGTGTCTTTCTCCGCCGTCAGACGTTCATCATCCGTCCACGGTGGGGCATCAATAAATTCACCACTGGGTGCCTCTTCAACCACATCGCCAAAAAGATCGACGATTCCGGCATCCGCATTACGCGCCTGCTGCTCAGCCGCCGCTACCGCTTCATCGAGCGAAGCCATGATGATGCCGCGATGAGGCCCAAGCCCATCAAGTGCACCCGCACGAACCAATCCTTCTAGCGTTCGCTTATTACTCTTGCGTAGATCCACTCGACGACAAAAATCAAAGAGATCTTTATAGCTACCATCGACCTCTCGCGACTGCACAACATTATCGATAGGGCCTTCACCTACCCCTTTGATTGCCCCAAGACCATAGATAATGGTGCCTTCATCCGTGGTCACGAACTTATAACGACTAAGGTTCACATCGGGTGGCGAGATTTTTAGCTTCATCTCGCGACACTCTTCGATAAAGGTCACAATTTTGTCAGTGTTATGCATTTCAGATGACAGTACTGCCGCCATGAACTCTGCCGGGTAATGTACTTTGAGCCAAGCTGTCTGATATGACACCAACGCATACGCAGCAGAGTGCGATTTGTTAAAGCCGTAACCTGCGAATTTTTCCATGAGATCAAAGATATGGCCGGCAAGATCGACATCAATCTTCTGCACCTCGGCACCCGCCATAAACTTGACGCGCTCCTTGGCCATTTCTTCGGGCTTTTTCTTACCCATGGCGCGACGAAGCATATCCGCGCCACCTAACGAATACCCCGCCATGGCTTGGGCAATCTGCATCACCTGCTCCTGATACACGATCACGCCATAAGTCGGCTTCAAGATAGGCTCAAGGCACTCATGCTGGTATTGCGCATCGGGATAGGCTACCGGGGCACGGCCATGCTTTCGGTTGATGAAGTCATCGACCATGCCAGACTCAAGTGGCCCTGGACGATACAGTGCAACAAGCGCAATAAGGTCTTCAAAAGTATTGGGCTGGAGCTTTTTCAATAGCTCCTTCATGCCGCGGGATTCCAGCTGGAATACTGCTGTAGTTCGCCCTTCCTCAAGCAGCTTATAGGAGGCCCTATCATTCAGCGGCAACGCCATGATATCGAGAGCATCTTCGCCTCGACGGGCACGCTTGGCATTAATGTCTTTTAATGCCCAATCAATAATCGTGAGGGTGCGCAACCCAAGAAAGTCGAACTTAACTAGGCCAACTTTCTCAACATCGTCTTTGTCATACTGACTAACCCAGCGTCCTTCTTCATCACAAAAAACTGCCGTGAAATCCGTGAGCTTGCCAGGGGCAATCAGTACGCCACCCGCATGCTTACCGACGCCACGCGTAATGCCTTCCAGCTTTAGTGCCATCTCCCATATTTCCAGCGCATCCTCATGATCAGACATCGCCGTATTCGTCAGCAACTCATCAAGCTGAGGCTCCTGCTCACGCGCCTCCCTCAAGGAAATACCAGGAGTAAAAGGAATTAGCTTGGAAATACGATCCGCCAAGCCATAAGACTTACTTTGTACACGCGCTACATCACGTACTACTGCCTTAGCGGCCATGGTGCCAAAAGTGATGATCTGAGATACCGCCTCACGGCCGTAATTGTTGGCCACATACTCAATGACACGATCACGGCCTTCCATGCAGAAATCGACATCAAAGTCGGGCATGGAGACACGTTCCGGATTAAGAAATCGCTCAAAAAGCAGATCGTAAGGAATGGGGTCGATATCAGTAATCTTGAGCGCATAAGCCACAAGAGAGCCAGCACCCGACCCACGGCCCGGGCCAACCGGCACACCGTTTTCCTTAGCCCAGCGGATAAAATCCATCACAATCAGAAAGTAACCAGCGAAACCCATCTGATTAATAACGCCTAACTCAAAGTCTAGACGATCCGTATACGTCTTACGTCGTTCGGCATAGTCCGGCGCACTTGAATCAAGAATATCTTGAAAGCGTAACTCCAGACACTCATGTGAGTGCTGGATTAAATAATTACCAATCGTCATCCCTTCGGGCACGGGATAATCCGGCAAATAGTTCTTGCCCAGCGTAATATCCAGTGTACAACGACGCGCTATTTCAACCGTATTCTCGATGGCTTCAGGAATATCTGAAAAAAGCTCAATCATCTGTTCAGATGTTTTCAGATACTGCTCTGATGTGTACTCTCGGGGGCGACGTGAGTCATCCAGCACATAGCTCTGTGCGATACAGACACGTACTTCATGCGCTTCAAAATCTTCTTGATAGAGAAAGCGGACATCGTTGGTCGCCACAACAGGACACTGCAGCGCATCACCCAACTCCATTGCTGCGTGCAGGAAGTCTTCTTCACCATCGCGACCGGTACGCACCAACTCAAGATAAACACGTTGCGGAAAGATTCGCATCCAGTCCGCGAGACTATCGTTTGCAACTTGCAAATCCGAGCCTAAAAGCGCCAAGCCAACGTTGCTACGCTTACCCACAAGAACAATCAGCCCCTCATGACAAGCCGCCAGCTGCTGTCGCGAAACAAACGGGTCACCCATTTCCTGCCCATTAATATAGGCATCGGAAACAATATTGATCAGGTTGCTGTATCCCTTTTCATTCATCACCAAAGCGGTGATTTCATACACAAGGTCGCCTTCGCGCACAATGAGATCGCTGCCGAATACCGGCTTTATGCCTTTGCCTTGGGCGGCATTGTAGAACTTGACCAAACCGTAAAGATTCATGAGGTCTGAAACGGCTACCGAAGGTGTTTCAGCCTTCACCGCAGCATCCACCAGCTTATCGATGCGAATGATGCTGTCTTTTAATGAAAATTCGCTGCGCACGTGCAGATGAACAAATGCCGTCATGACTATCTCCCCGGCAATCTTGCTGCCAACGCATTACGTACTGGCGCAAAAGAGCGCCGATGCTCAGGAATGGGGCCATATGCCTGTAATGCCGCAAGATGGGCCACCGTTGGATACCCCTTATGCTGATCAAAGCCATACTGTGGATAACGTTCATGGAGAGCCGTCATTTCCGCATCACGCGTCACTTTTGCCAAAATACTTGCGGCACTGATCGCAGCGACTCTGGCATCCCCTTTCACCACTGCGGTGGCCGGGCAAGAAAAACGCGGCGTGCGATTGCCATCCACCAATACGTGTTGGGGATGGATAGCAAGCCCAGCAACAGCACGCTGCATGGCAAGCATTGTTGCATGCAGAATATTTAACTCATCGATTTCATGAGGATCAGCTCGTCCCAACGCAAAGCAAAGGGCCTTCTCGCGGATCTCAATTGACAGCTGAAGGCGTTTTTTTTCAGTGAGTGCTTTGGAGTCTGCCAGTCCAGCAATGGGCTTTTGGGGGTCTAGAATGACGGCTGCCGTCACCACTGCCCCTACTAATGGTCCGCGCCCCACTTCGTCAACGCCCGCAACAATAAGCCCCGAGAGGTCAGGCAGGTCTGGAAAAGTGTGTATCTGACTTGCCACGTTAGCCTGCCTCTTTCTGGTGCTTTTGTAGCAGCCTGATAACGGCATCTGCAGCAGTCTCGCTCGCATTCTGGCGTAGGCTCTCATGCAAAGCAGCAAACTGGGCCAGACGTTCGTCTCGGAGCGGCGCATTCTCAAGCCAGAGCAGCGTCTCTCGGGCAATAGCTTCAGGAGATGCAGCGCCCTGTAACAGCTCAGGTACCAGAAATTTACCCGCAAGCAAATTAGGTAGGCTGACATAGGGGACCTTCACCAGAAGGCGAACAATCAACCATGTTAGCCAATGCAGGCAATACACCACCACCATGGGCTTCTTCAGCAACATTGCTTCTAGCGTGGCAGTGCCAGAGGCCAACACCACCACATCGGATGCTGCCATGACAAGGCGCCCTACACCGGCGCCATGGCTGTCATCAAAAATCTGTGCTTCGATACCCGCAACCGCTAAATGCTGTTCGATATCGATTCGCCGTGCGGCATTAATGGCTGGAATAATGAACTTTGCCTTTGGCCTGTCACTTCGCAATAAGAGCGCAGCCGCAAAAAGCTTGGGCGCTAAGCGATTGACCTCGCCACCCCGGCTTCCGGGCAAAAGTGCAATGTATTCCTCTTCATGTTTTAGCCCCAACGCTGCACGGGCCGCTGCCGTGTCGTTCACCAATGGCAAGCTGTCCGCCAAGGGATGACCAACAAATACAGCATTCACGGAGTGCTCGTCATAGAACTTTTTTTCAAATGGCAGCAGGCACAGCACCGTATCGACAGCATCACGAATATCATCTACTCGTCCCTGCCGCCATGCCCATACTGAGGGGCTGACATAGTGCACGGTGGGAATACCCTGCTGCTTTAGTGAAGCTTCGATACGCAAATTGAAATCGGGAGCATCAATACCAATAAAAAGATCAATTTTCTGTTGGGTAAACTCATCCACCAGCGTGTCACGAATCGTGAATAACTCACGTAGACGGCCCAATACCTCCACCAAACCCATGACGGAGAGCCGCTCCATTGGAAAAAGCGAGCGACCGCCTTCGGCAAGCATCTGTGGCCCGCAAATACCAAAAAACTCAACGTTAGGAATGCGTTGACGCAGAGCGCAAATAAGCCCTGCACCCAAGGTATCACCAGAGACCTCACCGGCCACAATACCAATGCGCAGTGGCTTGGTCATGATGATCAGCGCGTAATGCCGCGCGTTGAGGACGTGAGTGAGTCTATAAAGATAGCCAGTTCCGGACACTCCGCGAGCATGCCATCTAGCTCCTGCAATGCATTGTCCAAGGTACGGCTTTCACGAAAAACCACTTTATAGGCACGGCGTAGCTTGCTGATAGTCTCTGGAGACCATCCTCGCCGTTTCATGCCTTCGAAGTTCATGCCATGCGCAGAAGCGGGGTTGCCACCGACCATCACATATGCAGGCACATCTTTTACGATAAGGCTGCAACCGGAGGCCATAGAATACGAACTGATCTGACAGAATTGATGTACTCCAGTCATACCGCCCAGAATAACGTTGTCACCAACGTGCACGTGCCCGGCAAGCCCGCAAGTATTGGCAAAAATATTGTTATCGCCAATCATACAGTCATGGGCAACATGTACCCCCACCATAAACAGGTTGTTGTTGCCGATCCGGGTCAGGCTGTCGTCTTGAAAGGTGCCACGATGTATCGTGACGGACTCACGAATGACATTATTGTCTCCAATCTCTAGACGGGTCAGCTCGCCATTATATTTCTTGTCCTGGCAATCCTCGCCCACACTGGAAAACTGAAATATACGGTTGTTGCTACCGATACGAGTTGGCCCTTTGATAACAACATGCGACGCAATCCATGTCCCTGCCCCGATCGTGACATCTGGACCAATAATACTATACGGCCCTACCTCGACATCGGAGGCCAACTCGGCACGAGGATCAATAATCGCGGTTGGGTGGATCACAGAAATAACCTCTTTTCTTTTTATACTGCCTGCTCGGCGATCAGGATGTCGGCAGTAGCAGCCACCTCACCATCTACAAGAGCACGACAGGAAAATTTATAAATATTAAGTTTGGAACCCGTGAACTCTGCCTGCATATCCAGACGATCCCCAGGAACTACCTGACGCTTGAAACGCACTTTATCAATACCCGCATAAAGATAGATAAAGCCATCAACAGGACGCTTTCCCGTTGTGTAAAACCCGAGAATACCAGCTAACTGTGCCATGCCCTCAAGGATCAGTACACCCGGCATGACAGGCTTACCCGGGAAGTGCCCGAGAAAGAACTCCTCGTTCACCGTCACATTTTTGTAGCCATGAATAAACTTGCCCGCCTCTACATTGGTCACCCGGTCCACCAGCAGGAAAGGGTAGCGCTGTGGCAAATACTCTCGGATTTCCAAAATATCCATCATGGTCATACAGTCCTCAGATCACTTATTTGGCAGGCCCTACAAAGGGGCTCCCGACCGATGAAGTCAAGCCACTATTCTAGTGCCAATGACGCATCAATAAGAGGCTTGTTTTTACAGGGAAAAACAGGTTCAGGAAGGAGTGTCCGATGAGGTCAGCCGAACAATAGTCGCTTCTAGCTGCCGCAGGCGCTGAGCCATGTCATCCAGCTGACGCAGTCGAACCGCTGTTTTACGCCAATTCGCCGACGGCTCCATGCCGGTTCCCGATGAATAAGAACCAGGTGAAGTAATCGATTTGGTGACCATGGTCATGCCCGTGAACTGTACCTTGTCACAGATATCCAGATGTCCAGCCACACCGACACCACCCGCCAGAACACAGTAGGCGCCTATGCGAGTGCTTCCTGCGATACCCACACAGCCGGCAATCGCGGTAAAGGCACCGATCACGACGTTATGAGCGATATGTACTTGATTATCGATGATCACACCTTGATGTATCACCGTATCATCCAACGCGCCACGATCAATCGCCGTATTCGCACCAATGTCTACATCGTCGTGAATTACCACACGGCCAATCTGGGCAATCTTTTCCCAGCGTCCAGCGTCATTGGCAAAACCAAAGCCATCACTACCAATCACCGTACCAGAATGGATATTGACCCGATCACCCAAGACACAATCGTGATAAATCACCGCATTGGATCGGATGCGACAGTCTCGCCCGATACGGACGCGAGACTGAAGCACTGCTCCGGCTTCGATGATGGAGCCAGATCCAATGACCACATCATCACCAACTACCGCACAAGGCCCCACGGCCACACCTGGCTCAATCTGCGCCGACTGACTAACCACTGCAGACGAATGAATTTCTGCAGCAGGACGTGGCGTCCGGTCAAAGAGTCTGGTTACTTTGGCATATGCCAGATAGGGATTTGCCAGCATCAGCGCATTACCGGCAAACCCTTCCGCGTCAGCAGGCCGCAACAATACAGCACCCGCATGGGTTTGCAGCAGCTCACTTGCATAGCGAGGAAGGGCTAGAAAGCTCAGCTGTGTCGGCCCGGCAGCCGTCAGGGTATGCACACCGGAGATTTGCAACGCGGGATCACCGCGTAGCTCAGCTCCTAACATGTCGGCCAGCTCTGCCAGCGACCAGACTGCCTTCTCGCTCACAAGCAACCCCTTACTTAGCAGCGTTAAGCTTTTCAGTGATCTTGCGAGTAATATCTACTGTTGTATCCGCAAAAATCACATTTTTCTTTTCAACAATGATGTCGTAGCCATTCGCTTTACGCAGCTCATCAATCACCGCTTCCATTTTTGGCACCATGCGCTGTAGCAGCTCTGCTTGGACTTCCTGCGTACGCTTTTGCACAGCCTCACCAAGGTTGCGATATTCGCTAAGCTTGCTCTCTGCCTGCTTCTGCATATTCTTCTTATCTGTCTCGCTCAGCACGGTTGAGTCTTTCTGAAAGCGGTCTTCGATTACCTTGACCTCTTTGCGAATAGCCTCCATACGCTCGCGCTGCAATTTCATCTCGACCTGCAGCTTCTCTACTGCTTTTCGAGCGACATCCGTTGCCATTAATGCGGCTTGACTGTCTGCCACAACCACATTCGCAGCAGCCATTGCGGAACCAGATACCAAGCCGGCCACTATACCAACCACCATCAGAGCATGACGCATTGAAAATCCCCTTAAAATCACGGCCATTCGGCCTTGTTGTTATGCCCTCTACCCGTCCTATTAAAACCCTTGACCGATAGTGAACTGGAAAGCCTGCGTATCATCATCAGCCTGCTTATTTAGCGGGCGCGAGAGACTGAAGCTGAGCGGGCCAATCGCCGTCAGCCATTGAAGGTTAACCCCGACACTCGATCGTAGCAGTGAAAGATCGACACCGTATCCCGGCACACTGGTGTCGTAGGCATTACCAATATCATAAAATAAAACCGTTCTGAGCTGACGATTACCGGCTGCAAAAGGCGTTGGTACAATTAATTCTGCGCCACCCTCAATGAGAATATTGCCGCCCACTACCTCAGGATAAGGATCATTCGGACACAAGACAATCGAGCAGCTCTTCGCCCCCAGCGTGTTATCGCTATAACCACGAACGGAGCCAAAGCCACCCGCAAAGTAGTTCTTGTAGAACGGCAAGCGACTAGTATCACCGTAACTATCACCATAGCCCAAGCTGGTATGTAAGCGCGTTACCCACGTATCTCCCAACGGGATAAATAGCTGCCCCTTATAACTCAGCTTGTAATAGCTCAGATCACTGCCGGGCAAGGAGAACTCCGCTCCCACCGATTGCGAAATTCCGCGATCCGCAAACATGCCACGATTAAGAGTATTTCTTCCCCACGAAAGTGAGGCGGTATAATTAAGATAACGATCACCTTCGGTGTTTACAAAATCCGTTACCAGCTTCGATGCAAGCGTTCCCTTAGTAATATCAGTCTTATCTAGGCCAATTGAGAAATTAATGGACTCATTTTCGTCAATTGGGTAACCAAAACTCATATTTCCCCCCATTGAGTTGGTTACATAATTACTGACGTTACGTGCGTCAAACTTCGTCACACGATAAAAAAGATTATAACCGCGACTCACTCCATCCAGAGTAAAATAGGGATCAACAAAGGATAAGTTATAGGAATCCTGGGTCTCTGAACGATTCAGCGCTATCGAGAAACGATTGCCTGTTCCCAGAAAATTTGTCTGACTGACATTGGCACTGAAAATCATACCTGCGCCTTGTGAAAAACCAATGCTGGCGCCAATAGTGCCAGATGGCTGCTCCTTCACAGACACATTTACATCGACTTGATCAGACACACCAGGCACACGCGGCGTATCAATTGTTACTTCCTCAAAATAGCCTAACCGTTGTAAGCGCAGCTTAGATAGATCTAGCTTTTCACTGGATGCCAAAGCCCCTTCGAACTGACGCATTTCACGGCGCAAAACCTGATCATCCGTTTTCATGTTGCCGTTAAAATTAACACGACGCACATACGCTCGCTTGCCCGGATTCACAAAGAAAGTGACGTCAGCTACTTTTGTGTCATCGTGAATATCCGGCACACCATTCACTTCACCAAAAATATAGCCGTCATTCCCCAGCCGTCGCGTCATTAGTTTGGATGTATTAGTGATTCCCGCCTGATTGAAAATATCGTCTTTGCGAACCAACAGAAGGCGCTTAAGAATATCTTCCGACACCGTTAACTCACCAGCAATACGAATTTCTCCGAAACGAAACTGCTCTCCCTCGCTGATATTAAGATCAATAAAGACATCCTTCTTATCAGCCGTCAGCGTGACTTGCGTGGAATTCACCACAAAATTCACATAACCACGATCCATATACCAAGAACGTAAACGCTCCAGATCACCTTGGAGCTTTTCACGAGAGTACTTGTCATCGTTCTTGTAAAACGAGGTAAAGTGAGTTGGCCTCAGCTGAAAAATACTGCGCAACTCCTCATCGCTGAATACCTTGTTACCAACAAAGTTAATACCACTGATGCGAGCAGGCTTACCCTCCTCAATCTGAATATTAAGCGCCACACGATTTCGTGGCTTTGCTTTAGCCTCTACTACAATGCTTGCACCATACCGCCCTTGTGCGATGTACTGACGTTCCAGCTCACGCTTGACGTGATCAAGAACGGAGCGCTGGAACACCATGCCTTCGGCAAGACCTGCCGACTTAAGCCCCTTCAGCAGATTATCTTTCTCAATGGACTTATTGCCCTTGATGTCCAAGCTGACAATCTCTGGGCGCTCGGTAAGCCGGATAACCAATACGTCACCATCCCTGCCAACCTGCACATCCTCAAAGTTACCCGTCTTGAATAAAGCACGGAGAACTTCGGCCAGCCGCGTGTCATCCACGCGATCTCCGGCACTGACTGGCAAAGAAGCATAAACACTGGCCGCAGAAAGTCTGGCCAACCCTTCAAGACGGATATCCTGGATGACAAAGCGCTCATCGGCCTGCGCCGTGCCAACGACACCACACATCACAACAGTTATCGGTAAAATATGCCGCAAAAAACTCATGGGATAACAGACTCCGCGTTCTAGAGGCGGCTTAAATCATTGAATATCGCCAGCAGCATCAGGCTCATCATCATGGCAATGCCAATTCGAAGACCAAACATCTGCACCCTCTCTGACAAGGGGCGACCCGTAATACCTTCTATTGCGTGATACACCAGATGCCCACCATCGAGCACCGGGATCGGCAGTAAATTCAAAACACCTAGACTCACACTCAGCAGCGCCATGAAACCTAGCAACGCCTGCCAGCCTAACGCTGCCGATTGGCCGGCGACTTTAGCAATCGTGATGGGGCCGCTCAAGTTTTCCACACTGATCAAGCCGCGTAACATCTTGCCCATGGACTCAAGCGTAAAAACAATCAACTTGCCTGTCTTGTGTACTGCGGCAACTGCTGCATCAACCGGACCCAGCTGTATGGTCTGACGATAGGCCGCAGGCACTTCGTATGGCTGTTCTTTTAGTGCAATGCCAAGGCGGCCTCGCATTATCCCATGATTATCTTTTTCAGCCGCAGGAGTCAGCTCCAACTGAAGGCGTTCCTCACCGCGCAATAAATCCACCGTCAGTGGCAATTCGGGGCGCACACGCACCACATCAACAAAATCAAACCAGGTATCTACCTGACGTCCATCGACAGCAAGGATGGTATCTCCTGCCTTAATGCCCTGACGCTCGCCAACACTGCCAGAAACAACTTCACCAATGATCGGCTTTAAAACTGGCTGCCACGGGGTAAAGCCAATCTCCCGAAATGGATCAACTTCTCGTCCACCCAGAAAATGATTCAAGGTCAGGATACGATCTTGGCTTCCACTTGTTGCACCAAAAGGCCTGACGGATACGCGCATCTGGCCCGTTTCGCCCATGCGATCAATCAGTGCGTAATTAATAGCTTCCCAGTCTGCGACTGGTGTGCCATCAATCCCGGTAATTTCATCCCCGGACTGCAAGCCCGCCATTGCGGCAGGAGAATCCGGCAAAACACGACCAACAACTGTTGTGAGAGTTTCAGTCGGCTGCAGAAAAAGCACCCAGTACAAAAGAACCGCAAAGAGAAGATTGATCACTGGGCCGGCGGCAACAATCGCCATACGCGCCCATACGGGCTGGTTGTTAAATGCTTTAGGTACATCCTCAGGAGGCACTTCGCCCTCGCGCTCATCCGCCATGCGCACAAAGCCACCTAATGGAATAGCGGCAATCTGGAAAAGGGTTCCATGACGATCCGTCCACTTCAGCAAAGCAGGGCCAAAGCCGATGGAAAAGGTAAGCACCTTTACACCCACACGCCTAGCTACCCAGTAGTGGCCAAACTCATGAATAGCAATCAACGGGCCAAGCACGATGACCGCCGCCAGCACCATCAACAAAATAGAATTCATTGGCCCACCCTCAGACAAAAGCCGGCAGTAGCCGGCAGGCATGATCACGAGCAGTGCGATCTGCCTCGAGGATTGTGGCGAGCTCGTCGGCTGCCATCATTGGCAATTCTGTAAGTGTGCGCTCGATAAGGGCGGGGATATCCATAAAACGTAACCGGCCATCCAGAAAGGCCGTGACCGCAATTTCATTGGCAGCGTTCAGAACTGTAGGCGCCGTGCCTCCCGCACAGATAGCCTCCCTGGCAAGGCGCAGACAGGGAAATCGTGTTTCATCCGGCGCTTCAAAATTGAGGCTGCCTGTTGCAAACAGCTCCAGCGCAGGCACTCCTGCTGAAGTGCGCTCGGGCCAAGCCAAACCCAGAGCGATGGGCGTGCGCATGTCGGGGTTACCCAACTGGGCCAGGGTAGAACCATCCACATACTGTACCAGTGAGTGCACAATGCTCTCTGGATGCACAACAATACGAACATGCTCTGGTGTCGTCCCGAACAGCCAGCACGCCTCAATAAGTTCCAAGCCCTTATTCATCAGTGTTGCTGAGTCCACCGAAATCTTGCGACCCATTGACCACTTTGGGTGCTTGATGGCCTGTTCAGGCGTTGCATCCTGCAACTGGGCAAGGGTCCAGCTTCTGAAAGGACCTCCAGAGGCCGTCAGTAACAAGCGTTCCACGCCAACTTTCGACAATCCACCCTGAAAGCCCGTCGGAAGGCACTGGAAGATAGCGTTATGCTCGGAATCAATCGGGAGCAGAAGCGCACCACTGCGGGCCACCTCTTGCATGAAGAGCGCGCCCGACATAACCAGCGCTTCCTTGTTGGCAAGCAGAATACGCTTGCCCGCTTTGACCGCTGCCAGCGTCGGTAACAGGCCGGCGGCACCAACAATGGCTGCCATGACGGTATCTGTCTCTGGTGCCTCTGCAACCTGACAAAGAGCATCGGCTCCATGCAGAATAGTAATTGACTGGTCAGCCAGCATTTCCTGCAACCGACATGCATCGTCAGCTGTTGCCACTACGGCAACCTCCGGACGGTGCACCCGACAAAGCTGCGCTAGCTCACCCACCCTACTATGCGCCGTCAGTGCATATACTGTGTAGCGATCAGGATGACGCGCAATTACATCCAGTGTACTGGCCCCAATCGAGCCCGTTGCCCCAAGAAGAGTAATGCGCTGCACTGGCATCAGAATCCGCCTGCCAGCCACCAGCCAAGAGCAAATACCGGTGCTGCCGCCGTCAGGCTATCGATACGATCCATGGCGCCACCATGGCCGGGAAAAATGGTGCCGGAGTCCTTCATGCCGGCATGGCGCTTGACCATGGACTCAAAAAGATCACCTAGCACAGAGGCCAGCACCGTCAAGAGACTCAGCCCGAGAAAAGCGATCAACCGCAAACCGGCCAGATCGTTGTACAAGGCCACACCGAAAGCGATTAGCAAGGCCAAGCCTAATCCGCCCAGCATTCCCTCAATCGTCTTACCCGGACTCACTGCCACCGCTAGCTTGTGCTTACCAAACGCACGGCCTGCAAAATAGGCACCTGTATCGGCACCCCAGACCAACAAGAACAGAAACATTAGCCACCAAGGTGATGCGGCATGAAGGCTGGTCAACCCAAGCCATGCTGGCAACAGCAAAAAATATCCGACGGGGGCTAGCACAACACTACGTGCCCACAATGCTGCATTGCCCGGATATCCCGCCACCAACCGGAGTGCCAGCAACCAGAAGCCAACACTCAGGGCATAGAGTGCGGGGGGGAGTGCCGCTAGATCAGCCAACCTGAATGACACCACGGCAACCGACAGCAGCAACACATAAGACACGCGCTGCCAGACAGGTTGCCATCCCATCATGCGAGTCCATTCCCATGCACCAACAATGATGATGGCACCAGCAAAGGAGGCAAACGCTGTTGCGTCAGGAGCAAAGAAAACACTCCAGATCACCACCGGCAATAATAGTAACGCCGTAATGGCACGTTGCATCAATTCAGACATTACGAGCTGCCTCTACTACCTGCTCCGACGTTCGGCCAAAGCGACGCTGGCGGCTGGCATAAACTGCCAGCGCATTATCCAGCGCCACCGCATCAAAATCCGGCCACAACACGTCAGTAAAATAAAACTCGGCATAGGCCATCTGCCAGAGCAAGAAATTGGAAATACGCATTTCACCGCCGGTACGTATCAACAGATCTACGGGAGGCAAGTCAGCCATCTGCACATGCTGCCCCATTTCTGCTGGCGTAATATCATCTAGCGCCAGCCGACCCTGTTGAACCGCCTCAGCCATGTTTCGTGCGGCATTGGCCATGTCCCACTGACCACCGTAGTTCACCGCAATCACTAATGTCATGCGGGCATTGGCTGCCGTTAGCGCAACGGCAGCCGCCATTCCTTGCTGCAGCGCAGGGCTAAAGCCCGCCAGATCACCGATAAACCGCAGGCGAATTCCGTTTTCATGCAACTCGGCCACTTTGCGCGTCAGTGCCTCCAGAAAAAGAGACATAAGAGCAGCCACTTCCTGCTCAGGGCGACGCCAGTTTTCGCTTGAAAAAGCAAAAAGGGTCAGCACGTCCAACTTGCAGCGCGCGGCATACTCGACCAATCGGCGAACAGCCTCTTCACCGGCACGATGGCCCTCCGTCCCTGGCAGACCTCGTTGTTTTGCCCAGCGATTATTGCCATCCATGATGATGGCCACATGACGCGGGCATTCCCCGGCCACTGAGCCGATATCCGGCGCCGCACTCTCGATCACGACCAGTGCCTCCATCAGACTTGCATCAAGTCCTGTTCTTTGGAGGCCAGCATACGATCCACTTCACCAACATATTTGTCCGTTAGCTTCTGCACATCTTCGCTACCCTTGCGATCTTCATCCTCAGAGATCTCCTTCTCCTTCAACAACTCCTTGATGTCGACAAGGATGTCGCGGCGAATATTACGAATTGCCACACGAGCACTTTCGGCTTCGGCACGCGCCACTTTCTGCATGTCCCTGCGAGTCTCTTCTGTCAGCGACGGCAGTGGCACACGAATGACATCACTCGTTACCGGGTTCAGACCAAGATTCGCCGTACGAATAGCCTTATCAATCGCCGCAATCATCGTGCGCTCGTAGGGCTGCACGATCAGTGTGCGGGCATCTTCTACCCCCACATTGGCTACCTGCAACAGCGGCGTATCAGTACCGTAATACGGCACCATCACATCTTTGAGAATCGCCGGATTGGCACGACCGGTACGCACTTTGGAAAATCCCTGCTCAAGAGACTCCAGTGTTTTGTTCATGCGGACTTCGCCGTCTTTTTTCAGATCATTGATCATGCTGATCTCCAGGCAATCAAATGCGCTTTAGCGCGGATTGTTTTCAATCAGCGTGCCTTCCGACTCGCCGACCATGAGATTAAGTAACGCCCCTGCCTTATTCATATTGAACACCCGCAGTGGCATGTTGTGATCGCGACACAGGCAAATAGCCGTGAAATCCATCACACCTAGCTTTTTGTCCAGAACCGTATCAAACGTAAGAAAGTCGTACTTGACGGCCGTAGGATCCTTAACAGGGTCCGCATTATAGACACCGTCTACCTTAGTCGCTTTGAGCACAAGATCGGCGTTAATTTCAATTCCACGTAAGCACGCGGCAGTATCCGTTGTGAAAAACGGATTGCCGGTACCCGCAACAAAAATCAATACATCACCGCTCTGCAAATAACGTAACGCCGCACGGCGGTCGTAATGATCTACCACTCCACTCATGGGAATGGCCGACATCAAACGGGTCTTGATATTGTTGCGCTCCAGCGCATCGCGCATGGCGATGCCATTCATCACGGTCGCCAGCATACCCATGTGGTCACCCGCCACACGATCCAGGCCGGCAGCCTGCAAGGCAGCACCACGAAAGAGGTTGCCCCCACCAACAACGATGCCGATCTGCACACCGATACCCACCAACTGGCCGATCTCCAGTGCAAGACGGGATAGCACTTTGGGATCAAGCCCGATATCGGCATCGCCCGACAGGGCCTCGCCGGACAATTTGAGTAGGATACGCTTGTGTGCAGGATTACGGTCGGCCATGGCGTCCTCGGGCAGTTTCCTGAAAACAGGTTTCAGGACATTACGAAAGTGGCGGAATCTTACCGCAAGATGCGGCGACTTGCCCAAGAAAAAGGCCCCTTTCGGGGCCTTTTTCCTTTAACGACAGTATCTTACTTGCTCGCCGCAGCTGCTGCCTGAGCTTCAGCCACCTCAGCAGCGAAGTCGACTTCCTTCTTCGCGATGCCCTCACCCACTTCCAGGCGAACAAACTTAACAACCTTAGCGCCAGCCTTAGCGAGCAGAGCACCCACCTTAGTTTCTGGGTCCTTCACAAAGGCCTGCTCTACCAGAGAAACCTCGGCCAAGTACTTCTTGACGGCGCCTTCTACCATCTTCTCGACGATATTGGCTGGCTTGCCTGACTCGGCCGCCTTGGCTTCAGCAATTTCACGTTCCTTGGCCACAGCGGCAGCAGGTACGTCTTCTGTATTAATGGCTTCTGGCTTTGCCGCTGCAATGTGCATTGCAACATCGCGGGCCAGCTCATCACTTCCACCTTCCAGAGCCACCACAACGCCAATCTTCAGGCCATGAATGTAGGAAGCCAGCAGAGCGCCTTCAATCAGTTGCGCACGACGCACCTGAATGTTTTCACCAATCTTTTGTACCAGAGCAATACGAGCTTCTTCGACGCTAACGCCGTCGTAGTCCAACCCAGCAATCTTGGCCACATCGGTCTCACGAGCAGCCAACGCAATCTTGGCAACCTTATGGGCAAACGCCGAGAAATTCTCATCGCGCGCCACAAAGTCAGTCTGGCTATTCACTTCCAGAATGATGGATGCATTGCCATCCTGAGCCACGATAATGGCACCTTCAGCGGCAATATTGCCTGCTTTCTTGGCTGCCTTGGCTTGGCCTGACTTACGCAGGTTATCAATCGCCGTTTCGATATCACCGTTAGCTTCAACAAGTGCTTTCTTGCACTCCATCATGCCAAGGCCGGTACGGTCACGCAGTTCTTTCACGAGGCTGGCGGTAATCTCTGCCATGTCAGCGATCCTCTTTAATCAGGGCCGGGGCAACTGCCCGCAGCAGGTATAAATTCTTAAGGCTCATGCCTTTAGATCGGTTTCGCATGATGAACAAAGGGGGCATCGCCCCCTTTGTCTATGCAAGGTCAATGATGCCGATATTACTCGGCAGCCTCACCTTTCACTTCTACAAAGCCATCAGCTTCGCGACCACCGGTGGCAGCAGCGAATTCCTTACCTTCAAGAACGGCGTTAGCCATAGCACCGACGTACAGATTCACAGCGCGAATCGCATCGTCGTTACCTGGGATCACGTAATCCACACCCGTCGGGTTGGAGTTAGTATCAACAATGCCGATAACCGGAATACCCAGCTTGTTAGCTTCGGTAATCGCAATTTTTTCGTGATCAACGTCGACCACAAAAATGGCATCAGGCAGGCCGCCCATGTCCTTGATTCCACCCAGGGACTTTTCCAGCTTGTCCATTTCGCGAGTACGCTCGAGCGCCTCACGCTTGGTCAGCTTAACGAAAGTGCCATCCAGAGCCTGTGCTTCCAGCTCTTTCAGACGCTTGATGGACTGACGAATAGTCTTCCAGTTGGTGAGCATGCCGCCCAACCAGCGATGATCAACGAAAGGCATGCCACAGCGGGCGGCCTGTTCGCGAATAATAGGAGCAGCAGCACGCTTAGTTCCCACGAACAGCACTTTGCTCTTGTTCGATGCCAGCTTGTTGACGTAAGTCAGCGCGTCATTCAGGGCAGGAACAGTGTGCTCGAGGTTAATGATATGAATTTTGTTGCGGGCACCGAAGATGTACTTAGCCATCTTAGGATTCCAAGAACGGGTCTGATGCCCGAAATGTGCGCCGGCTTGCATAAGCTCGCGCATGGTAACTTGTGCCATGAAAAACTCCAGTTTGGGTTAGGCCTCCACATATCCCGATAGCCCACCCTCTTTTCTCAGAAGGCACCCAGGCAGTCGTGACGATATGTGTGCGGTTTATGGGATATCACCTCTCGCCAAATCCTTGATGAACAAGGGTTTGCTGAAAAGCGCCGCGCTTTATACCATAGGCCCCCTTTCGCCTCAACCGCTGTCCGCCCATCGGACGCTACGCCGAGACACCTATGAGTCAGTTGATCAAGACCCCCCAAGACATAGAAGGCATGCGCCTGGCAGGCCGACTAGCCGCAGAGGTACTGGACATGATCGGTCCTCATGTAAAGCCTGGTGTCAGCACCGAGGAGCTGAATCGCCTGTGCCACGACTATATTGTCAACGTGCAGAAAGCCATCCCTGCCCCACTCAACTACAAGGGTTTTCCCAAAAGTATCTGTACCTCGGTCAATCATGTGGTGTGCCATGGTATCCCTACTGAGAGCAAGATCCTTAAGGACGGCGACATCATCAATATCGATGTCACCGTTATAAAAGATGGTTACTTTGGCGATACCAGCAAGATGTACGTGGCAGGCAAAGGCTCGATTCTGGCGGAGCGCTTGATACGGGTCACCCAAGAATGCCTATACCAGTCATTGGCTCTGGTGCGCCCGGGATGCCGTCTGGGTGATATCGGCAATGCCATCCAGAAGCACGCTGAGGCCAACCGATTCTCCGTTGTTCGCGACTTTTGTGGCCACGGCATTGGCAAGGTTTTTCATGAAGAGCCACAAGTTCTCCATTATGGCCAACCAGGTACCGGCATGGAGCTAATGGCAGGCATGACGTTCACCATCGAGCCCATGATCAATGCCGGTAGCTACCATACCAAAGTGCTACCCGATGGATGGACGGCCGTAACCAAGGATCACAAACTCTCTGCCCAGTGGGAGCACACAATACTGGTCACTCCTACGGGGGTGCAGGTACTGACTGCACGCACTGAGGAAGACCTCAGCTTTCTGACCGCCTGAATGCCAGGCACACCATAAGCGGACCCTCATAATGAATACCGCTATTGATACCGTATTGTTTGACCCGGCGTGCCTTGATACCGAAGAGGCTGTGCCACAAGCCGCTTATCGGGAAGCACTACGCCATGCTCGGGAAGTGATATTTGAGCGCTTTCGGGCGGGCGAGGACATCCGGCAACTGGTCAGCATGCGCGCCCATGTGGTCGACCAGATACTCGCTCATGCATGGCGGGCTATTGGCCTTGATGCTTTTCTCGGTATCGCATTACTGGCTGTTGGGGGCTATGGGCGCGGCGAACTGCACCCGGACTCCGATATAGACGTTCTGATTCTGCATGACCAACAACCACTTCATAAAGATGCCGAGCAGGCTATTGGCTCCTTTATTACCTTGCTATGGGACCTTGGACTGGAAGTCGGCTCCAGCGTTCGCTCACAGAGCGAATGCATTGATGCGGCCCGCGAAGACATCACGATTGCCACCAATCTCATGGAGTCTCGTGTCATTTTTGGTCGCGAATCTTTGCGCGAGACCATGATTGCCCAAACGGGCCCCGAACATCTATGGCCCGGCAAGGCCTTCTTCAAGGCCAAATGGGATGAGCAAATCGCTCGCCACTTCAAGCATAACAACACCGAATACAATCTTGAGCCTGACATCAAGAATGCCCCCGGAGGATTACGCGATATTCAAACCGTGGGCTGGGTTGCAAAGCGCCACTTTGGCGCCGAATCCTTAGAAGATTTGATTGGCCACGGCTTTATCACTGAAAGCGAATTTCACCAACTGAATGAAGGCTTGACGCTACTTTGGCGCATCCGCTTTGCATTGCACATGATCACTGGCCGCAACGAAAACCGTTTGTTATTCGACTACCAGCGCCAGGTCGCTCAATTGTTTGGTTATACGGATACAAATGCCAACCGCGCTGTTGAACAACTGATGAAGTCCTATTATCGGGCTGCAATGGCGATTTCGATGCTTAACGAAATGCTATTGCAATACTTTGACGAAACGATCTTGCGTGCCGCAGACAGTGCTGTTATTTCCCCCATAAACTCACGCTTTCAGTTGCGTGACGGCTACATTGAGGCGACTGGAAACGATGTATTTCATCGCACTCCTGCCGCACTGATGGAGATTTTTGTGCTCCTCGGAAATGACGCCGACATTCTTGGCGTACGTGCGAGCACTATCCGCCTCATCATGGAAAGCGCCGACCTGATTGATGATGATTTCCGCAACGACATCCGTAATACATCGCT
>ERZ724527.25-NODE-25-length-67632-cov-13.461252_pt1 | contig 67632 bp, 63 predicted proteins | sample MGYA00376060_ERZ724527 | MGnify/ENA primary metagenome ERZ724527 (study PRJEB28724, sample SAMN07190886) | activated sludge metagenome | isolation source: activated sludge of sewage treatment plant in Hong Hong | place: USA: Christiansburg, Virginia | collected...
GTCGTAGCCACCGACCTCGGCCTCACGTGCCAGGTGGCTGACCATCCGGTCGATCACCCCGGGGTCGGCGTCGCAGCGCCACAGGCGGTCAGCAGCACGTCGCTCTCCGATGAAGGTGTCATAGCCAACGATACCGGGCAAGGACCTGATAACCAGATGGCGAACGCATCAGCACCGCTCGCTCGGGGGAAAGCACGCTGTCGTTCCCCCAGCGGTTGAAGTCAGTTCTCGTAGTTCTCGACCGTCGGCGCCGGGCGTTCGCTGGCGAAGTCCGGGTCCAGGTCGAACTCCCGCCGAGCGCGACGCTGGCGGAGCAGGTCCCAGCACTGATCCAGCTCGACCTCGATCTGGGCGACCCGCTGCCGGTCGGCGTCAGTGGCGCTGCCATCGGCTTCCTTCTGGCGCAGCTTCTGCTCCTCCTCGGTGAGTGCATTGATCGCTGCAAGCTGGGTGTTCTCGGCCATGACCGTCCCCCGTGTCGTCGATGGTGCCAGATGATTTTACTGATCTGCCGGTCCAACCTCCCGGCCATCCTCGACGACGCTGTCATCAGATCGTCCGGAGTTGCGAGCGCTTCGTGCCTGGCAAGCCGTGGCGCAGGCGCTCGGACGTAGGCTCGCCGGCGATGGGCTATTCCAAGTCACTCGCTCTGGAGTCGTGGCTTACGTCGCGTAGAAAGTCGATTGCGCTAATCGCCGAAGCACATGTGGCTATGGGAGAGGTCGACGGACCTGGCCGTCCGCTTGAGCTCGGGCGGCCACTGGCACACTCCTACATCCTGCGTTTGGTAGCCGAGTTTCAGGGCTTCACCCGGGACTTGCACGATCTCTCTGCAGAGCACATCGTGAGTGTCGCCGCTCCTCCGCCGGAGCTGAACGCGCTGTTGACAGCTGCAATCACGCGCGGTCGTGCCATCGATTCCGGTAACGCCACCATGACAGCCCTGCGCATGGATTTCGGTCGCCTGGGCGTGCGCAACCTTGAAGGCAAACTCGGAACCATCAATGCCGCTTGGGCCAGACCGGGAGGCAAGGATCCCGGCAAGTTCGACGCGCTGGTGTCGCTTCGAAACGCGCTCGCCCACGGCAACCAACGCCAGGTAGACGAGTACCAACGCCAGGTAGACGAGTACCGACGGCAGGGTCACCTGGACACCGTCTCGTGGGCTCGCAACCAGCTACCGGTTCTCAATCGTCTATCTCGTGCCTTCGACACGATCTTGTGGGAGCATCTACGAACACGAACAGGAGTGCCGCCGTGGTAGGACCAAGCAAAATTTTGAAGGTCGGAGACCGCGTCACCGTTCCCTGGGGGCCGGAGGAATTGGACGGGCGGGTGGTCGCCGTTTGGGGTGAGCCCGCAACACACGTCCGGGTGGAACTCGACCTGGGCGAAGGAGAGGAGCCGGAAGTCCTCCTGCTCAATCCGGGGATCGTTCGCCGCGCAGCGTAAGCCACAGGGCAGCTGGAACCGTTCAGCGCTGTGCCGGACGGATGCCTCTTAGGCCATCCCGGCGTCCGGGCCCACCACGGCAGACGGGAGTGAGACGACGAAGCGGGCCCCTCCGAGGGGACTGTCGACCAGCCGGACTTTGCCGTCGAGGTCACCGACGATCTCGGCGACGATGGCCAGGCCCAGCCCGGTGCCCTGGTCGGCGGTGCGGGCGGCGTCGAGACGGGTGAACGGTTCGAACACCCGGTTCCGTTCTGGTTCGGGGACGCCCGGGCCGTCGTCGTCGACCGTGATGTCGACGGTCGTGTCGCCTCGCCCCACGGTGACGTCGGTGCGCGAGCGGCGGTGCCGGGCGGCGTTGTCGAGCAGGTTGGTGAGCACCCGATCGATCTGCGCTCCGTCGACCAAGGCGATCGCCGGACCGGTGCACGCGAACGTCACGTCGGGCTCGACCCTGCGGTCGACCACCGTCCGGGTGAGCGCTTCAAGATCGGTGGGAACACGCCGTTTGTGGGTCTCGGACCCGTCGAGCCGGGCGAGGGTCAACAGGTCGGCGACCAGCGTCTCGAGTCGCTGGTGATCGATCAGCGAGTCGCCGATGGCGGCGAGCAGGTTGTCGACCGAGCCGGGGTGCAGCGCAGCCACCTCCAGCACCGCACGCGACGACGCCAGGGGGCTGCGCATCTCGTGGGAGGCGTCGGCCACAAAGCGTTGCTGACGCGCCGACGACGCCTCGAGCCGGGCCAGCATCTCGTTCATCGTGATGGCCAGCCGGGCGATCTCGTCGGAGCTTCCCGGCTCGGGCACCCGACGATGCAGGTCGGCCTGGGTGATGTCGGCCACCTCGTCGGTGATGGCGCCCACCGGGCGAAGCGCCAGGCCCACCAGCAGCCTGGTGGTGGCGGCCACCAGCAGGATCAGCGCCGGAACACCCCACAACAGCGTGCGCGTCAGCGTGGCCAGGGTGTCGTCGGCCGATTCGAGCGATGCGGCGGCCTGGACGGTCACCCGCTTGCCCCCGACCACCGCCGTCGTCGCCACGATGAGGTACCGATCGTCCTCCTCCATCGGGAGGCCGGTCATGATCACGGACTCGTGGTCGCCGACGTCAGGCCGCAGCGTGCTGAGGGGGCTGTCGTCCTCGATGTTCTCGGTGGCGGCGATCACCTTCCCCTTGGCGTCGAGTACCTGGGTGGCGCCCGAGTCCTCGCCCGGAAACGACAGCGGATTGGGCAGCGTGCCCGTGCGGGCGAGCGCGACGACATCGTCGGCCCGAACCCGGGCGGCCACGCGTTCGGCGTCGATCAGCCGGTGTCGAAGCAACCCGACCAGCCCGAACGCCGCCAGGATGAGCGCCACCGACACCACACCGGCGGCCACGACCGTGGTTTGGTTGCGAACCGACCCAGGCAGTCGCACCCGTGTCACTGCCCGGCCAGCTGATACCCGGCGCCGCGGATGGTGCGGATGGTGTCGGTGCCAAAAGGAGCATCGATCTTTCGGCGCAGCGCGCTGATGTGCACCTCCACGACGTTGAGGTCCCCGTCGTAGGCGGCATCCCATACGTGCTCGACGATGCGGGACTTGGTCACCACATCCCCCTGCGATCGCAGGAGGAACTCGAGCACCGAGAACTCCTTGGCCGTCAGCTCGATGTTGGTGTCCCCCCGGACACACGAATGGGTCGCCGGGTCCACCACCAGGTCGCCGACGCTCAGCTTGGTCGGCCGTTCGACGGCACCGCGCCGCAACAATGCTCGGATGTGGGCGACGAGCACGACGAAGGAGAAGGGCTTCGACAGGTACCCGTCGGCCCCGGTGTCGAGCGCCTCGGCCTCGTCCCACTCCCCGTCCTTCGCGGTCAGCATGAGGATCGGCGTCCACACGCCCGCTTCCCGGAGGTGGCTGCACACGGCGTAGCCGCTCATCCCCGGCAACATGATGTCCAACACGATCACGTCGTAGGCCACCTCGGTGGCCATCCACAGGCCCTCATCGCCGGTCGAGGCGATGTCGACGGCAAATCCCTCCGCCTCCAGCCCGCGCTGCACCGCCGCCGCCAGCCGAGGTTCGTCGTCGACTACCAGCACTCTCATGTCCTACCCAGGTTCCTGTCGTCGGCGCTCATCGATGGAGAGTGTGCCCGCTCAACCTGAGGCTCGACTGAAGACGAACCGGGACGGCTGTTGCAGGCCGATCCGACCGTACCTGAAGTTGGGCTGAAGCCGACCGGGTGTTCGGGGGCAGCTTCAGCGTTACCACAGGATGGTGCTTCAAGGTTGCGTCATCGGAACCCTCCGATGCACACCAAAGGAGCCCAACGTGGCAACCACCCACAAGTTCAGGAAGATCGCCTACTCGTCCCTCTTCGGGCTGGGCCTCACCGCCGGAGGCGTGACGATCGCCTCGGCCGCAACCACACAGCAGGCCCCTCCGACCACCGCCGAGGCGCCCGCAGCGGCCGGGAGCCAGGACAAGGCCGACACCGGGACCGACGAGCGGAACGAGCCCGACGAAAAGAACGAGGCCGACGAGAAGCCCGACTACACCAGCTCGGTGACCATCGAGGTCACCCCCGAGGGCCCTGAGGGCAGCGACGCCGACAAGGCCGACGATTCCGAGGACAAGGCCGACAAGGCCGAGCAGGCCAAGCTGGAGAAGGTCGCCAAGATCGACGCCGACGCAGCGTCGAAGGCCGCCACCGACAAGGTGCCCGGCACCGTCGACGAGGTTGAGCTGGACGAGGAGGGCGGCAACGTCGTCTACGAGGTTGACGTCGTCGCACAGGACGGCACCGAGACCGAGGTGATCGTCGACGCCGGCAACGGCAAGATCCTTGCCCAGGAGGTCGACAAGGACGCCGACGAGGCCAAGGCCGATAAGGCCGAGCAGGCCAAGTTGGAGAAGCTGGCCAAGATCGACGCCAACGCTGCTTCGAAGGCCGCCACCGACAAGGTGCCCGGCACCGCCGACAAGGTCGAGTTGGACGAGGAAGACGGCAAGGTGGTCTACGAAGTTGACGTGACCGCCAAGGACGGCACCCAGAGCGAGGTGCTCGTCGACGCCACCAACGGCAAGATCCTCGCCGAGCAGGCCGACTAAGCCCGCAGAAATCGGCTCGCAGGGAGCCGGCAGACAAGGAACGGCGACCGGCCGGGCATCAGCCCGGCCGGTCGCCCGCGTTTGCGGCGCTTCAGGGGGCCTTCAGCTGCGAGGCGCATGATCAACCCATGACCCCCCATGCACCCCCTCCCAACCTCACGCGGATTCTGCTCATCGAGCCCGATTCCAGCCTCGCTGCGGCGTTGACGCTGTTCCTCGAGGCGTCAGGCCACCAGGTGGACGTGGCGGACACCACCTTTGTCGATGGCGAGCAGCGAGCCACAGCCGGCTATGACGCCATCGTGTTGGACGCCGACGAGTTGAGTGAGCCCGCCGCCGCGTTCATGGCCGCGTCTCCGATCCCCGTCGTCGTCTGCACTCGCTCCACCGAACCGGCGGTGCACGAGCAGTTCTGGTCGTTCGGCGCACGGACCGTGCTGCTGAAACCGTTCCCCATGGAGGAGCTCGGGTCGGCCATCTTTGTGGCGCTGATGGTTGGAAGCGATCGCTAGCGGCGAGCGTCGGGGAACGTTGCAGTAAAGCGGGCGCCTCCGAGCGTCGGGCTCGTCCCGGCGTTGACGGTTCCGTCGTGATCGGCGACAACCTCGGCAACGATGGCGAGGCCGAGTCCGGACCCGCCCGCGTCGCGTGACCTCGACTCGTCGAGGCGAACGAACCGCTCGAAGACCCGTTCGCGGTCGTCTTTTGCGATGCCGGCGCCGTCGTCGTCGACCGCCAACACCACATGTCCGTCGTCGGTGCTGGTCAGCGAGATGTCGACCTGAGACTTGGCGTGGCGGAGGGCATTGTCGAGCAGGTTGCGGACCACCCGAACGACCTGGCCCTCGTCGCAGCAAATCTGCCCGGCCGAGACGCCGGCGATGCCCACGGTTGTGTCGCTGACAACCTGCTGTACCTGGCTGAGGATCACATCGTCCAGGTCGATCGGCTTCCAGCCGACCCGCGGGTCGGGTCCGGTGCGTCCGTCACGTCGGGCGAGCAGCAGGAGGTCCTCGACCAGGTGCTGCATGCGAAGATTCTCGTCGAGGACCTCGCCTGCGATCTCACGCAGCAACTCGGGGTTGTCGCTTCTGAGCCCAACTTCGAGTTCGTGGCGGATCACCGCGATCGGGGTGCGCAGCTCGTGGGAGGCGTCGGAGACGAAATGGGCCTGGGCGACATCCGCCGACTCCAGCCGGTCGAGCATGGCGTTCATCGTTCTGGCGAGGCGCCCGATCTCGTCGCCGGAGGTGGGCTCGGGCACCCGGCGGTGCAGGTCGCCGCCTCCGATGTCGGCGACCTCCGAGCGGATCGCTTCCACGGGGCGCAGCGTGCGATCGACGATGAGCCAGGTGACCACTGCGATGAGTGCCAGCAGCACCGGCAGGCCGATCACCAGCGAACGGACGGTGGTGGCGGCGACGCGATCGACGTTCTCGAGGTTGGTGCCAACGACGATCGCATACTTCGGGGTGCCCTCGGTGAGGTGAACATGGACGCGAAAGTTCTCGGGGTCGAGGCCTGCCACCAGCATGGTGACGGTGGTGCCATCGCCTCCTGCGACGACGCGCTGCCGCCCGGCCAAGTTTGCGCTGGCAGTCACCACCTTGCCGTTGGACACATCGATGACCTGGACGAAATCGTCCTGCTCGTCCTCCACCGACAGCTGACTTGGAGGGGTGCCGTCCTCCATCAGCGATTCGATGTCCTGGACCCGTATCTCCAGGGCCGTGTCGATCGCCCTGATCTGCGAGGTGCGCAGTTGATGAACGAGGAGGATGCCGGCCAAAGTCATGGCGATCGCGACGATCACGACGGCCCCAACGCTGGCTCGGACCCGAAGCCCAGCGAGGCGGGCCCTCACGACGTGGTGCCGACCAGGCGGTACCCGGCGCCGCGCACGGTCTGGATCGATTCGGTGCCGTAGGGGATATCGATCTTCTTGCGCAGGTGACGGACATACACCTCGACGATGTTCGGGTCACCGTCGAAGGCGTAGTCCCACACGTGGTCGAGGATCTCGGCCTTTGACCGCACTGTCCCGACGTTGCTTATCAGGTACTCGAGCACTGCAAACTCGCGGGCGGTCAGTTCGATCTCGTCGTCGTCTCGCCAGGCCCGACGCTGCGACGGGTTCACCCGGAGTCCGCCAGCGCTCAGCTGCACCGCACGTTCCGTTTTACCGCGTCGCAGCAACGCACGAATGCGCGCGACGAGCACCAAGTGCGAGAACGGCTTGCGGAGGAAGTCGTCGGCGCCGGTGTCGAGCGCCTCGGTCTCGTCAAGCTCGCCGTCCTTGGCGGTGAGCATCAGGATCGGCGTCCAGTCCCCGGCGTCGCGCAGGTCGCCGCACAACTTGAAGCCGTTGATACCCGGCAACATGATGTCGAGAACGATGGCGTCGTAGGTGTTTTCGGTCGCCATCGCCTTGCCGTCGGTGCCGTCCAAGGCCACATCTACTGCGAAGCCGTCGGCCTCCAAGCCGCGCTTCAGCGAAACGGCGAGCCGCTTCTCGTCCTCAACGACCAGCAGTTTCACATTGCGCCTCGTGGTGTGGGTTCGGCCGTGCCGGCCAACACCGGTTGGGGCCTGTATAGATCATGACACCGGCGACCTGAACACGGGCTGAAACTTCCCGTCCGACCCGCAGGGTGACGGGTCCGACGTTGAGCGTGGCGCGTTCAGCTGCGGTTCAGTTCGAATCAGCGTCCCTTCAGGTTCCGAGGCGCACGATGACCGCTACATCGACCTCGGGGAAAGAACCGACACCATGACAGCAACCATCGCTCCGCCATCGCTCTCGGGGCAACCGCCGAAGCAACGTCCCAGCGTGATCGAGACGGAGGGGCGACACGGCGAGGCGCATCGGCACACCGACGCTCTCCGTGGCCTGCTGCGAGCGGCCCGCCCACATCAGTGGATCAAGAACGCAACGGTCTTGATGATTCCCGGGCTGGGCTTCTACACGCTGGGTGTCGCCGGCCTGGTCGATGCCTTGGTGGCCTGCTCGGCGTTCTGCCTGGCCTCGAGCAGCGTCTATCTCCTGAACGACACGTTGGATCGCGAGGCCGACCGTCACCATCCGGTGAAGCGCCATCGTCCGATCGCCTCGGGGGTTGTCTCGCCGGCGCTCGCGACCGTCGCGTCGGGCGCTGCCGCGCTGACGGCGCTGGCGCTCGGGTTCCTGGTCTCTCCAATGCTCGTTGCGATCATCGCCGCCTACCTGCTACTGACCGCCTCCTACTCCCTGGGCCTGAAGCGCCTGGCCTGGTTGGACGTGACCGTGTTGGCAGCGGGGTTCGTGCTTCGGGTCGTCGCCGGGACGGTCGCCGTCGGTGCCGCCGTTTTACCGCTGCTGCTGGCGGCGGTGTTCGCAGGCGCGGCGTTCATCGCGCTGGGCAAGCGGCGTTCGGAGCTGGTGCTGCTCGGGGACGACGCGTCATCGCATCGCTCGGCGTTGGGTACCTACCGGCTGCGAACGATCGATGCCGGCCTGGCCGGCACCCAAGCGGTTGCGGTCGTGACGTTCGGGCTGTGGGTGCTTGCCCTTGAGTTCGGGCCCGCCGGAGCCGGCCTCGCCCTGCTCGGCGCTGCCGGGTTCTGGGAGGTACTCAACGCCTATCGGCGGCGGCTGATGGGCGGCGGCGGCGGAGACCCAACCCGAGAGCTCCTCGCCAACCACACGCTGTTGCCCGGCCTGCTGGTCGTCGGACTGGTTGCGTTCTCGGCGGGGATCATCTGATGGCAACCACGATGACACCCTCGCCTGGCACGCCGACGGAAGCCGGTGACAAGGATGAGCATGCCCGGCCCGACGACGGTACAGACGCGCCGCCGGGTGCCGTCACCGGCCGTCGTTCGAAGCACCGCATCCGCCGGCTCGCCTGGGTTGTGGTGGCGGCGGGCATCGCCGTCGGATGCGCCGGTGCCGCTCAGGCGCTCGGAGTGCCGGCGGTCCCGGCGGTGGTCGTCGCCGTCGCGCTCAGCGTTGGGCTGTGGGCCTGGGCGGGTCGCCGCCGGCCTCGCCCCCACCTGCTCGTGGCGGTTGGCCTAGCAATCCTTCTGCTCGGAGGCCTCGCGGCGACCAGCTGGTCGTGCACCAGCTACCTCACCGAGCCCGGGTCGGCAACCGTCACCGCCCGAACCAGCGATTGGATGCGCGACCACGGCATGAGCCCGCTGGTCGACCGCCTCGAGCAGCGGCTGTACCCCCCACCGAAGCTGACCGACGACAAGGTTGACCCCAACCAACTCCCCATGGCTGCACCCGGCCGTCCTCACTCCGCACCAGCGCTGTCGCCTCCCGCAGCCCCGGTGTCGACCCCAGCGACCGTCAAAGGCCTGCTCGACGCGCCGCTGCGCGGCGAAGGCACCTGGTCGCCGAGCACCCGCACCGTCAATGGCCGGCCGGTCACCTACACGACGTTTCTGCGGCCCGACCCCGCTCACATGGCGGTGGTGGCCTCTGCGGTCTGGCTCAACCCCGAGGTGACCAACGTGACGTATGTGCCCGGTACCAAACAGGGAACCGGCTGGTCCTGGAACTCCGAAATTCCGGCCACCGAGCGCCCGAAGGCCGTCGCCGCCTTCAACGCCGGCTTCAAGTTCAAGGACATCCGAGGTGGCTACATGGCCGAAGGGCGCAACCCCAGCCCGCTGGTCGACGGGCAGGCGTCCCTGGTGTTGAACGCCAACGGCAACCCTCAGCTGGGCGCTTGGGGAACCGACGTCAAAATGGGCCCGGGCGTGACCTCGGTGGTGCAGAACCTCGACCTCATCGTCAACAACTCCAGGCCCGTCCCCGGACTGCGGTCGGGTGTGAGCAGGGACTGGGGCAAACCCAAGTGGCAGCTTCAGTACACCAACCGGTCGGGTCTCGGCATCACCAACGACGGCGCCCTCATCTACGTTGCCGGATCCAACCTGACGACCGACTCGTTGGCCCAGGCGCTGGCCAACGTCGGGGCGGTGCGGGCGATGGAGTTGGACATCCACGCGACCAACCCGACCTTCAACTTCCTGGCGATCACGCCGGGCAGCGGCGGATCGCTCACCGGGACGAAGCTGGTGCCGGGTTTGGCGAGCGCCGCAGACCGATACCTCCAACCAAGCCAGCGCGACTTCTTCGCAGTCACCACGAAATGAACGCCCACCCCAACATGAACGCCCACCCCAACATGAACGCCGAACCCTGCCGAAGCCGACCCGAATGAGACGTGCCGTGGTCGTCGCAGGATTCATCGGTACGGCCTCGCTGCTGGCGTCGTGCGGCGGCCGCCCGTCGGCATCGGACCAGAAGCGTCCGACGAGCACACGTCAGACCCAGGCAGCCCCGGCCGCTCCGCCCTCGTGCCCAGACGCCCCAAAGGGAAAGGTCCTATCCAAGTCGCTGACCAGCCAAGCGACCGGTGGCACCGAGCGACTCAGGATCTACGCACCGCCGGGCTTCGAGCCGGCAGCATCCCCCTCGGTTCCTTTGCTCGTCCTGCTCCATGGAGGATCGGCTGATGAAACCCAATGGCTGGATGTGGGGGCGGCGAGCGCCGCCGACTGCCTGATCGGATCCGGCGAGATCAAGCCAATGGTGATCGTCGCAGTCGACGGAGGACGCGTTGAAGGCCGGGGGGACGGCTCGCCGCCGGCGATGGAACGATTCGTCGCCGATGAGCTGCTCCCCTACCTTCACAAGGAGTACCCGAGCCTCGGGGGCCGGGACGTCACCAGCATCGGTGGCATCTCGCGAGGGGGTGGCTGGGCGCTGTTCATCGCCGCCGACCGACCGGACCTGTTCAGCGCTGCGGGTGGACACAGTCCCTCGGGGAGGCTGACGCCGAAACAAGAACAATCGCTCGCAGCCCACGACTCCCGCATCTGGCTCGACGTTGGCGACGACGACTCGCTCCGACCGTCGACCTTCGAGCTGGCCGAGTCGCTTCGTTCCATCGGCCTCGGCGTCAGGGCGACGACCTGGCCGGGTGGCCACAACCGCCTCTACTGGAGCGACCATGTTGAGGACTACCTGCGGTTTTACGCACGGGCCTGGTGACCGGCCGACCGCCGACTTCACCGGCGCCACGCTCCCTGTCATGATCGGGCGATGCCCAAGCAACCCAACGTCCTGGTGGTGCTGTCCGATCAGCAACGACCGGACTCATGTGGCGTGTTCGGCCAGCGCCTCGACGTCACTCCCAACCTGGACGCCCTGGCCGCCGACGGCGTCGCCTTCGACAACTCCTTCACCGTCCAGCCGCTGTGCGGACCGTCGCGGGCGGCGTTACAGACCGGGCTGATGCCCACCACCACCGGCTGCTGGCGCAACGGCAGGTCGCTCCCCCAGGATGCGACCACGTTGGCGACCGCGCTCGGGTCGGCCGGCTACTGGACCGGCTACGTCGGCAAGTGGCACCTGGCCTCCGACGGCGGCTACCTGCCCAAGCCGGGCACCGGCGCCACACGGTTTGGCACCCGGCCGGTGCCGCCCGAGCGGCGCGGCGGCTACGAGGACCTGTGGCTGGCGGCCGACTCGCTGGAGGCGACCTCGCTCCCCTACCGGGGCCACGTCTTCGACGGCGACGGCAACAAAGTGCCGCTGAACGGCTTCCGCGTCGATGCGCTGACCGACCTGGCCGTCGACGCCTTGCACGGACGCGCCGACGAGGAGCGCCCGTTCTTCATGTTCGTGTCGTTTCTCGAACCGCACCATCAGAACAATCGATTTCGCACGATCGGCCCCAAGGGCTGGGCCAAGCGATTCGCCGACTACGACGTGCCCGCCGACCTCAAAGGCACGCTGGGCGACTGGCGCTGGAACTATGCGGAGTACCTCGCCTGCTGCGCGTCGATCGACGCCAACCTCGGCCGCCTGACCGGTGCCCTGGAGGCCGCCGGCGAGTTGGACGACACGATCGTCGTCTACTCCTCCGATCACGGCAGCCACTTCCGCACCCGCAACGCCGAGTACAAGCGCTCCCCCCATGACGCCTCGATCCGGGTGCCGCTGGTGGTGCGCGGCCCGGGCTTTCGGGGCGGGCAGCGCAGCGACGCGCTGGTCAGCGGCCTCGACCTGTTGCCGACCCTGGTCTCGGCCGCCGGCGCGGCGCCGGTGCCCGGCGACGGCCACCCGCTGCAGGAGTTCCTCGACGGCCGAGCCACCCGCACGTCGGCCCTGGTGCAGATCAGCGAATCGCAGGTGGGGCGGGCGCTGCGCACCGAGCGCCACACGTACGCGGTGACGGGAGCGGGCCTTGGCCGCCTCGCCCGTTACCGGGACTCGGCCGCCGACGTCTACGAGGAACACCTGCTGTATGACAACGTCGAGGACCCGGCCCAGCGCCACAACCTGGCCGGCACCCCAGTGACCGCCGAACTGAGGCGAACGCTGGCCACCCAGCTCGAGGACGAGATCGAACGCATGGAGGGCAGGCGCCCGCGCATCGACGTCGCGCCGAGCTGACAGGACCACCGATGTACGCCCCCAACTCGATGCCAACCCACGGCTGGGCGCCGCTGCCCGAGGATGTGGCCACGTTGGGTGCCGCCGGGGCCGACCAGGCGGTCGCCTACCTGGCGCACCGCGAGCACAACGACCCCACGCCGCTGCACCGCCTCGACGGCCTCGCCGACGAGCTCGGGGTGGGATCGGTGTTCGTCAAGGACGAGGGATACCGGCTGGGGCTCGGCAGCTTCAAGGCGCTGGGCGGGTCCTACGTCGTGACCCGCCTGGTGCTCGAGGAGGCGGCCCGTCGTCTGGGTCACCCGGTTGACGTCGGCGATCTCCAGACCGACGCCGTCCTTGCTGTGGCCGCCACGATGACGTTCGCCTGCGCCACCGACGGCAACCACGGGCGATCGGTGGCCCAGGGCGCCCAACTGGTCGGCGCCGAGGCGGCGATCTTCATGCACGGCGGCGTCAGCGACGAACGCGTGGCGGCGATCGAGCGCTTCGGCGCCAGGATCATCCGGGTGGACGGCAGCTACGACGATTCCATCATCGAAGCGGCACGGGTGGCCGAGGCCGAGGGCTGGACCGTGCTGTCCGACACCTCGTGGCCCGGCTACGAGGCGATCCCGGCCCTGGTGTCCCAGGGCTACACCGTGCTGGTGCGCGAGTCGCTGGATGCCATGACCAAGCCGCCGACCCACGTGCTGGTCCAGGCCGGGGTCGGCGGGTTTGCTGCGGCCGTCGCCGGGCACCTCGCCGCAGTGTTGGGGGCGGACCGTCCCCACGTGATCGTGGTCGAGCCCGAGCGGGCGGCCTGCCTATTCGCCTCCAACGCTGCGGGCGGCATCGTCACCGTGCCCGGCACCGAGCCGACGGTGATGGCGATGCTCGAGTGCTACGAACCGTCGCCGCTGGCATGGAGGGTGCTCGAACGTGTCGCCGACGGCTTTGTGACGTTGGGCGAGGACGAGTCGCCGGCGGCGATGAGGCGCCTGGCTCAGCCGGCGGCCGGCGACCCACCGATCGTCGCCGGCGAAAGCGGTGTGGCAGGCCTGGCCGGTTTGGTGCAGCTGACCGCAGACCCGGAGCTGCGACGCCAAACCGGGCTGGACGACCACGCCATCGTGCTGGTGATCAACACCGAGGGGGCGACCGATCCGGAGCTGTACACAACTCTGGTGGGGTCCACCCCCGAGCAGGTGCTGTCGGCGGAGGGCTCCGCCCCCTCCTGAGCGATGTCCCACCGGGGGCGGTCAGTCGGCGCTGTCCTCGCTCAGGCCGCGCGCCACCGGTTCGCCCGAGCGCAGGTCGAGCGGCACAGCGAACAGTGACCGCTCACCGCCCGTCTCGTAGCCGATCTTGTCGGTGACCCAGGCGTGGTACACCATCCATCGCCGACCGTCCGCGTCGGTGAAGTCCTCGGCGCCGCCCGGTCCGCTGGCATCGCCGTGGTTGGCCAGCCAGGGCCCATCTCGCTTGGTGCATGGCCCAACCGGCGACTCGCATTGGGCCAACCCAACCGAGTAGTCGGCGCTGTTCCAGTCGTAGGCCGAGTACAACAGCCAGTACGAGTCGCCCAGCGTGGTCATCGACGGTCCCTCGATCAGGGGGCCCTCCCAGTCCTCGGTGGTCTCGAGCAACGCAATCGCGTCGCCAACAAGCGTCATGCCGTCCGCTGAGAGCTGCTGGGTCCACAGCTGGGTGGTGATGTCGCAGCAGTTGCCGTCGTTCTTGAACAGCAGGTACGGCGTGCCGTCGTCGTCGACAAACGGGCTGGCGTCGATCGTGCCGCCGAGCTCGCGCTGGCAGACGAACGGATCGTCCGAACCGTCGACGAAGGGCCCCAGCGGTGAGGACGCCCGGGCGGCGCCGACGCACTGCAGGCCGGACCGGCTGTCGAGCGACGTGTAAGAGAGGACGAAGCCGTCATCGTCGGTTTGCAGTACCGACGGCGCCCACACCAGCCCGGGCTCGGTCCAGCTGGGAAGCGTGGCCATCGCGTCGCCGGCCGGCTTGGCCACCTCTCCCGCCGCTCAGGCGTCGCCGCCCGTTACCGGCCGTGGACCGACCACATAGATCGCAGATGCAACCAGGAAGTACAGCGCGCCGACGAACGTGCCGGTATCGGCCCAGCGAGCCCTCGGCGTTGGGCGCCCAGACGAAATCCGCTCTGCTGAGAGTTGCCGGGTATGAAGCGCTGCGCCGGTGCTGACGTTGAACAACACGGTGCCAAAGGACTGGGCGGCGGCGGCCAGCCACTCGGCCCGAACGCCACCACGCGGCCCGATGCGGGCGCGCTCAGCAGCAACTGGATGAAGCCTGCCGCCGTGAAAAACCACGCGCCGACGAAGAAGGCGGTGTTGGCGCCCATCGTGCCGAGCCACGTCCCCAGCCCGGGCGCAGACCCCAATGCGAACAGGGAGGCGCCGATGATGAACGTCCACGACTGCATGTGCAGTGTGGGGCGAAAAACAAGCGGGGTCGTGGCCGAGGAGCCGACGTCGTCGTGAAAGCCCGAGCTCAAGGAAGTCCCCGCAGGTAGGGGGGCCATGTGAACGCAACGGCGAGGGGGGGCCGGCGGCATCGCTGCCGCCAACGCCCCGTCGCTCAGCTCGTCAGCCTCAGTGAGCGAAGCCCGACTTGGAGGCCTGGGGCCGTGCCCCGGCCTTGAGGTGCTCGACCACCTGCTCGATGGCCAGGCCCAGCTTGTAGGCCATGTCGCGGCTGAAGCCCTCGCGCACGACGACGCGCAGCACGGCGACGTCCTCGGCATCGGCCGGCATCGTGTACGCCGGCACCTGGAACCCGAGGGCCCGCAGCTCGTGGGAGATGTCGAACACGGTGAAGCCGAGGTCGTCATCGCAGTTGAACGAGAGCACCGGGATGGCGGTGCCGTCGGTGATCACGTTCAACCCGTCGATCGTGGCGATGTGCGCGGAGATCATCTGGGCGGTGTCGCGCAACGCCTCCATGATCCGGGTGTAGCCGGTGCGACCCAGCCTGATGAAGTTGTAGTACTGGGCCACCACCTGGTTGCCGGGGCGGGAGAAGTTGAGCGTAAACGTCGGCATGTCGCCGCCCAGGTAGTTGACGTGGAAAACGAGGTCCTCGGGCAGGTACTCCTTGGAGCGCCACACGACGAAGCCGATGCCCGGGTACGTGAGGCCGTACTTGTGGCCGCTGACGTTGATCGAGACCACCCGCGGGTTGCGGAAGTCCCACTCCAGGTCCGGCTGAAGGAAGGGCACGACGAAGCCGCCGCTGGCCCCGTCGACGTGCATGGGGACGTCCGGACCGCCGGACTTGGCCAACTCGTCGAGCATCGCCGAAATCTCGGCGACCGGCTCGAGCTCACCGGTGAACGTCGTGCCGAGAATGGCCAGCACGCCGATCGTGTTCTCATCGACCGCGTCGCGGATCTGCTCGGGGGTCACCACGTAGCGGCCCGGCTCCATCGGCAGGTACTTGGCCTCGACATCGAAGTACTTACAGAACTTCTCCCACACCACCTGCACGTTGGTGCCCAGAATGAAGTTGGGCTTGGAGGCATCCTTGCCCTCGGCCTCGCGCTTGGCGCGCCAGCGCCACTTCATCGCCAGTCCAGCCAGCATGACCGCCTCGGAGGAGCCGATCGTCGACACGCCGGTGGCGGACGTCGCATCGGTCTCGGACAGGTCCTCGGCGTGGAACAGGTCCGCCACCATGTTGACGCAGCGGGTCTCGATCTCGGCGGTCGAGGGGTACTCATCCTTGTCGATCATGTTCTTGTCGAACGTCTCGGACATCAGGCGCTCGGCCTCGTCGTCCATCCACGTCGTCACGAACGTCGCCAGGTTCAGCCGCGAGTTGCCATCGAGCATCAGCTCGTCGTGGATGAAGCGGTACGCGACCTCGGGGTTGTTCTCGTCCTTGGGCATGCGCAGGCTGGGGATGGCCTGCACGCTCAAGCGTTCGGTGAACGCCGGTTGTACGAGACCCGGATCGGCTGCTGGTTCACGGCTCTTCACTGTTGCTTCTCCCTTGATAATGAGTTGTTGATGACCTTAGGTCCGGAGCCGGGCTCCTAGACGACCACCATCGAATACAGGCGGTCCATCGTGTACACCCGGTTTCGCCAGGCGGACAGGGTGGAGGCGGCCAGGCTGACGAGCAGGATGCCCACCAGCACGTCGATCGCCACCCACAGCCGCGAGTCGACCGAGACGGCCACGCTGAGCTGGCGGTACCCGTTGACCGTGTAGGTCATCGGATCGAAGATGTGCAGGGCCTGGATCGGCCCGGCGGTGGTCTGCACCGGATAGATGCCGCCGGAGGAGACCAGCTGCAGCATCAGGAACGCCAGCGTGACGACCCGGCCGACCGCCTCACCGAATATGGCGTTGAACGCCTGGATCATGGCGATGAACGTGGCGGAGACGAGCACGGCGAAGAGCCACATGCCCACCGGGTGCGTCGGTCTGAGCCCGATGACGAGGACGACCCCATACAGGATCGAGGCCTGGATGAAACCGATCACCAAGGCGGGCCAGTACGACGTGAACACCGCACGCGCCAGCCCGACCCCCGCCTCGACCGGGCGTGAGCGAAGCGGGGTGAGGATCATCCAGACGATGATACCGCGACGAACGGCGACAGCGACATGAAGAACGGCGCGAAGCCGGTCCCGAAGGTGTCCGCCTCGTTGAGCGTCTTCTCCTTCAACAGCACCGGCGTGGTCAGCGCCGATGCCACCGAGTCGCGCTGGGCCTCGGTCCGGTTGGGCACCTTGCCCAGGACGGTGGAGAAGCCCTTGTCCAGCTTCTCTGCGCCAGCCGACAGGTCCTCGATGATCGCCGCAAACTCGGCCGCGCCGTCGACCAGCTCGTCGCTTCCGCCGGCGAGCTGGTTGACGCCCTCGTCCAAGGTGGCGATGTCCTTGCGGAGTGCGTCCGCCTGAGCACGCACCTCACCGATCGCAGCGATCGCATCGGCATCACCCTGATCGACCAGGCCGGACAGCGTTGCATTGACCTCGTTCAGCCGCCCCGAGGCCGCCTGAAGCTGTGTGGCCACCTCCTGGGCCGGTGGCAGGTCGACCGCCTGCAGCTTGGCCACTGCGTCGTTGAGCTCTGCGGTGACTTCGGCGATCTTCGCTTGGCGAGGTTGTTCCCCCGTGGGGGACGCAACCGCTGCGCTGAAGTCCTCGGGGATCACGATGGCGAAGTAGTACTTGCCGCTTTCGAGGTCGGCCATCGCCGCCTTCTCGGTCTTCACCGTCGTCCACCCCACCGAACGGGTTCCAGAAGGTCCACAGGTAGAGGGCGCCGTACAGCAGCGGCATCTGGATGACGGTGACGATGGCCAGGCGGGGAAGGGAGAAGTGGAAGTAGCGGCGGGCGTCGCTTCCGAGGGAGAGACCGGCGATCATTGGCTGGCCTCCTGGCCACTGGTGCTGTAGGTGGGAACGGCCGACATGTCGCTCAAGTCGACCACTTTGATGTTCCAATCGGCCGGGGGGCGGTTGGAACAGCCGACGATGATCGACTGCCCCTTGCCCAACTCCACCAGGCGGGCAGCACCTGGGACTGGTCGTCATCGCTGGTCACATCGTCGAGTCGGCCGACGACGAGGAGGGGCGGGCGCCCGATGTTGGCGAGGGAGATCTTCAACAGCAGCTGTTGAATCACCGGCAGGTTCTCGACGATGTCGCCCAGCCGGGGCACGGGCACGTCGCCGAACGTGCCGGAGCACAGCGCCCTCAGGGCGGCGTCGTCAGCCTTGGGAACCCACTTGAAGAACGGCGAGTTCCAACGCAGGTACTCGGTGACGATGCTGCGCACCATCACCGCCGGGTCGATGCCGTCGATCTCGTCGAGGCAACACACCGCCGAGTCCTTGAACGTGGCGCGTGGGTCGTTGGTGTGACCCATGATCATCAAGGTTCCTGCTGACAGGTGCCTGCGTCCGCTGAGGGCCAGCAGCAAGGCCGTGCGCGGCACGCTGGCCGGCGCCAGCAGCCTCGTCACGCCGCCGCTTTCCAAGTCGAGGTCGAGGGGACCAAACATGTGGCCCCGTTCCTCGGTCAGCGCGATCTGTGCCGCGGTGACCAGGGGCCCGGCCCCCGCTGCGGGGCCCGCGTCCTCCGCCGCGTCGTCATCGTCCACTGCACGGTCCTTCTTGGGGTTCTCTGAATCGTTCATGCGGTGCGCGCAGCGCTTCAGATGCCCATGCCGGCGAGCAGCGCCTTGGTACCGTCGCCGCCCAGAGCGTCCAGCTGGCTGGTCAGCATCGCCCGGGGCTCATTGGCCTCCTCGAGCGCCGACAGGTCACACGACGTCCAGCTGAAGGCGTCGTAAGAGCGGAAGAAGAACTGCCCACGGCTCAGGTCGGCCATGTTGGTCCACACGGTGTACTCGGTGGGGGGACCGGCGTTACCGCTGTCGATGCCTTGAAACTTCATGCCTTCGCCGCCACCGGTCGCCGGGCTGGTCGAGAGGGCGCGGGGCCGGTCGAAGTTGTTCATGATGCGCGACAGGTTGTGCATCGCCTTGTCGGGGTCGGCGACCTTCTCGGTGAAGTTGGAGTAGAAGACCGCGCGGATGAAGCGCCCAACCGAGGTGCTCGACCCGGGCAGGGCGGCGGTGGCGATGCCGGAGTCCGGCTGCTTGACGTCGAACGGGCCGGACGCTGCCGAGCTCTGGTCGACGTTGGTGAGGTGCGTCCAGTTGCCCAGGTTGGTCAGGTGCCACGGGAAGGTGGGCCCGTTGGTCATCACGCCGAGCGGGTTGTCGTAAATCTCCTGTTCACCGTCGAGCCACTCGATGACGATCGACGCGCCGGAGCGGTCGTCCACCGACGAGCACTGGCCGAGCACGAACGAACCCAGGTCCCAGGCCTCGAGCGCCTCGAGCGTGTTGGCGACCGCATCCTCCTTGCCGCCGACCGTCGGGTAGGCCAGCAGGCTGAACGTCACGCCTTCGCTGTTCATCCCCTCGCACACCTTCAGGTCGTTCTGAGTGAGCGGCTGCTCCTTGGTCGGCATGCGAGCCGGGGCAGTCACGCCCATGAAGCCGTATCTGGTGGTGTAATGCAGCGGCTTCGAGTCGGGAGCTTCGCTTTCAAACTCCATGCCCGCCGGAACGTAAGTCAGCACCCCAGGGCTCATCGACATCGAGTTCCAGCGTCCGCCCGAAGTAATGAGCGCCGGTGCTGTCGGTGTATTGAAGGGAGGTGCACATGGGTTGCCCTTCTGCGGGCAGAGAGCGGTCAAGCGACCGCGGCCCGACACCACAGCAAAGCCCGCCGACAGTCAACTGTACTCTGTACGTTATTTTTGCATTTGTCGGTTCATTTCACGGTGAGGTGCAAGCCGGCACTCAGGTACGGACCTCGAAGAAATCCCAGATGACCCTGGTGGCGTCGATCTGAGTCGAAACGGGACCGAGCAGCCCCTCATACGCGCCCATGCCGACGCTGCCGGGCCAGCTGTGCTCGCCGCCGTCGATCACGTACAGCTCGACGTCCATGTCGTCCCTGCAGCCCGGCCAGACCTGCAGGCTGACACCCGGCCCCACCTCCTCGGCGGTCGACTCCTCGATCGGCTCGGCGTCGCACCCCGCTCGCTTCGCCCACGCGGCCGACGATGCGAGTGCACCAGGGCGTTCGAGCATGAACGTCAGCCCGGCGGTGGTCTCGGGGCTCAGGCCCAGGTTGGCCGGGCCCTCCCCGATGCCGCCATCGAAGGGGATGAACCGGTCGCCGGTGCCGTGAAAGGACAGCACCGGCTTGGCGACGTCCGGCGCGCATCCCTTCGGGTCGTACAGCCCGGAGACCGTCGCCAACACGGCGATGCGGTCGGACAACCCGCAGGTGACAATCGACGCGAACACCCCGCCCACGGCGAAGCCGGTGGCCAGCACCCGCTCGGGATCGATGCACGTGGTGGCCTCCACGTCATCGAGCACGTCCGCGACAAAGGCCACGTCGTCGGTCCAGCCGTCGGTGTCGACGTAGTTCCAGGTGAGCAACGCTCCGGCACCGTTGACCGGCTCGGGAGTGACGACGACGGCGCCCACTTCGTCAGCGAGCACCGACCCGTCGGCATCGGCCTTGGTGAACCCGCTGAAGTCGGTTTCCATCTCGGCCGGGGAGTAGGCCGGGAAGTCGAGCACCAACGGCGCCGCATCCCCGGCCCCCCCACCATCTCCGTCTACATCGCCCGGTCCACCACGGGGGATGTAGCGGAGGTAGGAGCGCTCCCGGCCGCCGCTGGTGATCGTTACCATCGACTCGCCCGGTTCGGGTCGCTTGGCCTCGCACCCGCCGGACGCCGCACCCGTCGTCGCTGCGCTGGTCGAAGTGGCACTCGCTGCGCTGCTCGTTGACGGAACAGAAGCTGGATTGGATGCTGCGCCGTCGCCGCCACCACAGCCCGCAAGAGTCAGCGCAATGGCGGCCATTCCGGTAACGATTCGGCCGCCGGCGAGGAGAGTCATGAGAGACGACCGTACTCCCAGGTCAGAAGCTTCTCAGAGGCGCCCAGGGCGTCGAAGGTGCTGGTCGGCCCCACCCGCCCCGCTCATTCATTCTGAGAAACCTGTTCGATGACGGAACAGGCACTGCTCAGAGAGAACAGCGCCTTCGAAATGAGAACGGGTCGTGAAACCCCATGGCTCCCCTCCTCCGCGCCGACCCGCTCCACCACACTGATACGTGGGAAACGAGCGCAAGGACACACGCGGGACCGACGCCGAGGGGCGCTTACCGGTGGACGCGCTCGGGCGAGGAGCTCGGCGCAACCCTTGACGTGGGACGCTGGGCGATCAGGTGGCTGAGCCGAACAGCCACCCATGACCCCCACGCTTGACCGCCACCGCCGCAACAACCACAGCATGCATCGCCCGACAGGCTCGACCCACCGCACTCCCAGACGCAGCCGACGCTAGCTCCGAGCGGCGACCAGCTCGACGCCATACCGGCTGAGTACCCGGTCGGCGGTGACCAATGCCGGCACGTCCAACTGCGCCTGAGCGACGAGCATGCGAGCGAACGGATCACGATGGTGCATCGACAGTTGTCCGAGCGCAACCTTGATTCCCAGTTCCCAGGCGTGACCGCAGAGAAGAACACCTCGGAGGCCTGCTCCAGCTTGGAACGACACTCAGGCCCCATCTCGTCGTTCCTCTCGATCCACCACAGGGCGACGTGGCTGTCGACCAGCAGCCTCACAGCAACGGAGACTCGGCGGACTCGTCGAAGCGTGCGACTACCTGCTTCGGCCTAGCGAGTCAGCTCGGATAAGCGACTCTTCGCCTCGTGCGTGTTCACGACAAGGGCCGACATGGGCAGAGCTTAGCTAAGCCTTAGCTCAGCCCGGACTGTCGGCATCAGCGCGACGGCGAGGGACGCTCGGTAACCATGCCGACCAGGCCGCGGAGAACCAGCGCCAAGCCGGGCACCAGCAGCCACAGACCGAGCACAAACCCGTTGGCGACCAACATGATCCCGACGCCGAGGACCAACGGCCTCAGCGACGCTTCCACCGCCCCGCTCCCCCCGGGCTCGCCCCCGCCGCCGACCACTCGGACGCCGAGATCGACGCGCTCGTCGCCTACGTTGGCAGCCTGGTCGGGCCCGGCGGTCCCGGGCCGGCGATCCCCGAGGTCGACGTCGCCGACCCGGACCTGGCGCTGGGCGGCGAGTTGTACCGGGCCAACTGTGCGGCATGCCACAACGCCTCCGGTTCGGGTGGCGCGCTGCCAGGGCCGGGCTGCACCGACGCTGTGGAACGCAACGGCGACCCAACTGGTCGAGGCGATGCGCACCGGGCCCGGACAGATGCCGGTGTTCGGCCCCGACACGCTCTCCCGCTCGGAGGCGGACAACATCGCCGCCTATGCCCTCACGCTGAGCAACCGCGAGGGCCGGGGCGGCTTCGACCTGGGGGCGATCGGGCCGGTGCCCGAGGGGTTCGTCGCCTGGGTGGCGCTGACCACGGTGCTCTTCGGCGTCATGCGCTGGATCACCCGCCGGCCCAAGCCCGCCAACTCCGACGACGATCGGGGCAAGCGGTGAGCGGCCACTCCGACGACAGCGAGACGAAGACCGGCGACGACCGGGGGACCGACAGCGACGGGCCGATCGATCCGGCGCTCGTTCCCCGGGCCGTGGACGCCCACCTGATCATCGGCGGCCGGGTCACCGTGCCGGTCCTGGCCTTCGCGGTGGCGATCCTCGCCTCGATTGCGCTGGCCTGGGTGTACGCCATCGGGGGCCAACCACAGGCGGAGGGCATCTTCCTGGCGCTGGCGTTGGCCGGCATCGGCATCGGCCTGGTGTCGTGGGCGCACCGCTTCCTTCCCGCCGAGGAGGTCGAGGAGCACCGGGCGCCGCTCGCCTCGCCGGCGGCGGAGCTCGAGGCCCTGGAGGACGACCTGGACCTCGCCGACGAGGAGGTGGGCCGCCGCAAGATCCTGGTGCGCATGCTCGGCGGCGTCGCTGCCGCATTCGGCGTCGCCGTGCTGTTTCCCCTCCGGTCACTGGGCCCGCGTCCGGGTCAAGGGCTGACCACCACGCCGATGGGCAAGGGCGTGCGCCTGGTAACGCCCGAAGGTTCGCCGGTGAAGCCCGGCGACATCGCCACGTCGGGCGTGCTGACCGTCATGCCCGAGGGCCACCTCGACGATGCCAACTCCCCCACCCTGCTGATCCGCCTGACCGCCCAGCAGTTCGGCCCCCAGACCAGCCGCGAGGGCTACGGGTTGGGCACCCTGGTGGCGTTCTCCAAGATCTGCACCCACGCCGGTTGCCCGGTCGGACTGTACGAGTCCAACCAGGGCCTGCTGTTCTGCCCCTGCCACCAGAGCACGTTCGACGTCACCAAGGGATGCAAAGTGATCTTCGGTCCGGCCCCCCGGGACCTGCCCCAGTTGCCGATCGGCATGGACGACGACGGATATCTCGTGGCCGAAGGCGATTTCGAACGGCCGGTCGGGCCCGGCTTCTGGACCCAGGACCGCGACTCGTGAGCGCCCCCAAGCCGGTGCTCACCGTGCGGCTGCTCACCTGGTTCGACGAGCGGCTCGGCGGGGCGAAGTACACCAGGAAGCTGCTCGACAAGGTGTTCCCCGACCACTGGTCGTTCCTCTTCGGCGAAGTGGCGCTCTACAGCTTCGTCGTGCAGTTGCTCACCGGAACGTGGCTGTCGTTCTTCTACGAGCCGTCGTTTCAGAGCGTCGTGTACAACGGCAGCTTCGAGAAGCTGCAGGGCGTCGAGATGTCGGCGGCGTACAGGTCGGCGATCTCGCTCAGCTTCGACGTGCGAGCCGGCCTGGTGATGCGCCAGATCCACCACTGGGCGGCGCTGATCTTCGTGGCGGCGATCGTCGTGCACATGGCCCGCATCTTCTTCACCGGCGCCTTCCGCAAGCCCCGTGAGATCAACTGGGTGGTCGGCGTCACCATGCTGCTGCTGGGCATGGTGAACGGATTCGCCGGCTATTCGCTGCTCGACGACCAGCTGTCGGCGGTCGGGCTGCGCATCGCCAACTCGATGATCCTGTCCATCCCGGTCGGCGGCACCTGGCTGTCGTCGCTGGCGTTCGGGGGCCCCTACCCGGGACCCGACACCCTGCAGCGCCTGTTCGTCGCCCACGTGCTGTTGGTGCCGGCTCTGCTCACCGGGCTGATCGGCGTGCACCTGGCGCTGCTGATCCGATCCAAACACACCCACTTCCCGGGCAAACGGGAGCGCGAGGACAACGTGGTCGGCCAGCGCCTATGGCCCACCTACGCTGCCAAGGCGATCGGGCTGTTCTTCCTCACCGCCGCCCTCCTCGCACTGCTGGGCGGCGTCGCACAGATCAACGCCATCTCGAACTACGGGCCCTTCCGGGTGGCCAACGTGTCGTCGGCCTCCCAGCCCGACTGGTACATGGGCTGGCCGGACGGTGCGCTGAGGCTGTTCCCCAACTGGGAGATCCGCCTCGGCGGCTACACGGTGGCCAACGTGTTCTTCCCCGGGGTGCTGCTCATCGGCGCAGTGTTCACGCTGATCTACCTGTGGCCGTGGATCGAGGCGCGCAAGTTCGGCGACGACGAGACGCACAACGTGCTCGAGCGGCCCCGCGACAACCCGCTGCGCACCGGCATCGGCGTGGGAGGGCTGACGTTCCTCGGGGTGCTGCTGGTCGCCGGCAGCTCCGACGTCATCTCGATCACGTTCGGGCTGTCGGTGAACGCCGTGATCTGGACCCTGAGGGTCCGGTTGTTTGTCCTGCCGCCGATCACCGGGCGTATCGCGGTCCAGCTGTGCCGGGAGCTGCAGGCACGGGACCGGGCCGAAGCGCCGGTCGAGAGCGACTCAGCCCGCTGAGGCGAGGGCCGCCCCAGACGCCCTCCTTCTCGCGCACGGAGATGGCGAACTCCGGGCAATCCTGGCGCACGGGACACTCGGCACACACCGCCTTCGCCCGTCCGGACTCCTCCTCGGTGGGAGGGTAGAAGATGCTCGATTCGAGACCTGCGCACGAACGTTGGCCTCCGCCCTTGGCGCACTTGGCTAGTGGACCGGCAACATCGGCAGTTGGCACCTGGCCAGCGTTGGGGGGGCTACGAGCATCTCTGGCTGGCTGCGGACTCGTTGGAGGCCACCTCGCCCCCCCTCCCGGGGGCACGTCTTCGACGGCGACGGCAACCGGGTGAAACTCAACGGCTCATCGAATTGCGTCGGGCGCTCGCCGCCCAGCCGGCCGACGAGGTCCGACCTCTCACCACCTCCAAGGGTGCGATGCCTCCGAAGATACCCGCCTCGATTTCGCGAACCTGTTCGGAAATCGAACCTATACTTCGGATTCAGAATCGATTCCGATTTACGACACCCACCACGGCCTCGGACCCACTCCTGCCGTGGTAGCCGTCCAGGAGGCCAGACGTGGACCCCAATTCGCACCCGATGAACCAGACGCTCGACCTCCTTGGACGACGTTGGGTCCTTCGAATCCTGTGGGAGCTCCACCGACGCGAGGAGTTGGGGGCCGCGGCGCTGCGTGACCGGTGCGAAGGGATCTCCACCAGCGTGCTTCACTCGCGCCTCGCCGACCTGCTCGCAGCCGGCCTGGTTGAGCAGCGCGCCCCTCGCGGCAACTACCGATTGACCCGATCGGGCCAGGATCTCGATACCGCACTCGACGCCATCGAGTTCTGGACCACAAGGTGGAGCGGAACTCCCGGCCAGTGAACGGATCAATGACCTACCCGGTTGAGGCGAGTGCCGCACGACGCTGACGACGCCGCCGGCGCACCAGCCGCTGCCGCTCTACGGCCGTGAGGCCACCCCACACGCCTTCCTTCTCTCGCACCGTGAGGGCGAATTCCAGGCAGTCCTGACGCACCGGACACTCGGCACAGACCGCCTTGGCCCGACCGGCCTCTCGATCGGTGGGCGGGTAGAAGATGCTCGAATCGAGTCCGACGCACGAGGCGTTTCGCTGCCATGTCTGCATAGATCAAATATTACGGTGTCGTGACGAACAACTCAAAACACCATACGCCGCAACGGCTGTGAGAATTCTCATGCATGACGATTCTGCAACCAAACGGGACCCCGACCGCATATTCCGCGGCCCTCACCCGAACTACCCGTCAGCCCTCAGGTCGGCCAACAGCTCGGCCGTGGTCTCGCCACCCAGGGTCACCGACGCCTGGTATTCGGAGTGGTTGACCGCCAGTTCCACCGGCCCGGCGGCGAATGCCTCCACCTCGGACTCGGTGAGCACAAAGCCGATGTAATGCACCGACGCCGTGATCTCCTCACGGGTCAACTGCGCCTCGTGGTCGGCCTCGGGGATATCGACAATGACCGTGCCATCGGACAGCCGCAGCTCGATCGACTTTTCGATCCCCACCAGCTTGGGCAGCCACGACCGCAGATCCTCGTCGGAGGTCAACTCGATGAACAACGTCGCCGAGAGGCTGCCCGGTTCGGGAATCAGCTTGTTGTACACCGCCAGCTCCCCCTCGATGGCCGCATCGGAGTCCATCCGCTCCACTCGCGCCATCTCCTGAATCTGAAAGCGCATCGTCTCGCGATTCTCAAACACCAGCGTGACAAATTCGCCTACGCCGATGCGCCGACGCTTCTTCAACGCAATGATGCGGGTGCGGAACTCGTCGCGCTCGTCCTCATAGGCGGCGTTGTCGACGATGTCGTCCAAGGTCAGCGATCTGGTCATGACGGTTCTCCTGTCAGCTTTCGATGAGTGCTGCAACGACGGACCGCGACCGACTGAGTCGATCGCGGTCCGCGAGGATTCTGGACTGCGGCCGTCGTGGACGACCTCGGACCGGCTCGTTAGGAAATCGACTCGAGCGCCTGGCCGAAGCGACCAGCGTGGCTCTTCTCGGCACGCGCCAGCGTCTCGAGCCACTCGGCGACATCTTCGAAGCCCTCGTCGCGAGCGGTCTTGGCGAAGCCCGGGTACATCTCGGTGTACTCGTAGGTCTCACCGGCGATTGCCGAACGCAGGTTGTCGGCCGACGAGCCAACCGGCTCGCCCGTTGCCGGATCGCCCGTGGGGGCGAGGAAGTCGAAGTGACCAAACGCGTGGCCCGTCTCACCGTCGGCGACCGACTTGAACAGCGCCGCCACGTCGGGCAGCCCCTCAACGTCGGCCTTCTGGGCGAAGTACAGGTAGCGGCGGTTGGCCTGCGACTCGCCGGCGAACGCCTCCTTCAGGTTGGATTCGGTCTGCGATCCCTTGAGTTCTGCCATGGTGTGTCCCTCACTCCCCGGTGGATGATTTGGAGAGGCAGTCCCGGCACCGGCCACGGAAGACCACCTCGGTTTCCTCGACCCGAAAACCGCCACGTTGATGTGACGGCACTCGAACCTCGGTTGTGTTGGCGGTGACGTCTCGAATGGCGCCGCAGTCGTCACACACCAGGTGATGGTGTGGCTCGACGTTGGGATCGAAACGGGCCGAACCAGTGCCGAGGTCGATCTTGTTGATCTCCCCCAACTCGGTCAGCTCCGCCAGCGTTTGGTACACCGTGCGCAACGACACGGTGGGCATGTCGACGACGATGTCGCCGTACACGCCCTCGGCCGTGGGATGGCGCAGGTTGTTGTCGAGGGCCCGGAAGATGCGCTGGCGCTGTGGGGTGACCTTGCGCCCCGTGCCACGAAACAGCGTCGTGAGCTCCTCCGGTGTCCTCATGAACGCAAGATAACACCGCGCTGCTGAACAGCCAAGCCTGCTTGTCAACAATGATTGTTGGTAAGCGCTCAAGCTTCAACCCTGCCCGCCGCAGGTGGCCCGCGCTTCGATCGTGTCCCGGCTTGAAGGAGACCGAGAGTGCCCGGCGCGTCAGGTACGGTCACGGTTCCCGCCCGTCCGCCCGACGGTGGGCGGCCACCCCGGAGGCAGCCATGGTTCAGAGCGAGCGACCCCGTCACAACATGGTTGGCGAAGACGGCATCAGTTCCAACGCCGGCAGTAGGAACATGGACCGGCTGAAACGATTTGGCCCGTCAGGTGTGCTGGGACTGCTGCTGCTGGCATTTGTGTTGGGCAACACCGACTCCACCACGGTGAGCTTTCTGTTCTTTTCCGTCGACATACCACTGATCATCGTGTTGGTTGCCACCGCTGCGGTGGGATCGATCATGACGCTGCTTGTGCAACGCAAGAGCCGCAAGGCCAGGCGCCGTGACAGGTCGGAAGCCAAGGGCGGGCGCAGGCGCTGAGCCGACGAAGCTCGCGTCGGCATCCGAAAATGGTGCCCTCAGCTGCGGCTGAGCACGTCACCGCTGAGAATGATCACGAACTCATGATCCTCGGTGAGCACGTTCAGATACCCGGGGTCGATGCTCAGCACGTACCCGGTGACCGTGCCGTTTGTGGTCTCGATCCGCTCCCGAGGTACCCATGGCGTCTGCGTGAGCAAAGCGACGAGCAGCATTCCCGCCGCGAGGATCCAGCCCAGCCGCTCGATGGCCGCGGTCAGGGCCCGGCGCGGAAAGCTGTCGAGCCGAAGTTGCCGGACGAGCACCAATGCGCCGAAAACAGCTGCGGTGATCGGCAGCAGCCACCAGGCGCGGAAGCTCATGGTGAGCGACAACAATGCACTGATCGCAAGCCCCGCGAGCAACACCACCGTCGGGCGGCGTCCGCTTGGCGACCATAAGAAGGCGGCGACCAACAGCGGCAGCATCACCACCAGCAGCGGCGCCACCACCAACCGGCCGGTCATAAACGACCCGAACAGGATCCTCAATCCGTCATCGAGGCCCAAGGTGGTGCTCACGAGGAACGCCGTGTCCCAGTTGTATCCGGAGATGGCAAAAAGTCGCACGACCAGGAACACAAAGAGCCACGCCGCAAGCGGTGCAGCGCCACCCGGGAGCTCGACCGGTCTCGTACGCTCAACCACTCGCGAATCGTTCGCTTCCTGAGGGTCATCCACGGTCATCGGCGCAACCTACCGGCGGAGCGACCCTTCGTCACCGGTTGCCAGGTGACACGGAGCAGGCACCTGAACCGTCCATCGCGGAGTTTCAACCGCATTGGGCCACGGTGGTTGGGTCGGTAACTTGCGAGAGGCGTTCGCCCGCCGAGGCGAGGCGAAACCGAAAGGTCATGCTCATCGATTGGGTGGGGGAGGAAGGCATCATGCAGACATCGTTGGATCTCACCGGGGCAAATTGCCCGTACTGCTTCCAGGACACGCTTGCCGGCCTCACACGCATCGAAGGTGTCAGCAACGTCCATGGATCGATGGGGGGATCGTGCATCGTGATCGATCACGATGACGAGGTGACCGTCGATGCACTGGTCAAATTGATTCACGGCCATCTGCATGGGGTCCAGAAGTTCTCCAACGAGATCGAAATGGTGTCGGTGGATCTCTCGCCCCTTGCGAGATCGTGCGTGCACAGCCACGCCACCCCTCAGGCCTCGTCTGGCTCGTCGGCCTCGTCTGGCTCGTCGACAGGTTCGGAGGACGCGGTTGGGGTCGACCCGACGATGACGTTGGGTGAGATCGTGACCCTCAGGCCTTCTCTGGCTGCAGAGCTCCAAAGGAGGGGGTTCGACTTCTGCTGCCACGGTGACCGACCGCTGGCGGACGCAGCCGCAGACCTCGATCTTGATGCACAGACTGTGGCCGAGGAACTGTCGGCCATCCGTCAGGATGAACCTCCCGCAGCCTGGGCGTTTCTCGGTCCCGTCGAACTGATCGATCACATCGAGTCCACCCATCACCGCTACCTGTGGGACGAACTCCCACGTCTGGGCGCACTCATCGACAAGATCGTCGCGGTCCACGGTGGCCGGCATCCTGAGCTCGCGGAGGTTCAGCGCCTCTATGTCCAACTTCGCAACGACTTCGAGCCGCACCTCACCAACGAGGAGCAGAACGTGTTCCCGGCGATGCGCGAACTGATGGGTTCTCCAGGAAACCAGCCAGGTTCTGTCGCCCCTGAGCTCCCCGGTGAGATCCGTTCCCTGATGGACGAACATGAAGTCGTGGGTGATCTCCTTGAGGAGCTCCGGAGCATCACAAACGACTACACGGTCCCGGACGACGGGTGTGCCTCCTACGCGGAGACGTACCGGGCGCTGGGGGCACTTGAATCCGACACCCACCTTCACGTCCACAAAGAAAACAACGTGCTGTTCCCCGCCATTGACAAGCGGGATTGACCGGAGCGATCTTCGGGTCAGCCGCGGTCGTTCTGACGGGACGAGACCGATGCAGATCGACGCTGTGGTGCACTCACCGGCGTCGATGCCGACGGCTCACCGACCTGACGGCGGCGAAACTCGAACTTCGAACCCGTGGAGAATTCGGTCAGCGTGACCGAGTCGGGCTGTGGCGCCGGCTCGGTGTCGGGGTGATCGGTGATCGTCCAGGTGGCCACTTCGCTGACGAGGCGAGCGATCCGAACAGTGCGAACCAGGCAGACGGCGGCGGCCCTCAGGATGGCGTCGCCTCCGGGGCCTGCCATCAGCGCCGCCCAGGTCAGGCCATCGACCTCGCCGACCGCAGAACACGGGCGCAACCTGACCAGCAACTGGTCGCCCGCTCCGGAGCAGCGAAGATCGAGGTCGACGTAGCTGCGGGGCAGGAACAACGGGTGCACCGCAAGCACCTCGGCCAGCCCCGCAAGGGTGGCCGGTGTGTCGAGCGCGGTGGCCAGCCGCTTGGTGCTGAGCCCGGCGATACCGGAGGCCTGGGCGATGCCGATGGCGGTGACGTCGGCAGGTCCTACCCGCTCGGCCACCTCGACGAGGAAGGCCCGGGAGAGCAGCTGGCCCTGGAGGGCCACCTCGTCGGCGATGGCCGACAGTGTGGCGGAGGAGAACCGCTCCATCACCAGGTCGACGTCGAGAGGGCCCGCATAGTCGGCCCAGCCGTCGTCGTCGGGCAGCGACGGGTCGGGCACTGCCAACGGCACCTTGGCCGCGCCACTTGCGGCAAGCGCAAGCGCACCGGGCGGCACGGGCAACTCGTCGTTGGCCTCGTCGATGACGACGGTCCACTCGCAGTGGGGGACGCGATCGGTCGGCACGCGAGGCGGCCGGTGCACCGGACGCATGCGGGCCCTGGGGTTGGTGGCGATGGCCGTTGCATCAAAGGTGGGGTCCTCGATGTCGTGGCACATCGTCGTGACGTACTCGTCCCCCATCGTCTCGACGTCCATCAGCGCGCCGCAGTGGCCCAGCTGAAAGCTGCCGTGGCGGTCGTCGTCGACGACAAACCGGAAGTCCATGAACTCGGGCGGCGCACCGACGTCGAGTTGGATGCCCTTGAAGATCGTCTCGACCGTGTCACCCTCGAAACCCAGCAGCGCCTGCATGCGTTTGGTGTAGATCGGGCTGGCCGCCATCCACTCCCCGATCGCCACCTCGGCCATCGGCTCCCGCCCCAGGAGGGCGATCACGTGGGGCATGCCTGCGCGATCGATGAGGTGACCGGCCAGCAGCAACTCCCGCACCAGTTCCGCCAGGTCGCCGTGAGACCTGCCGCTCCACGGGGTCCCGGGGACCGGCGCAGTCATATCGCTGCCATTCAGGGCTCGAAGTCCAGACCGAGCAGCTTGATGGCGTTACCCCGGGCGATCTTGTTGATCGTCGGTTGGGGCAGGTGCCCGAACAACTCCTCGGCCACCTGTTTGGACCGCGGAAACGTGCCGTCCTGGTGCGGATAGTCGGTCTCGAAGAGCACGTTGTCCTCGCCGATGCGGTCCAACAGGTCGATGCCGACGGTGTCTTTGAAAAAACAGGCCGAGATGTGCTCGCGGTAGTAGTCCGACGGCGGCCGTTGGGAGCGCTCCTCCCCCTGGGCCCACTGGTGTGTTTGCCAGGTGTCGTCCGCCCGCTCGACGAAGTAGGGGATCCAGCCGATCTGGCTCTCCGCATACAGCAGCTGAATGCCGGGGAACCGGTCGAACACTCCGGAGAACAGCCAGTCGACCATGGAGGCGACGCTGTTGCAGGCGATCAGGTTGGCGGCGACCACCGTGGGCGCGTCGGGGGATGTGGTGACCGTCTTGGTGCCCGACCCGATGTGCATGGCCAGAACGGTGCTGGTCTCCTCGCAGGCCTGGAAAAACGGGTCCCAGTGCCGGGTGTGGATGCTGGGCAGGCCAAGCCACGACGGCAGCTCGGAGAACGCCACGGCTCGACAGCCCCTGGCGGCATTGCGTCGAACCTCGGCCGCTGCCAACTGCGGGTCCCACAGTGGCACCACGCACAACGGGATGAGGCGACCGGCGCTGTCACCGCACCACTCGTCGATCATGAAGTCGTTGTACGCCTCGATACAGAGGCGACCCAGCGTGCGGTCCTCGACCTCGGAGAACAGTTGTCCGCAGAAGCGGGGATAGTTGGGAAAGCACAGGCTGGCCTCCACATGGTTGGCCTCCATGTCGGCCACGCGTGCGACCGGGTCGTAGCAGCCGGGTGCGATGTCGTCGTAGGTGACGCCCTCCATCGTCACCTCCTCGGGCGGCATCCCGGGGCAGGCAACCATGCGCTTGATCTGGTAGCGACGACCCTCGAAATGCCACCAGGCGGCCATCTCGTCGCCGTCGCCCGGGGCCTCCACCCAGGCACCCTCGACCAGGGTCATCTCCCCCTTGGGTGCGATGTGGATGCGCGGCGCCCGCTCGACGTAGGCGGCGGGCAGCCGGCTGGTCCACACGTCTGCCGGTTCGATGACGTGGTCGTCGACGCTGATGATGCGGGGGATGACGCTCATGTGATGCTCCACTCTTTTGGCGCGGACGGCGGCTTCGAACCTGCTGCGGTTCAGGCGTCCATGCGGGCGATGATCTTCTCCACCTCGGTGTTCAGCTTCGCACCGCGGGGCCAGCCGGCGTAATGGGCGACGAACACCACGATGCTGCGCAGGTCCTCCGCGTCGAGCTCGCCCAGGCGGACCGCTGCGTCCAGCTGGAGCGATGCGACGTCCTCCATGCCGCCGGCGACCGCCATGCCGATCAGCATCATGCGGCGCTCCTTGATGCTGAGGGTGCCCTCGGCCCACACCTCGCCGAAGAGATGGTCGACCGTGGACTCCACAAAGGCGCCCTCCACGTGGGGGATGTCCCACCCATAGACGTCCTTCATCATCGCCAGGCCGCGCTGACGACGAGCTGCATCATCGAGGTGTTCGCTGCTCATCGGTCGTCTCCTTCGTCTGGGTTATCGGTGTCGAGGCTGTGGCCGTGGGGCACGCCGAGGGCGGCGCCCAGCTGGTCGAACGCCTGCCGCGCCACGGGCGTCTCGACGCCGAGCTCGGCGCCAAGCCCGATCGCCAGGGCGAGGTCCTTCTCGCCCAGGCCCCGGGTGTGTTCGAAGATCGGGCGCAGCCCGTCGTCCGCCGGCAGCGGCCCGGCGGTGCCGCGCAGCATGATCGCCCCCGGACCGCCGGTCACCCGGTCGGAGTGGCGCACCACCTCGCCCAGCTTGGCCAGGTCCACCCCGGCGGCCTCGGCCAGTCGGGACGCCTCGCCGACCGCAGCGAACGAGGCGAAGGTGATCAGGTTGCGGGCCAGTTTGGCCCGGGTTCCGGCGCCGATCGGCCCCAGGTGTGCCACCAGCGTGCCCAGGCGTTCCAGCGCCGGGGTGGCCAGCGCCACCGCCTCGGCGTCGCCGCCAACCATGAGTGCCAGCGTGCCCTCGTGGGCGCCCATCGCTCCCCCGCTGACCGGCGCATCCAGCACCGCCACGCCGTGGGGCTTGCACAGCGCGGCGATCTCGGCCGGCGTGTCGGCCTCCACCGTGGAGTGGATGATCACCACCGTGCCGTTCGAGGCCGTCGCCAGGATGCCGTCGGGTCCGGACATCACCTCGCGCACCTGGGCGTCGTCGCGCACCATCAGCGAGATCACGGTGGCCCGCTCGGCCACCCCGGCCGGCGACGCTGCGACGTGCGCGCCCCTCTCGGCGAACGGCGCTGTGGCGGCCTCGACGACGTCAAACACGGTGAGGCCGCCCGGGTGGTCGCACCAGCGCTTCGCCATCGGGGCACCGATCTGACCGAGCCCGATGAACCCCAGGTGCGGATCGCTCACGAGGGTCGGTCCCACAGGCCGACCGGCACGTCGCGGATCGGGTAATGGCCGGGCAGCTGGCCCGGCTTGAGGGAGCGATCCATGCGGGCCTGCATGCCGTCGGACAGTGTTCCGTCACCCATCATCTCCAGGAACAGCGAGGCGGCGTTGCCGTAGTCGAACCAGTCGCGCTGAAAGGCCCACTGCCGGTCGCCGCCGTAGACGAACCAGCTGCCGCCGATGCCGGGCACCTCGTAGGACGAGCCGTCCTCGCGGGTGGCGTCGGCCACCTGGCGCCAGAACCCGACGACGTGGCCCTTGGTCTCGTCGATGATCATCTCCTCGTACGGGTACTGCCACCCAGAGAGGCCACCCATCTCCTGGCCCAGGGCAATGTCGCGGATCTCGTCGCGGCCGACGGCCATGAAGTGCTCCTTGGGCCCGAAGTTCCAACCGTAGGTGGCGTCCTCGGTGAAGCAGTCGGCCAGGCTGCGCCAGTCGCCCGACGCCTCGGCGTCGCGGTTGGCCTGGAGCCAACGCTCGACCATGGCTTCGAGCTCGGCACGGGGATAGCTGGTCATTGGGGATCCTCCGGGTTCGGGTCTTCGGGGGTCGGGTCTTCGTGAATGGACAGTGCATGGGTCGGGCAGTACTTCACGGCCGCATCGGCGGCGGCGCGGGCCTCGTCGGGCGGGCGCTCGTCAAGGATGGTCAGCTCCCCCCGCTTGGACACCTCGAACAGCTGCGGTGCCTCCCCCTGGCAGGCGGCGTGGCCCTGACACAGGTCCCGATCCACCACGATGCGCCAGCCGTCGGTGCGGGTCGACTTCGGGGCCCCCGGCACGGTCGCTGTCTCGGCTTGAGCTTTGGAGGCTGCCTCAAACCCAGCGCGGGTCCCACCGTCACCGGGCTCACGTCGGGTGAAGGTGGCCAGGCAGGGTTGGGCCAGCTGCACCACCATCTTGGAGTGATCGTTGCGGTACGAGTCGAGGGGCTGGGCCGCCTCGAGGGTCCAGTCCTTCAACAGCACGCTGAAGATCGCCTTCAGCTGCATCATGGCGAAGTTCGCGCCGACGCAGCGGTGCCGACCGGCGCCAAAAGGAATCCAGTTCCACGGGTTGGCCAGATCGGCCCCGGGGTCGGTGAGGTACCGGCCGGGACGAAACTTGTCGGCGTCCTCGAACGCCTCGGGGATCCGGTTGGAGATCGCCGGGCTGGCCGCCACCATCTTGCCGGGCGCGATACGACAACCGTCCACCTCCACCTCAACGTTCGCCACCCGCAGCAGCAGGATCAGCGGGGGATGCAGTCGCAGTGCCTCCTTGATGGCGGCCTCCAGGTGCGGCATCTCGCGCAGCGCCTGAAAGCTCACCTCCGTGCCGTCGGCGTACAGCTCGTCAAGCTCGACGATCACCTTGGCCATCTCATCGGGATGGCGCAGCAGCTCGATCAGGGTCCAGGCCGCCGTGCCGGAGGTGGTGTGGTGACCGGCGAACATCATCGAGATGAACATCCCGGTGATCGTGTCGGCGGTGAACCGGGGATCGCCCTCGTCGTTCGAGATCGACATCAGCACGTCGAGCAGATCTGAGTCATCGCCGCCTGCGGCGGACCCGGTGGTCCGCCCATCCATGATGCCCTGCACCAGTTCCACCAGAGCGATGCGCGCCGCGTCCCGGGCCCGGAAGCTGGGAATGTCGGCGTAGGCATCGACGTAGGCCAACGCATCGGTTCCCTGCTCAAGGTCGTGGTACAGCTCGGCAAACCGACCGTCGAGGTCTTCGCGGAACCGGCGACCGATGAGGCATGACGACGAGGTGTAGATGGTGAGCTCGGCAAACCAGTCGAGCAGGTCGATCTCGCCGGAGTCGCCCCAGCGCTCGACCATTTCGTCCACCTCACGCTGGATGGTCTCGGCGTGGCCGCGCATGAACGAGTCGCGCAGCGCCTGGTTGTGCAACATCTCCCGGCGCCGCTCTGGCGGTGCGTCAAACACCACGCCCTCCCCGAAGATCGGCGTCATAAACGGGTAGGCGGCAGCCTGATCCAACTCCTCATCCTTGGCTCGGAAGAAGATCTCGTTGGCTTCGGCCCCCGACAGCAGCACGACCTGCTTGTCGGCCAGCGTGAACTCGCCCACGTCGCCGCACTCGTCGCGCACCCGCTGCATAAGCGCAATCGGGTCGCGCCGCAGCTCCTCGAGGTGGCCGTTGGGTTCGTCGCCGCCCGATACCCGGGGCGGCTCGTTCAAGGTGGTCGTCGGTGTCACGGTCATGGGTGGCCAATCATCTGTAGCTCCGATCGCCGTTCACGGGCGCCTCGGGTTGGATCTCCACCAGCGTCAGGTGCGTCCCCTTGGGCACCGCCACCACGTAGGTGATCACGTCGGCGATCTCCTGGGGCCGCAGCGCGCCGCTGTGACGGAGGTGGCCCCAGTTGGACCAGTGCGGCATCACCGCGTTCACCGTGTCCTCGCTCCAGGTGGTGCCCTGCTCGGTGCTCGATGGCCCGGGTCGCACCATCGTGGCCCGCACACCGGTGCCCTCCAGCTCCATCTGCATGGCCCGGGCGAGGCCCTCCAGGCCGGACTTGGCGGCGACGTAGCCGGCCATGTGGGTGCGTTGACGGACGACCACATCGGAGGTGACGAACACCAGGTCGCCATGCCCGGCCTCCACCATGGGGCGACCAAGCCGACTGATCAGCCGGTGGGCACCGGTGAGGTTGATCTGAATCGCCCGCACAAAGTCATCCGGGTCGACGCCCAGCGCGCTCTCCGGATGCACGTCGCCGGCGTTGGAAACGACCACGTCCACCGGCCCGAACGCCTCCTGGGCCGTCTTGGCGAACGCATCGATCGATGCATCGTCGGTCAGGTCGAGCGCCGCCGTAGCAGCCTCGCCCCCGACGGACCTGATGGCGGCGGCCAACTCGTCGAGGCGATCGGTGCGGCGGGCGCCCAACACCACCGGGTGGCCGGCGGCGGCCAACGACTTGGCGGCGGCTGCGCCGATGCCGGACGAGGCGCCGGTGACGACGGCAACCCGCCGCTCTGGATGGGGGACGAATCTCGGCACCTGTTCACACTCCAGTCACATCGAAACAAACGGTGGAACCCAACACGTGCATCATCGCGTGACCTCAAAAGTGGTGGGCAGGGTGGCGAACCCGCGGACGTTCACCGAGTGCACCCGCTTGGCACCCTCGGCATCGATCTCGTAGGACCCGACCCGCTTGACCAGCTCCTCGAGCACCACCCGGGTTTCCAACCGTGCCAGGGAGGCACCCATGCAGAAGTGGCGCCCCACACCGAAGCTGGCAATGCCGGTGGTGTCACGGTCGAGATCAAAGCGGTCGGGATCGGGAAACTGGCGGTGATCACGGTTGGCCGATCCGGCCAGCAGCAACACCCGGTCCCCGGCCGGGATCGTCGTGCCGTGCAGGGTGACGTCGGTGGTGGTCACCCGGGCCAGCATCTGGCTGGAGGTGTCGTAGCGCAGCGTCTCCTCCACCCAGTCCGGGATCCGGCCGGGGTCGGCGAACACCTTGGCCCGCTCGTCGGGATTCGCCCACGCCCAGTACCAGGCGTGGGCGAGCAGCTTGGTGGTGGTCTCGTTACCGGCGACGACCATGAGAAACAGAAACGAGGTGATCTCGTCGTCGGTCAGCCGGTCGCCGTCGGTCACGGCGTCGCCATCGGTCTTCACCTGGCACAGGGCGCTCACCAGGTCGTCGCCGGGGTTGATCCGTCGGTCGGCGATCATCTCCGAGTAGTACACGGCCAGCTCAAATGCCGCCTCGACGCCGGCCGGCGGTACGTCGGTCACGCCCTCCTCACGATGCACCAGCAGATCCGACGCCCGACGCAGCCGTGCCCGGTCGGCCTGAGGAACACCGAGCATCTCGGAGATCACATCCATCGGCACCTTGGCGGCCAGGTCGGTGACGAAGTCGAACGAACCTGCATCCAGGCAGGACTCCAGATGGCCAACGGTGAGCGCCCGAATGTTGTCCTCCATCGCCGCCACCCGCCGAGGGGTGAACCCCCGCGACACCAGGCCCCGCATGCGTCCGTGCTCGGGCGGGTCCATCGCCAGAAACGACATCGTCCGGTGGGCGTTGGGGCCCGAGGCCGCCGGGTCGATCGACACGCCCTGGGCATTGGAGAAACGCTCCGAGTCCCGGAAACCGGCCATCACGTCGTCGTAGCGGGACAACGCCCAGAAGTTACGTTCGTCGTTGCGGTACACCGGCGCCTCGTCGCGCATGCGGGCATACGTCGGATACGGATCCTCGTGAATCTCGTAGGCGTACGGGTCGTACTCAACCGCTGCTGCCGCCGTGGTCATGTGGCGTCCTCCAAGGTCACGGGGCATCTCCCAGAATCACCTTCGTCGCCTCGGCGAGTTGGTGCCGGAGCCGGTCGTAGGGCAGGTGGCCGGTACCCACCTCGATCAGCGCACCGGACACGACGAACTCCAGCGTCCGCACGGCAGCGGGCGGCGCCGCGGCGCCGTCGTCCCGTCCTGCGAGTGCGGCGACCAGCCGGGCATGCAACAACCGGCCGATCTTCAGGCGCAGCTCGTGCACCTCCGGGTTGTCCACCAGCAGCGCCACGGTGCAGGCCGCCGCCAGCTCGGTCTCATTGGACACGACCAGCGCAAAGTCGGCCAGCACCTCGGTCGCCCGCTGAGCCGCCGCACCGCGCCGGACCTCCGCCGCCTCCTTCTGCGCGCTGATGCGGCGCCAGAACACCTCTGCGATCAGGTGCTCTTTGCAGGAGAAGTAGTTGTAGGCCGTGGCGGGGGCCACCCCGGACCGGGCGGCGACGGTACGAACGGTCAGGGCCGCGTATCCGACCGCATGGAGTTCGTCGACGGCGGCGGCGGTGAGCCGGTCGACGGTGAGCGACCGCTGCTTGCTCAGGCGCCGCCGAGGCAACGTCGGCAGGTCGACAGCCGGACCCTTCACATCTTGGACACCCGTGGTGGACACGTGTCCAATCATGTAGTGTCGGCGGTCACCCGTCAAGTGTCCGGGAGAAAAGGGAGCCCTATGGCAGTTCAACAGCGATTCACCGACCGCACCGCCATCGTCACCGGCGCCGGAGGTGGCATTGGCGAGGCCTACGCCCGGGCCCTGCACGCAGAGGGCGCCAACGTGGTCATCGCCGAGCTCAACGAGGCCGCCGGTCAGGCGGTGGCCGACTCGCTCGGCGAGCGGGCGCTGTTCGTGAAGACCGACGTGGGCCACCCGGCCAGCACCGACGCCATGGCCGAGGCCACCCTCGACGCGTTCGGGCGCATCGATCACCTGGTCAACAACGCCGCCATCTTCGGCGACATGGAGCTGGCCGGGCTGACCAACGTGGACTACGAGTACCTCAACACGTTCATGTCGGTGAACCTGATGGGTGCGCTGCACTGCACCCGGTCGGTCATGCGCCCGATGGGAAAACCGAAGGGTCCGGACGAGGTCCGGGGCGGGTCGATCGTCAACCAGTCGTCGACCGCGGCGTGGATGGGCATCAGCGGCTTCTACGGCCTGGCCAAGGCGGGCCTCAACTTCCTGACGGCGTCGCTGGCCCACGAGTTGGGCCACCGCAACATCCGCATCAACGCCGTTGCGCCCGGCCCCACGGACACGGCGGCGATGAACAAGCAGGTGCCGGTGGAGTTTCAGGATCCGTTGGTCAGCAGCCTGGCGATCAAGCGCCTGGGCACACCGGCCGACCACGTCGGCCCGGTGCTGTTTCTGCTGTCAGACGAAGCGTCCTGGATGACCGGCCAGATCGTGGCGGTCGACGGCGGACAGGTGACCCGGCTGTGAGCCGACCGATGATCCTGTTGGGCTTGCGCGTCCGAACAACCGAGGCGGGACTATGACAGCCATCTGGCACGAGGAGCGGCTGCTGATCGACGGCGCGCTGCGCATCGCCGAGCACGACGCCACCTATCCGGTGGAGAACCCGGCGACCGGCGGGCAACTGGGCGTGGCCGCCGACGCCACCCCCGCCGACGTGGAGGCGGCGCTGGCCGCCGCCCGGCGTGCATTCGACGAGAGCGGCTGGGCCGGCGACGTCGAGCTCCGGGTGCGGTGCCTTCGCCAGCTCCATCAGGCGCTCGTCGAGCACGCCGACCAGCTCACCGAGCTGACGATCGCCGAGGTGGGAGCACCCCGCTCGGCGTGCGCCACCGTGCAGCTCACCGCCCCCACCGAGTTCCTCGCCTACTACGCCGATCTGGCCGAGAACTACGAGTGGGCCACGCCGCTCGGCGTGGCCGACACCCTGGGCGGCCCGGCCGAGCGCTGGACCGAGCGCAACCCCATCGGGGTGGTCGCCGCCATCACTCCGTGGAACGTGCCCCACCAGATCAACCTGGCCAAGATCGCCCCGGCGCTGGCCGCTGGCTGCACCGTCGTGTTGAAGCCGGCACCGGAGACGCCGTGGTGCGGCCTGGCCCTCGGCCGGTTGGTCGCCGAGCACACCGACATCCCGGCCGGTGTGTTCAACGTCGTCACGTCGAGCGATCCCGCCATCGGCGAGCTGCTCACCGGCGACCCCCGGGTGGACATGGTCAGCTTCACCGGCTCGACCGCCACCGGCCGCCGGGTGATGGCGGCAGCGTCGGCCAACGTCACCAAGGTGTTTCTCGAGCTGGGCGGCAAGTCGGCCTCGATCGTGCTCGACGATGTCGTCGACTTCGGCCTGGCCGCCGCCACCGCGGCGTTCGGCACCGCCACGGTGGCGGGCCAGGGCTGCGCGCTCACCACCCGGGTGCTGCTCCCCCGCTCCCGTTACGAGGAGGGCGTAGACGCCATCGCCGAGATGATGGCGGCGATGACCCCGGGCGACCCAACCGACCCGGGCACCATGATGGGACCGCTGATCAGCGACCGGCAGTGGCAACGGGTCAACGACTACGTGCGCAGCGCCGAGGCCGACGGCGCCCGGGTGGTGTGCGGCGGCGGGCGGCCGTCGGCGATCCCCGACGGCCACTTCTTCGACATGACGCTGCTCGCCGACGTCACGGCCGACATGGCGGTGGCATCCGAGGAGGTCTTCGGCCCGGTGCTGGTGGCGATCGCCTACGAGGATGACGACGATGCGGTGCGCATCGCCAACGACTCGATCTACGGCCTGTCCGGCGCCGTGTTCGGCGCCGACGAGTACCGGGCGCTGGCCATCGCCCGACGCATTCGCACCGGCACCATGTCGATCAACGGCGGCGTCTGGTACGGGGTGGACGTACCCTTCGGCGGGGTAAAGCAGTCCGGCATCGGTCGGGAGATGGGCGTCGCCGGGTTCGAGGAGTACCTCGACACAACTGCGTTTGCCCGGCCCGTCGGCTGACCGGCCCAACGAACCACGGCGAGGGACAGATGAGCCAGACCGAAGCGATCGAACCGCAGGACTTCGCCCACCTCCCCGGCGTTGCGTTGGTGACCGGCGGCTCGGGCGGGCTCGGCTCGGCGGTCGCGCTGCTCCTGGCCAGGCGCGGCGCCGACGTGGCGATCACCTACCACAACAACGCCGACCGGGCCGCCGAGGTGGTCGCCGCCATCGAGGCGACCGGCCGGCGGGGCTCGGCCCATCGGCTGGACGCCACCGATGCCGATGGGGCAGCCGCCCTCGTCGAGACCGTCGCTGCGGAGGGCGCAGCGGGTGGCGGTCTACACACGTTGGTCCACGCCGCAGGACCGCTCATCCCCCAGCGCCACCTCAGCCGGATCAGCCCCGATCAACTCACCCCGCAGATGACCGAGGAGATCGCGGGGTTCTTCAACGTGGCCCAGCCCACTCTGCCCCACCTCCGACGGTCTCGGGGTTCGATCGTGGCGGTCACCACCGCCGCCACGCGCCGCTTCCCAGTCCGCGATGGGCTGTCCGCCGCGGGCAAGGGCGCGGTCGAGCAGCTGTGCTGGGGGCTCGCCGCCGAGGAGGGCCGCTTCGGAATCCGAGTCAACTGCGTGGGCCCGGGGATGACCACCGCCGGCATGGCCGAACAGCTGACCGCGTCGGGCGACCTGGCAGAGGCCGACTTCGCCGCCGCCACCGCCAACATCCCGCTTCGCCGATTTGGAGATGCCGCCGACATCGCCGAGGCGGTGTGCTTTTTGGCGTCCTCGCGGGCGGGCTACATCTCCGGTCAACACCTGGCGGTCGACGGCGGCTACGGCGTGTAGGCAGCCACGCAATGGTGCCCCCGGCTTGTGCGCCGCCCCACCCGGTACCACACTGATGTCGCTGGTGAGTCGGTCGGGTGACCGCGGCCGGGCATGGCCTTCGGGCCGGGACCCGGTCGAGGAAGGTCGGGGCTCCACAGGGCAGGATGCTGAGGCGACTCAGGCGGGGGTGACCTCGCGGACAGGGCAGCAGAGAACAGACCGCCGATGGCCCGGCTCGCCGGGCACAGGCAAGGGTGAAACGGTGCGGTAAGAGCGCACCAGTGCGGCGGGCGACCGTCGCAGCTGGCAACCCCCATCCGGTGCAAGGCCAAGCAGTAGGTGATGGGGCTGCCCGTCCCCCGAAACTTCGGTTTCGGCACCTACGGGTCGGCCGCTCAGATGGATGATCACCCAGGGAGACGTCGGCGACGACCTCCCGGACAGAACTCCGCCTATAGACCGACTCACCAGCACCCAACCGGAACGGCGTTACTCCAGCAGCCTGGGTAGCGCCACCATCACGTCGGCGTGGTGGTCGGGCACCAGGCGGGTGCTGGCGATCTCAGGTCGAACAGCACATCGGTACTGGCGACCTTCTACTCCGTCAGCTCCATCGATGTCTACCCCGCAGCGGACGCAGGGGCTCGCGTCGGTGGGGGGACTCGTACCGTGACCCCACAAACAGCGGCGGAGGGATTCTCCTAGCAGCGTGAGACTGTCGATCGAGCAGCGGAGCGAGGAGGGGGAGTCGCCGAAATGGCGCCGGTCGCCGACTCTTGCACAAGCGAACGGCAGTCAGACCGGTAGCTCCGAGGCTGAGCGACCTGGGAGTCGAGCTTTTGGCGTAGTCGCCGGAGTCGACCGCCTTGTCGATTCGCTGCGACTGCTGCGCCGGCGAGTGGTCCGGCGACATAGACCCAGTACGAGGAGAAGTCGGCGCCCACGAGATCGGGGCCAAAGGTGCGTGCCGGGTTCATGGAGGTGCCCGAGATCGGGCTCCCCCACAACCCGGCGAGAGCGATGTAGCCACCGACACCGAACGCTCCGACGATACCGATGTTCTGCGCTCCGGACGCCGTGCCGAGGATGACACTGACCAGACCGAGAGTGAGGATGAACTCCATCCAGAACGCGGACATGTTCGAGTAGCCCGCAGCCGGGTAGTTCGAGCCGAACGTCGCTGACACGTCCACGACGTGTTGGAGGAACAGGCATGCGAGCGTCGCCCCGAGGAGCTGCACGATGATGTAGCCGGGGACGCGCCACCAGGGGAAATCGCTGCGCAGCGCGAATGCGATGCTCACCACGGGGTTCAGGTGCGAGCCAGAGACCTTGCCCATGAACAAGATGATCGCCATCACCATAATCCCTGGTGCGACGACAGCGACGCTGCGGCCGATGGTGTCGGGAAGGCCCGTCCATCATCCCGCCGCCGGCGGCGACGAGCACCAGGAAGAAGGTGCCGAGCGCTTCGGAGAAGAGTCGGCGCCACTCTTGGCTCGGGTCGTCGAAGTCGTCCATCGGTTCGACGACGTCGGTCTCGAACCGTTGGGCGATCTTTGAGCGATCGGTGTGGGGGCCAGTCATCAACCCTTCTCCAGGAGAGTCCGCCGATGCGCTCAGCTCAGGTCCCAGCGGTGCAGCCGGGTCTGGGCGGTTCCGCTGTTGCAGAGTCCGCCGATCGCCATCAGGAACGCATCGCCGGGAAGACGTCGCCGAGGACGTCGTGGGCGAGCGCGAGGGCGTCGGTACCTGTCAGCGGAGCGCGTGGGTCGAGGGATGGAACCGACGCTCCGAGCCCTGCCCCGAGGCCGAGCACAGCTTGGACCAAGGACATGCCGAGGAGTCCGAGTTGGGCGTCAAGCGATTGGGCTGATGGAGGCAACACGGGGACGGGGCGAGCGACGACGTCGGGCCAGTTCTCCTGCGGTCGCGGCACGGTCAGCGACGAGACCCCAGCGAAGCTCCGGGCGTCGGCATCGCGTGCGGTGAGCGGTGCGCCGAGGTCCCATCGCTCGCGCATCGTGGAGAGCAGCGACGTCGAGCGGTACTCATCGGTCACGACCGTCCGCTCGGGGATCCAGGCCGAGATCGCGACGGTCGGTATACGTACACCGGAACGGTCGAAGTTGAAGCCGAACTGGCCGGGCCCGGATCCGTCGGGCGGTACGGCTGCGGGCGGGGGGACGTGGTCGTAAGTGCCGCCGTGCTCGTCGAAGGTCACGAGGAGGGTGGTGTTCAAGAAGTTGGAACCCGTCGTGCTGGATGAATCCCGAACGGCCCGGTAGATGCGGTCCAGCAGGTCCTCGCCGGCGATCAACGAGGACGGGTTGTCGAAGTTCAGCTGATCGGGTTCGGTGATGCCGCCCGCCTTCGCCACCGCCGAGAGCAGACCGCTGAACGGTGGGTGCATGTCGTTGTGGTTGAACCCGATGATCTGGGGCTCGATGAACGAGTAGGTGGGCAGCTCACCGCGCTCGGCGTCGGCGTAGAACTGCTCCGTGGAGAAGAAGTTGGTGGCGAACCGAGGGTGGAGCCTCGCCGCGTGGATGACGCCCGTGAGGGAGTAGTGCGATGGTGGGTCGCAGTAGATCCGCCATGTGAGTCCTGCAGCGTCGAGTCGGTCGAACAGCGTCTCAGCGGGGTTGTGCACGGGGAACGAGTCGGCCGGCGTCGTGTTTACGACGTAGCCCGACGCGGTGCCTGCATGGAAGAACGACCGATTGGTGAACGTGCACGACGGCACCTCGCAGAACCAATGGTCGAACGTGGCGAACCCGCGCGCCAGACCGGACAGGACCGGCATCTGCTCGGGGCTGTAGCCCACCATGATCTGGGAGTACTCCGTGAACTTGGGCGCTCGGCCGAGCTCGGCTTCGAGCATGCTGATGTAGTCCGCAACGAACCCGTCCATGGTCGGCTGGGCTCCAGCAGACGGCACGTTGAAGGTCTTTTCCGGGGTCACCAGGCCGCGATTGCCATCGTCGAGCACATTGAACAACTGCGTGTTCACATGGGGCAGCTCTTCACCCGGGTCCGGGTTCGGAGTGTCCATGGTCGACGCGAGTCCGTAGGGAACGAAGCCCTTGCCGGCATCCTCGGCCCACCCTGGAATCGGGTTCGACAGGTCCTTGCCGAGGACTCCCTCGAACGACTCGACCTCACCGGGCTGGTAGAGCCGGCCGAGCAGGTTGTCGAAGGAACGGTTCTCGAACATCAGGACCACGACGTGGTCGAGTGCGTTCGCTGCTGTCGGTCGGGCCACGCTCATCACCTGCAAGTCAGCTCATCGACGCTCGCCGGTCCGAACGTTTGCGAACCAAAGGCATCGCCGTGGGTGTTAGGCGCCGACGTTACGGAGTGAGCCGTAGGCCGTCATCGCCCACTCTGGGTGAACGCCCCGGCATCCCGTCGCCGGCAGTAGGACTGTCTCGATGTGGCGTCGGTCGGAGGGGCGAACACCTGGCTCCAGTCCGACTTCATGCTGATGACGGTCCAACCATCTGGCTCGTCGCCAGCACCCGCCACAAACATCGAGCGCGGCGCACGCAAGGTTCCGCCGCTGAGCGGTTGGATCGACACGGTGTTCGTCGTAGCGCCCATCGCGACGTTCTACCCCCGTGGCGTGAATCCGGCGGCTGGCGCAGCGGCCAGCGGTCTCACCGAGCCAACCAACGCAGCCGTGCTGTGTTGCCGGCTGATCGGGCTGGCGGGACCACGTGGTTCCGGCCGGCAGGTCTCCGATCCGCTCGTCTCATCCCGGCGAATGTTTCTCGGATTTCTTTTGGTTCGCCGGCGGATCGGGCCTTGTTTGTCCTACCCGGTTCTTATGATGGGGTACATGAGTTCGATGGTGCTACTGGCGGAGGCGGCCTTCGCAATCGATGTGGTCAATTCCGGTCTGGACGGTCTGTTCGCCGGTGGGATTGCGCCGGTCGACGGACCCGATGCGATCGTGTGGCTCCGCGAGATCGAGGTTCTCCGCCGGCGTGTCGACGCGTCCGCTACGGCGCTGGTCGGCGCGATCGAGGTAGCCCAACTGCACACCGATGATGGGCACTCCTCGGCCAGAGTGATGGCCCAGCACCACGCCAAGCTGTCGGGCAGCGAAGCCAAGGCTCGCGAGAAGACGTCACGCGCCTGCCGCAACCTTCCCGACCTCGAATCGGCCTGGCAGCACGGTGAGATCGGCACGGATCAGATGCACCTGTTGGGCCGGGTGCATGCCAACCAGCGGGTGGCACCGGCCATGGAGGCCCGGCAAGACGAATTCCTCAGCAACGCCAACAACCTTTCGGCACGCCAGTTCGAGGCCGCCACCCGCCAGTGGGAACGCCTGATCGATGAGGACGGCCCAGAGCCTGCCAACGAACGCACCCACAACAACCGCAACGCCCACCTGGGTCAGAACCCCTGGGACGGCTCGTGGGAACTCACCGGGTTCTTCGCGTCGTTGCAGGGCGCTGAGATGCGCGAGGTCTTCGATCACTTCATCGACGCCGAATTCCAAGCCGACTGGGCCGAAGCCAAAGCCCGTCTCGGTGACGCCGTCACCAGCGCCGACCTGCAACGCACCACCTCCCAACGCCGCGCCGACGCCCTCCACCGCATCTTCCACAACGCAGCCACCGCACCCGGCGGTGCTGTGCCTCCCGGGTGGGTGCACAACATCCACTGGTCAGCTTCCGCCTACCAGGAAATGCTCGACGCCATCGACACCGATCGGCCACCGAAGTTCGACCCCGACGACTTCATGTGCCAGACCCCCAATGGCCACAACATCGACGCATGCGAAGCCGCCACCAACAGCCTCTTCGCCCACATCCGACGCATGATCATCGACACCAACGGCGTCGTGATCGACCTCGGCCGAGCCCGTCGCTTCACCGGCTCAGCACGCACCGCCGCCCTCGCCGGCCACACCTGCTGCATCTGGCCCGGCTGCACCGTCCCGGCCACCGCCTGCGACATCGACCACCTCCACGAACACGGCAAAGGCGGAGCAACCAACCCCCAAAACGGCGCCCCCCTGTGTGGTCGCCACAACCGCTGGAAGCAAAAGGGTTTCACCATCCGACGGCTACCCGACGGCACCTGGCACACCACCCGCCCAGACGGCAGCCAACTAGAATGAACGCAAGTCGAACACCCACCCCAGGTCACCACTCGTCGAACTACGCTCGCGTAACGTTCTTCCTCCACGGTCCCAACGGTGCGCAATGAGTGACACTCCATTGCCACCAGGCCAGGCTGGCACGACGACCCCACCAGCCTGCACTACTGGGAAGGAGCCACGTGGACCGACAATCGGGCGCCGAAGCCGGCGCCAATTTCTGCTGTCGCCCCACCTCCATCATGGTCCTAGAATCGCAAGGTCGCAGCAGGTGAAGCAGTCGCTGTGATCGTCGGATCGATCATGCCGTGGTTTGCCGTCACGACCGCCTTTGGCACGCTCTCCACGAGCGGAACCGGCGGCGCCGGGTACGCCAGGGCCTCCGTTGGCTGGGGCCTGTACCTCGCAATCGCCGGGGCAGCCGTGGCGATCGTGGCAACGCTGCGCCCCCCCACGATCATCGAGTGAGACGAACGACGGAACGCAGGCAGCCCCGCTGCCACCACGACGTCGGTAAGCACCCAGAAGGAATGAACTCGCAACGGAGCGATGCACAAGCGAACGGGGGTAGTGGGCGGGGTCTACTCCCCGAGGAGCAGTCCTTTCAGCGACACCTCGATGCGGCGGTTCTTGGCCCGGTTGGCGGCGGTGTCGTTGGGGAACGCCGGATCGGAGGAGCCCTTCCCGACGACGGTGACCCGTGAGGCGTCCACGCCCTTGTCGACCAGATAGGTCTTGAACGCCTCCGCCCGTTCCTCGGACAGCTTCTGGTTGGCGGCAGCGTCGCCCGAACTGTCGGTGTGGCCGGTGATGGTCATCTGGGTCTGGTCGAAGCGGCTCATGATGGCCACGCCCAGGTCGGCCAGGCTGAAGAACGACTTGGGCAGGTCGGCCGACTCCGCCGGGAACACGAACGGCTCGGCGACGATGATGACACCGTCGTCGCTCGGCGAGCTGGACTTGTCGACCTCGTACAGGTTGAAGACGTTGTCCTCACCCAAGATCTCCTTGGCCGCGTTGATGCGGCGGTTGCCGTCGGCGTAGTTGGGCACCTTGCCGACCAGGAAGAGCTTGCCGCCCTGGTACACGCCCATCCGCTCGACCCCATCGGGAAGGGGCACCTTTGGCGTGCTCTTCGGCGGCTTCGGCGTGGCCACGAACTTGTCGGTGGACGACGCTGCGTCCTGAGCGCCATCGGCGGGCTTGGAGTCGGGCGTGTTGGATGCCGACTTGCCCGTGACCGCTTTGACCTCGATGTCGTCGACGCCCTCGACGCCGGCCAGCACGTCGGGGATGCGCCCGGAGTCGTCCGCATCAACCCCCGACACCGTGAGGATGCCGTTCTCGCCCGCCTGCACCTGCGCGTCGGCGATGCCCGCCTTGTCGAGGGCCGCTTCGGCACGGGTGACCACCTCGCCCCGATCGCTGGTGTTGTCGTCGCCCGCGGTCACGATGGTCACTCCGATCAGCACGACGAGTGCGGCCACTCCAATGCCCAACACAGTCCATCGGCTCAGGCCGCCTGCGCCACCGCCGTCACTGCCGGACACCCCAGTTGCTGGCTCCATGCGTGCTTCTCCCCACGTCCGACAGCGGCGCCGCGTTGCGGCTCGCCGATCCGACTTCTGGCCGAAAGCCTACGGTGCAAGGAGGCAAAACGTCATGCGAAAGTTGACAACTCGCTGTGGGTGGCGGCTTCGCTACCCACCGTGACCGCTCGGGCGGAGAGCTCGGGCGGAGAGCAGGCGGCGGGCCGCCTCGATGACCACCCGCCTGGTGGTGACCTCGACCTGTTCGGCGGCGTGCTCGTCCGGCACCTCGGAGGACAGGCGGTTGGCGATCACGCCGGCGACGCACCCGGCCCGCAGGCCCTGGGTGGCGCACATGGTGAACAGCGTGGCCGACTCCATCTCGTAGTTGAGCGCCCCCATCGACCGCCACGCCTCCAGGCTGCCCTCGAAGCGCTCGACCACCCGACCGGAGAAGGTGTCGTAGCGCTCCTGGCCCGGGTAGAAGGTGTCCGACGAGACGGTGACCCCAACGTGCGGCTCCACGCCCAGGGCCCGGGCCGACTCGACGAGCGCGGTGGTGCAGGCGAAGTTGGCCACCGCCGGGAACTCAATCGGCGCAAAGTGTTCGCTGGCGCCGTCGAGGCGCACCGACGCCGTGCTGACGACCAGGTCGCCGATGCTGAGGTTGTCCTGGATGGCGCCGGTGGTGCCCGCCCGGAGGAAGGTGCGGATGCCCAGCTGGGCCAACTCCTCGACCGCGATCGACGTGGACGGACCACCGATGCCCGTCGAACACACGACGACCGGGCGGCCGTCGAGGTAGCCGAGCCACGAGACGAACTCACGCTGGCCGGCCAGCGCCCGGGGGCGTTCCATCATCGAGCCGATGCGCTCGACCCGGCCGGGATCTCCAGGCAGGATCGCCACCGTGGCGCCCATCAGCTGTGGCCGAGACAACCCGAGGTGAAAGACGTCGACCATGGCGGGCAAGGTAACCCCGCTGCGCTAACCGGCGGCGGCGTCGGCAGAGCCGACCACCACCAGCCCTCCGTTGCGCTGAGGCACGAACAGGCGCCCGGCCCAGGCGGTCACCGGCGACTCGATGCAGCCCCCAACGTTGAGCGACCAGCGCTCTTCGGGACCATCAAGGCCGAGGTCCCAGGCCCGCAACAGCCCGTCGCAACTGCCCACGACCATGGCGCCATCCACCATGACCGGCGTGGCGCGTGCCGGGGCCTGCACCTGACGTGCCCACTGAACCCGACCCGAGTCCCGGTCGAATGCGACCAGCTTGCCTTCGTTCCCGACCACCACCACCAGACCCGCCGTCACCACCGGCGCGCCGGCGACCCCGGAATCCCCCAGCGGCGATCCCGCAGTCGACCACACCAGCGGGTTTTCGGGATTGCCCGGATCGAGCTTCATCACCCGGCCCAGTTCGGCGGTGCGCGCGTTGTTGCGGCGGCCGCTGGTGGCCAGGTAGATCGCCCCGGTCTCGTCCAGGGTGACCGCCGTGTCCACCGCATCACCCGCCCAAAACCTGAGCACCTTCCGGGCCTGACCACCCCGGTCGAGCGGCGAAAGGTCCCAGCCTGTCAGCAGACCCCCTCCGTTCACGACCCAGGCCGTCTGCCCATCCAAGGCGACCGAGGCGTCGATACCGGTCTCGCGATCGCCCAGGTTCCTGTCGAGCTCGTCATCCCAGGTTGGCAGCGCCGCCACCAACTCCGGCGCCACCCTCACCTTGCCCATCTCGTCGATCGAGCGGTTCAACTTGATGACGTGCAGGTTGGAGTTGCCGCCGCCCATGATCAGCGTGTCGTCACGAACCAGCGGAGAACCCTTCCAGTCGGTACCCCACTGCGACGGGCTGACCGTTGATGACCGCAGGCTCCACAACACCTCGGGCTGGGATCCCCGATCCAACGCCACCACACGCAGTTCGCCGTCGTCACCGCCCACGTATAACAGCGGATAGCCATCGGGATCCAGCGTTGGCGTGCCCCGAATGGCCCGGGACGTCTCCAGCGGCGCAAGCAACTGCTCGCCGGAATCGGCATCGGTGAAGCCCACCTTGCCATCGGCACCGGCGGAGATGGCCCACGTGTGCCCGTCCGAGCGCTCGGCCACCAACGCCTGGCTGGCGGGGCCGGCGCCCATACCCGGCTGGGTGCGGCGGTCCACCACTCGCGGGCGCGTCGGCAACGGCCCCGTTCCGTTGAACGACCGGGACGGGTTGCCCAGCAGGGTCAATACACCCGGAACGGTGGCCGACCACGCCCTTCCGAATGCCGAGGCACCCACCACGTCGCCCCCTTCGGCAACCGGGACGAGCCCGGCAACGTCGGATTCCGCCGCCCCCGCCTGGTCGCTCTCGGACCCGTGGGACAGCGGCCAAACAACGATCGTGAGCACGAGCGCCCCGATCACCAGGACCAGGCGGGGCGGCGCCCAAATCGGGAGGTCCCACCAGGCCGGCTGCTCGGGCGCCTCATCGCCATAGGCCTCGGCAGCGTAAAAGCCGTCGACATAGGCGCCGTCGCTGTAGGGATCAGCGCCGTACTGACCAGCGCCGTAGGGACCGGCAAAATAGGGGCCGGCGGTGTACGGCGCGGGTTGAGGCCGGCCATGGTCCGACGAATCGATGATGAAATCGTCGCTGTACACCTGGGGGGTGACGCCACTCAGCGGGTCCTCCAGGTCGTCCTCGGTGAAATCGTCCCAACGGTGCGGACCCACCGGGCCACCGACAACGACAGGTGACCACCTGCGTCCGGATGCCGCAGGAGGGTCGTGCGGGCCGCCGCGGCGCGGTTGATCGGCCATCGTCTCGTAGGCCGCCAACGTGCCGCTGCTGTGGGTGGGGTCGCGTGAGTCCATGCCGCCCTCCCCGCTGCGCCGCCGACCATAGCGGCGCCACACCCGCCAAACGCGGACCATGCCCCCACCCCTCACCCACATCTTGATCTGCTTTCACCGAACCGCTGTGGCCGCACGAGTCATCGTTGGGATCATCGAGGCCGTACGCTGAGCGCCACCAGCGCCACACGACGGAGCCAGCGTGCCCACAACGAGCCCCACCCCCCAGTTCTCCCGACCTGAAGCGCTGAAGGCGCTGCGATCCGAACAGTTCGACCTGGTGGTGATCGGAGGCGGCATCACCGGAGCGGGCGTGGCGCTCGACGCGGCCGCCCGCGGCCTGCGAACCGCGCTGATCGAAGGGGACGACTTCGCCTCGGGTACCTCATCGAAGAGTTCCAAGTTGGTGCACGGCGGGCTGCGCTACCTCCAGCAGGGCGACATTTCGCTGGTGTACGAGGCGCTCCACGAGCGTCGACGGCTCTTGGCCAACGCGCCGCACCTGGTGGACATTCAGCCCTTCCTGCTGCCGTTGTTCGCCAAGGGCGGGTTGATCCCCAAGAAGCTCGCCCGGTCGATGGGCGCCGCCATGTGGGCCTACGACGCAACCGGCGGATGGCGCATCGGCAGGTTCCACCAGCGCATCGACACCGCCGAGGCTGTGGCCCACATGCCCACACTTCCCGCCGACAAGCTGGGTGGCGCCTATATCTATTACGACGCGGCCGCCGACGACGCACGCCTGGTGTTGACGGTGATCCGCACCGCCGTGCTCGATCACGGCGCGACGGCCGCCAACCGGGTTCGAGCGCTGGGGGTGCACAAAACCCCCGGCCACATCATCGACGGGGTGGAGGTTGAGGCCGATGGCGAGCACTTCACCATCGCAACCACCGCAGTCGTCAACGCAGCCGGCGTGTTTGCCGACGATGTCCGTGCGCTGGACGAGGCGGTTCACCCCAACTCGATCCGTCCGGCCAAGGGCATCCACGTCACCGTGCCGTGGGACCGGATCCGCAACGACATCGGCGTGATCCTGCCGGTCAAGGGCGACCGCAGGTCCATCTTCGTCATGCCCTGGGGCGACCACACCTACATCGGCACCACCGACACCACCTACGACGGCCCGACCGACAACCCACGTTGCACCGCCGATGACGTGGCATACCTGCTCGACGCGGTGAACGGCTGGACCGGGGCGGGCCTGACCCCCGCCGACGTCACCGGCACGTGGGCCGGGCTTCGACCCCTGGTGGTCGAGGCCGATCAGGCCGCAGGGCGCACCGCAGACCTGTCTCGTCACCACCGCGTGCTCAGGTCGCCGAGCGGCATGGTGACGGTCACGGGCGGCAAGCTCACCACCTACCGTCAGATGGCGGCCGACGCCGTCGACAAGGTGGTGAAGTCGCTGCTGGGATCCGCCGGAGCAAAGGCGCCATCCCGCTCCCCCACCGCACGGCTGCGTCTACGCGGCGCCGAAGGGTGGGAGGCCGTCGGTGATGCCGCGGTCGGTGCCGGCCTCGACCGAAGCACCGGAGAACACCTTGCCCGGCGCTATGGCGGCGAGGCCAACGCCCTGCTGATCGCCCTCGCCGCCGAGCCCGAGCTGGCCGAGCCGCTCGTGGCCGGGCTCCCCTACCTGCGCATCGAGGCTCGCCACGCCGCGCGCCACGAGATGGCCACGACGCTCACCGATGTACTCAGCCGCCGCACCCGCGCGCTGCTGTTGGACCGGGCCGCCGCACGGGCGGCAGCACCGATGGTCGCTGCCGATCTGGCCACCGTGCTGGGCTGGGACGACGCAGAACAGGCACGCCAGGTAGCCAACTTCGAATCGGTGGTCGACGCCGAACTGACCGCTGAATCCGGACACGATGTACCTGCCGGTGTGCCGACCGGAACCCGGGCCTGACCGCAACCCGCCCCCGCAACCTGCTCCCGCTCACGAACCGAAGCCTCACTCTCGAAAGGACGCCACCAGTCACATGACCCAGCGCTTGCAACTCACACCCCCCGCCGCGCCCCTCCCACTCGGCACGGGGGCACCCACCCCTGGCATCGCGCTTGCAGGCGACCCTGCCGAGGCGGCGTCGCGCTTTGGCCTGGAGTCGCCGCTGCCCGACGGCTTTGTCGAGATTCTGGGCGCCACCGGCGTGGAGGTGGACGTCACGCCCGCAGTGCTGGCCGAGCACTCCCGAGACTGGTGGCCCATCGGTCTGGTCTGGGCCACCGAAGGGCAGGTGCCAGCGCTGGCGGGGGCGGTCGCCCGCCCAACCGACGTCGACGGTGTGGTGGCGGTGGTTCGCGCCTGTGCCACCCACGGGGTAGCGCTGACGGTCACCGGCGGACGATCCGGGGTGCTTGGCGCCTCGGTTCCGTTGCTCGGCGGCGTGGCACTCGACATGTGTGGCCTGGCCGGCATCAGCGCCGTCGACGCCACCTCCGGCATCGTCTCGGTCCTACCGGGCACCTTCGGCGATGTGTTCGAAGATGACCTTCGCCGCTCACACCACCTCACCGTGGGCCACTGGCCCCAGTCGATGGCGCTGTCCACCGTGGGCGGCTGGGTGGCATGCCGCGGCGCAGGCCAATATTCCACTCGCTACGGCAAGATCGAAGACCTCGTCGTGGGTCTGGACGTCGTGCTGGCCGACGGCACGCTGATCCACACCGGAGGTGCGCCACGCGCCGCGCATGGCCCGGACCTCACCCAACTGTTCGTCGGCTCCGAGGGCACCCTGGGCATCATCGTGGGAGTCCACCTGCGTGCCCGTCCGCTCCCCCCCGCGGAGGGCCGTGCCGCCTACAGCTTCACCACCTTTGATGCTGCGCTCGCCGCCATGCGCCGAACGGTGCAACGTGGCGCCACCCCGGCGGTCCTCCGTCTTTACGATGCCACCGAGGCCGACCGGGGGTTTGGCACGGGCGACGTGGCCCTGTTGTTGGCACTCGACGAGGGCGACCCTGCCATTGTGGCGGCCACGCTGGGGGTGCTGGACGAGGAGGCCATCGAACAGGGCGCCACAGCCGCCGACGTTGCGCTGGTGGAGCGATGGATGCAGCGCCGCAACAACGTCGCCGAGTTGGAGGACCTGGTCGGCAAGGGCTTTGTGGTGGACACGATGGAGATCTCCGCCCCTTGGAGCGTGCTGGGCGACCTGGCTCGCAACGTGGTGGAGGCGCTGCAGGGCGTCGATGGCACCCTGGCGGCATCGACCCACCAATCGCACAGCTATCTCGACGGCGGTTGCCTGTACTTCACCTTTGCCGGTGGGGTGGAACCGGCCGAGCGCACCGCCTACCACGCACGTGCGTGGGAGGTGGCCACCAGAACGGTGCTTGAGGGCGGCGGTTCGCTCTCGCATCACCACGGCGTGGGTATCGGCCGAGCCCCCTTTATGGATCAGGCGCTCGGCGGAGGATTCGCAGTCTTGCAGGCAATCAAATCGGCCCTCGACCCAACCGGCCTCCTGAACCCTGGTGGGCTCGGCCTGGGGCCGGTGCCCCGAGAAACCGACGTGGCCCCAACCGGCGACGCGCGCGGATGAGCCTGCCCCACGGGCCCGGCCCCGGCAACCCCGAACCGACACTCGCCCGGGAAGCGGTGCTGCACGGGGCCGTCGTCACGGCGGCGCTCTGCGGCCCGTTGGCCCTTGCCAATTGGGCCGCCCAGTCCGGCCGCACCCAACCCTCGGCCGGCGTGGCCGCCTTGTTCTCGCTGCTGATCCTCGTGTCAGCAGGCGTCGGCGGTTGGAAGGCTCAGGCCAAAGCGCCCGAGCACCCCCTCCCCAACGGCGCTGCGGCAGCCGCCGCAGGCTACCTGGTGGTCCAGGGCTTGGGCCTGGTGATCGCAGGAGTGTCGGGCAGCATCGACCTGGGCACGGTGGTGGGCGTGGCCTATCTCGCCGTGTTGATGGCCACCTGCGGCATGATCGGTGCGGCGCTGGCCCACCGCCGCACCTCCGGGTCGCCGGATCCAACCAACCACACGCCAGGAGAACCACGATGAGCGTTCTGATCATCGACGTCGGCACCAGCTCGATCCGGGTGGCCCGAGCCAATCCCGACGGTTCGCTCAGCGGAGAGCGGCGGGCGCCGGCATTGCCCCAAACCCCGGCGCCCGGCCTGGTGGAGTTTGACGCCGATGCACTGGCGACGTCGGCACTGGCGCTGGCCACCCAATCCATCGAGGCCGACGGCCCCGCTGACGGAGTGGCCATCACCAACCAGCGGGCTTCGACGGTCGTCTGGAATCCGGCCACCGGCCGGGCCGTCGCACCCGGTCAGGGCTGGCAGGACCTGCGCACGGTCGGTGACTGTCTCGTACTGGCCGCAGACGGGTTGCGGCTGGCTCCCAACCACAGTGCCACCAAAGTGGCCAACATCCTGGGCCAGGTCGACCCCGACCGTTCAACGGGGCTGCTGAGCGGCACGATCGACACCTGGCTGGCATGGTCGTTGTCGGGTGGCTCCACCTTCGTCACCGATGCATCCAACGCGTCCCTGACCGGGCTGGCAACCAACGCCGCCGACGCCTGGAATGCGGCCGTACTCGACGCGCTGAACATCCCGCCCGAGTCGCTGGCCACCATCGGCGACTCGTTGGGAGCTCTCGGCACGCTGGACCTCCTCCCGGGCGCCCCTCCCCTACTGGCCGTGCTGGGTGACCAGCAGGCCTCGATGATCGGGCAGGGAGCCGTCGTGCCCGATGCGGCCAAGATCACCTTCGGCACGGGTGGGATGCTCGACGTCTGCACGCCCGGCGACCGGCCGGCAGTGCCTCGCACCACCGCCGGGTGCTTTCCCATCGCCGGGTGGTCCGCCGGTGGGCAACGCACCTGGGCGCTGGAGGCGATCATGTTGTCGGCGGGCACCAACGTGGAGTGGCTGCGCGACGACCTGGGCATCATCGACGACACAGCCCAGTCCGACGAGTTGGCGGCATCGGTGGATGATGCCGACGGTGTGGTGTTCGTGCCGGCACCGCTGGGTCTGGGCACGCCCCACTGGGACTACGGCGCCCGCAGCGGCCTCTTCGGCCTCACGCGTGGCAGCACCAAGGCACACGTCGCCAGGGCGGTCCTGGAAGGCGTCGCCCAGCGCGGCGCCGAGCTGTTGGCCGCCGCCGAAGCCGACTCGGGCGCGTCCATCGACGCATTGAGGGTGGACGGCGGCATGTCCCAGAACCGCACCTTCATCCAAGCCCTCGCCAACGCAATCCAACGACCGGTTGAGGTGTCACCCGTGCTGGAGGCCACCGCACGGGGTGGCGGCCTGGCCGCCGGGGTGGCACTGGGCTGGTTCGAGTCGGTACCGGCACTCGCCGACCTCTGGCAACCGGCGAAGGTGATCGAACCCAACGGCGCCTTCAGCGCAGATCGTTGGGCCGAGGCGGTGCGTCGAGTCGGTGGCTGGCACCCCGAGCTGTCCGCCATCAATTTCTAGAGCCCTGGAGCTTCGAGCCCTAACAACCGGATTCGGGTTCGGCGCCGGTGAGCGTCCGATCAAGCTGTCCGGTTCGTAGAAACACCCGACGGCGTTGGGCGTCATCGAGGCCAAACCGGCCCACCGCCCACAGCAGCGCCCCCAGCCCGATCAGCTCGCCCACCAGCAGCCAGATGCCTGCGCCAAGTTCGGGCAGCGGCTTCCCAAACGCGCCCCCACCGCCAAGGGGCCACCAAAACAACTCGGGCCGAGCGACGGCGCCGTCCAACACCAGATGCACAAACATGCCGATGGGAAGGCCCAACCAGCGCCGCCGAACCAGCCGCTTGCCCTGGGTGGCCAGCATCACGACCAAGAGGGCGACCACCGGCGCCAGCAAGGTGTGAAGTGGGCCCGTGCCAACGGGCAATTCCCCCACCGGCAGCACCGCCCCCGCCATCACCAGCCGGTAGTCCAGCGCCGGGCTTCGAAACACCGACCAAACAGCCACCCACGACAGGCCCAAGTACCAGAAGAACACGGTGGCCTCCGGTTCGCCGGCCTCAGCGGGCCAGCAACCGCCCGCACTCCGGGCAGGTCACCTGGGCGTCAGCCGGGGCCCGCTTGATCCGATCGCGATCAACCGCAGGCAGGCTGAGGTGGCAACCCGAGCACCGCCCGCCGGTCAGCTGGGCGATGGCCACCCCGCCAAACTGGGTGCGCAGTTGCTCGTAGGTGACCAGCAGCGCGCCGTCCAGCCCGGCCGTCGCCTCGGCCCGACGTTGGGAGATGCCCTCCAGCTCGGCGTCCAGCACCTCCGACGCCGCCGCAAGACGCCCCATGGCCGCCTCCCGCTGTTCGGAGGCAAGTGCCTGGGCGGCCATCACCTTGGTTCGCTCTGCATCGATGGGTTCCACCTGCTCCATCACGTCGAGTTCCTGATCCTCAACGTCACGACGATGCCGCTTCAGCGAGTTCAACTCGCTCTGGAGGTCGGTGAGTTCCTTCGGCGCCCTCACCGCACCGCCGTAGAGGGTGGCCTCCACCTCTTCGATGTGCGAGGTGATCGATGCGGTCTCGTCTTCGAACCGCTTCAGGTCGCGTCCCAAGACGTGACGCTGTTCGTCAAGCACCGCCAGCGAGACGGCTGCGTTGGCCTCCGCCAGGTTGGCTGCATCCACCTCGGTTCGCTCGGGAAGGGTGGCCAACCGGTGTCGCAACTGGTCGGCTTCGGTGTCGAGCGCCTGCAAGGCGAGGAGTTCTTGCACAACCCCATCCAATCCCATCCGCCCGCCCGGCCACAACACGACGGGTTCGGACAATCAGCCGAGGCTGCCGCCAAAACGCGCGGAGGGCGCCGGCGGAAAGCTGAGCTGCGGCAGATCAGCGTGCACTCGGCTCATAAACGCCTGCCAGATTTCGGACGGGTACGACCCGCCGGTCACCTTGATGCCCCCGACGCTGCGCATCTTGTCGCCGTTCGTCTTGGGATTGCCCATCCACACGGCCGTGGCCATGTACGGCGAATAACCAACAAACCAGGCGTCGCCGTAATCCTGGGTGGTGCCGGTCTTGCCGGCGACCTGCTGACCCCAGATGCGGGCCTTCGTGCCGGTGCCCCGCTCGACGTTGCTCTGCAGCACGTCGGTCACCCAGCGAGCCACCTCCGGGGTCATGGCCGTGGACGGGGCCGCTTGGTGAACGACGATCTCCTGGCCCTGGGCATTCTCCACCCGCTCCACCAGGTACGGGGCGTTGTACTGACCGTCGGCAGCGAACGCCGCATAGGCGGCAGCCATCTTGAGAGGTGTGATCTCCTCGGTGCCAAGCGGCAGCGAGATGTTGGCGTCCAACCCGTCAACACCCAGCTTCTTGGCGAAGTCCACCACCTTCTGCTGCCCAACGCGCTGGCCAAGACGCACGAAGGCGCAGTTGTTGGACTGAATGGTCTGTTCCTTCAGGCTGGTGGTGGAGCCGCCCGACCCGTCGTAGTTGCTCACGACGTACGGGTTGGGGTAACCACCCGGATTGTTGAACGAACATGGGCCCTGGCCCGAGATCGTGTCGTTTGGCACCCGACCCTGGCTGAACGCCGTGGCCAGCACGAATGGCTTGAATGACGAACCCGGTTGGCGGCCCGGTTCCCGCGTCGCAGCATTGAACTGGTTCTCCCCGCCCAGCGGGCCGCCGACCAGCGCCCTCACCTTGCCGTTGCCCGGCTCAACCGCAGCCAACGCCGAGACGTAGCGGCCGTCGGTATCGGGGGTCTTCAGCTCAACGGCCTGCTCGGCGTCCGCCTGAGCCTTCGGATCGAAGGTGGTGTACACCTTGAGCCCCCCCTTGTACAGCAGGTCCTTACCGATCTGTGGGTTGGCGATGAGGCTTCGCTTCACCTCTTCGACGAAGTAGTTCGTGCCGACCGTCTGGTTTTTGGTCACTCCAACCGGGACTGGCGTCAGTTCGGTGGGCAGCGGCGTGGCGTTGATCGTCTTTTCGATCTCCGGGGTGATGACCTCCAATTTGCGAAGGCGTTTTGCGACGAGCGCCCTGCGCGTCTTCGAGGTATCGGGGTGATCGATCGGATCGTACCGAGAGGGATTGGGAATGATCGACACCAGCAGGGCGATCTCGGGCCACTGCAGTTGATCCACGCTCTTGTTGAAGTACGTCTGCGACGCAGCCTGCACGCCGTAGGCCCGGTTGCCCAGATAGACGATGTTCAGGTAGCGCTCCAGGATCTGGTCCTTGGGCATCTGCTTCTCGAGGCGGATGGCCAAGGCCGCCTCCTTCACTTTGCGCTCCACCGTCTGCTGCGTGCCCAGCAACGACTGCTTCACCAACTGCTGGGTGATGGTGGAGCCACCCTGGGTGATGTCGCCTTCCTGGGTGTTGGCCACCAACGCCCGCAACGTGCCCCGCACGTTGACGCCGTTGTGCTGGTAGAAGTTGCGGTCCTCAATGCCGATCACACCCTCTTGAAGCTGCTTGGGGATCTTCTTCAACGGCACCAGTTCGCGATCCTCGGCCCGGCGCAGAATGGCCAACTCGTTGCCGTTGGCGTCGTAGACGACCGACCGGCTGTTCAACTGCTCCAACACGATGTCGGGCTGCTTGGGGACCTGCGCCAGGTGAGCGGTCTTGGCCACCTGCTGAGCCAACATCCGGGTGGACACCACCGTGCCCGCCACACCAACCGCAAGGGTCACCAGGATGCGAAGAAGGATGCCGGTCTTTGGGAGAATGCCACGCCACACAGACCTGCGATGTTACTTCCGCTGCGAGATGAAGGGCGCGCGAGGCCTGAAGGCCTCACAGGTTGCTGACAGCAACCTGTGAGGGCCGCATCAGAAGTCGTCGTCGAATCCGACCGTGCCTTCGACCCCCACCTGGTAGGACGCCACGGTGCGCTCGAAGAAGTTGGCCAGTTCCTGCACGTCCTGGAGTTCAAGAAACCCAAACGGGTTGTGCGAGCCCCACTTGGGGGCGTAGCCCAGGGCGCCAAGGCGCTGGTCGGCCACGAACTGCAGGTATTCGCGGGTGTCGGCCAGACTCAACCCGGTGACGCCCTGGCTGAGCAGGTCCTCGGCGAAGGCGTACTCGCACTCGACGGCCTCGGTCATCATCTGACGCACCTGCGCCTCGAGTTCGTCGTCGAAGAGATCGGGCTCCTCCTCACGCACCTGTTCGATGACCGCGAGGGCGAAGTTCATGTGCATCGACTCGTCGCGGAACACCCAGTTGGTGCCGCCGGCCAGGCCGTTGAGCAGGCCCTTGGAGCGCAGGAAGTACACGTAGGCAAAGGCGGCGAAGAAGAACAGCCCCTCAATGCAGGAGCCGAAACAGATCAGGTTCAGCAGGAACGCCCGGCGGTCGTCCCTGGTGCGCAGTTCGTCCAACTCGGAGATCGAACCGATCCACTTGAAGCAGAAGTCGCCTTTGGCCTTGATCGAGGGGATGTTGTCAATCGCAGCGAACGCCTGATTGCGCTCCTCGGGATTGGGCAGGTAGGTGTCGAGCAGCGTCAGATAGAACTGAACGTGCAGCGCCTCCTCGTAGAGCTGCCTCGACAGGTACATGCGAGCTTCAGGCGAATTGATGTGGCTGTACAGGTTGAGCACCAGGTTGTTGGACACGATCGAGTCGCCGGTGGCAAAGAACGCCACCAATCGGCTGATCAGGTGCTGCTCGGCGGGGGTGAGGCGGGTGTTCAGGTCGGTGACGTCATCGGAGAAGTCGACCTCGTCCACCGTCCAGGTGTTACGGATGGCGTTCTGGTACATGTCGTAGAATTCGGGGTACCGCATCGGCCGCAGCGTCAGGTTGAACCCGGGGTTCAACAGTGGGGCGCCGTCGGTCGAGCGCTCCTCGGTGGGGGCCGGGGCGGCCGGCTCCAGCAACGGTGCCGCGGCGCCGTTCAGGTACGGGGCCCGGCGCTCGTTCGGGGAGAAATCGTTTGATGTAATGGCCTCTGCCAAGGACATGGGTAGTGCCTCTCGTTCGAAATTGGGTGGTGGTGTTCGTTCGTTACAGGTGCCGCGGCACCCGAACCCGGGCTACTGACAGGAATCGCAGCTCTCGGGGTTCTCCAGCGAGCAGCTGACGGCGTCGCCGTCGGTGGCCTTCGCCGCGGGTGCCGACCTCGTGGTGTTGGTCTGGTTGATGCGGGTCGCCGGGCGGGACCGCAGGTAGTAGGTGGTCTTCAAGCCCCGCTTCCACGCATACAGGTACATCGAGGACAACTTGCCGATGTTCGGGGACTCCATGAACAGGTTGAGCGACTGGCTCTGGTCGATGAAGGCGCCACGGTCGGCGGCCATGTCGATCAGGCTGCGCATCGGCAGCTCCCAGGCGGTACGGAACCGTTCGCGGATCTCTGCTGGGATCTCGTCGATCTGGGCGATCGAACCCTCCGACCGCTTGATGGCGCCGATGATGTCCTCGTTCCACAAGCCCCGGCTCTGCAGTTCCCGTACCAGGTAGGTGTTGACCTGCAGGAACTCGCCGGAGAGGGTTTCACGCTTGAACAGGTTGGAAACCTGAGGCTCGATGCACTCGTAGCAACCGGCGATCGAGGCGATCGTGGCGGTTGGCGCGATGGCGATCATCAGCGAATTGCGAAGGCCCACGTGTGCGATGCGTGCCTTGAGCGCATCCCAGCGGCCGGTGTCGGTGGGCGTCACGCCCCACAGATCAAACTGCAGGTCGCCCCTGGCGGCTCGGGTCTGATCGAAGCCCCCGTGTGGGCCCGACGCCTCGGACAACGTCGCTGAGGCGGTCAACGCGTGAAAGTAGATCTCTTCGGAGATCTTCGCCGACAGAGCCCTCGCCTCGGGCGAGTCGAAAGCCAGCTTCAGCTTGAAGAACACGTCCTGGAGGCCCATGATGCCCAACCCCACCGGCCGCCACTTGTCGTTGGAGTTGCCGGCCGCGTCGGTGGGATAGAAGTTGATGTCGACCACCCGGTCCAGGAACGGCAGCGCCAAGGCCACCACCTCGCCCAGCCGCTCGAAGTCGAACGCCGGCTCACCGGAGCCAGGGTCGGGCCGAACCATGGCCGAGAGGTTGACCGAACCCAGGTTGCACACCGCCGTCTCGGCCTGGTTGGTGACCTCGAGGATCTCGGTGCACAGGTTGGACAGGTGCACGACGTTTCCCGGGTTACCCGTCTGGTTGCACTTGGTGTTGGAGCTGTCCTTGAAGGTCATCCAACCGTTGCCGGTCTGCGCCAACGTCCGCATCATCTTGGCGTACAGCTCACGCGCCGAAACCTGACGCACATACAGCCCGGCGGACTCGGCCTCGGTGTAGGCGGTGCGGAAGTCTTCGCCGTACAGGTCGACCAGTTCGGGCACCACCTTGGGGTCGAACAGCGACCACTGCCAATCCTGTTCAACACGCTCCATGAACAGGTCGGGCACCCAGTTGGCCACGTTGAGGTTGTGGGCCCGCCGCGCGGCATCGCCGGTGTTGTCCTTGAGGTCGAGAAACTCCTCGATGTCCGCGTGCCAGCTCTCGAGGTACACGCAGGCGGCACCCTTGCGACGACCGCCCTGGTTGACCGCGGCGACTGAGCTGTCGAGCGTCTTGAGGAACGGCACGATGCCGTTGGACAGACCATTGGTGCCGGTGATCAGCGAGCCACGGGAGCGGATGCGGCTGAAGCTGAGGCCGATACCACCCGCATGCTTGGACAGTCGGGCAACGTCCTTGTAGCGGTCGTAGATGGCGTCGAGGGAGTCTTCGGGGCTGTCGAGCAGGTAGCAGCTGGACATCTGGGGGTGGGTGGTGCCCGAGTTGAACAGCGTCGGGCTGGACGGCAGGTACTCCAGCGCCGAGATCAGGTTGTAGAACTCGATGGCCTCGGCGGGCGTGGTCGCCAAACCGCAGGCAACGCGCATGAGGAAGTACTGCGGGTTCTCGGTGACCTTGCGCTCGGTGGGGTGGCGCAGCAGGTAGCGGTCATAGACCGTGCGAAGCCCGAAGAACTCGTAGTTCCAGTTGCGCTCGGGTGCGATGGCGGCGTCAAGCTCGGCTGCGTTGGCGGTCACGAAGGCGGCGGTTTCCTCGCCGATGAGTCCAACGTTGGCTCCGAGGCCGACCGACTCGGAGAACGACCCGATTCCGAGACGGGCCACCTCCTCGTCGATGATGACGCCGAGCAGCCTGGCGGCCAGACGGCTGTAGTTGGGCTCCTCGGAGATGAGGGCGGCCGCCGTGCGCACCGCCAGGTGATCCAGTTCCTCGGTGGTGGAGCCGTCGACCAGGCCTGAGATGGTGCGGAGCGCCACCCGCATGGGGTCCACGGCATCGAGCCCGTCGGCGAAACGCTCCACCCGGGTGACGATCTTGTTCAGATCGATGGCGTCCAGGCTGCCGTCGCGCTTGCGAACCCGCATTCGAGGGGTCGCCTCACCGAATTCGCTGAGCCCGGACGGATCGTCCGGGGCGATCGAACGGAGATCTTCCTGGATGGCCATGTGCTTCCCCTACCCCTACATCTTGTGGTGAAATGCCGCCGGAGTGAGCTCGAAGCCCTACATCTTGGGTGGCAGGCATGTAATTACAGTCATGAAACTACGAGCCTGTCAACGGTAAGGCCGAGGAATTCGCGACTCCCTTGAGCGGTCGCCGGAATCGAGTTGAGACCCGACCCGGCATCTCCGCCAGACTGGGGCCCATGGCCCACCTCAGCCCGCAAGCGAACGCGGCACACGCACCCAAGCCGTACCCCTCGGTGCCAACCCGCGCCGACTACCCGGCGATCGAGCGGGCGATCCTTGACCGGTGGGACGACGAAGCGACGTTCGAGGCATCGGTCGAGGCACGAAGTCCCGACGACGAATTCGTGTTTTACGACGGTCCGCCGTTCGCCAACGGCCTGCCTCACTACGGCCACCTGTTGACCGGCTACGTCAAAGATGTCGTGCCCCGCTACCAGACCATGCGGGGCAGGCGGGTGGAGCGGCGCTTCGGCTGGGACTGTCACGGCCTCCCAGCCGAGATGGAGACCGAACGCCAGTTGGGCGTCGCAGGGCACGCGGCCATCAACGAGTACGGCGTGGGTCGGTTCAACGACGCCTGCCGCACCTCGGTGCTGCGCTACACCTCCGAGTGGGAGCGCTACGTCACCCGCCAGGCCCGCTGGGTGGACTTCCACGACGACTACAAGACCATGGACGCCCCCTACATGGAGTCGGTCATCTGGGCCTTCTCCGAGCTGTACCGCAAGGGGCTGGTGTACGAGGCCAAGCGGGTGATGCCCTACTCGTGGGGCGCAGAGACACCCCTGAGCAACTTTGAGATCCGCCTCGACGACGCCATGCGACCCCGTCAGGACCCGGCACTCACGGTGGCCTTCAGCCTGACCGCCACCGATGCGGCGACCCTGAGCCAGGCGGCCGGACTGGCCGGGTTCGACACCCCGGTCGTCCTGTTGGCATGGACGACCACCCCGTGGACGCTTCCGGCCAACCAGGCGCTGGCGGTCGGCCCCGACATCTCCTATGACCTGGTGGAGCAAGACGGCGTCGTCTACGCCATCGGTTCCGCCGTGCGGGACAACTACGCGCGCGAGCTGGGCGAGGGCTCCGTGGTGGGCAGCGTCACCGGCGAGGCACTCGTCGGCCTCAGCTACACCCCGTTGTTCAGCTACTTCGAGGAGGAGGCCGAGGCCCACGGTGCCTTCCGGGTGCTCGCCGGCGACTTCGTCGACACCACCGATGGCACCGGAATCGTCCACATCGCACCGGGCCACGGCGAGGACGACCAACGCCTCGGCACCGAGGCCGGCCTCGAGATGATCTCCCCGGTGGACGAGAAGGGCCGCTACACCAGCGAGGTCACCGACTGGGCCGGCATCAACGTGCTGGAGGCCAACCCGCTGATCACCACCGCACTCAAGGAGCGCGGCGTGGTGCTGCGCCAGGAGACCTACGACCACAATTATCCGCACTGCTGGCGCACCGACACGCCCATCATCTACCGGGCCGTGTCCTCCTGGTTCGTGGAGGTCACCGCGTTCCGCGACCGCCTGGTGGAACTCAACCAGGAGATCAACTGGATTCCGGGCCATGTGCGGGACGGCCAGTTCGGCCAGTGGTTGGAGGGCGCACGCGATTGGTCGATCTCCCGCAACCGGTTCTGGGGCACACCGATCCCGGTTTGGCGCAGCGACGACCCTGCGTACCCCCGCCTCGACGTGTACGGATCGCTCGACGACATCGAGGCCGACTTCGGGGTGCGCCCCGAAGACCTGCATCGACCCGGGATCGACGAACTGGTTCGTCCCAACCCGGACGACCCCACCGGAGCGTCGATGATGCGTCGCGTCCCCGAAGTGTTCGACTGCTGGTTCGAGTCGGGCTCGATGCCCTACGCCCAGGTGCACTACCCGTTTGAGAACGCCGAGTGGTTTGAGGAACACAGCCCGGCCGACTTCATCGTGGAGTACATCGCACAGACCCGCGGCTGGTTCTACACACTGCACGTCCTGGCCGGGGCGCTGTTCGACCGGCCGGCGTTCTCCAACGTGATCTGCCACGGCGTCGTCCTGGACCACGAGGGCCGCAAGCTGTCCAAGCGGCACCGCAACTACGCCGACCCGGAGGAGGTCATGGAGTCGATCGGCTCCGATGCGCTCCGTTGGCACCTGATGAGTTCTCCGATCATCCGTGGCGGCGACCTCCGGGTGTCCGAGGACGGCAAGGAGTTTGCCGAGGTCGTCCGCCTGGTGCTCAACCCGATTTGGAACACCTTCAGCTTCCTGACGACCTACGCCAACATCGACGGTCACCGGGCCAGGTTCCGCTGCGACGCCGAAGGAGCACTCGACCGCTACCTGCTGGCCAAGACCGCTCAACTGCGAGCCTCGATGACCGCGGCGATGGACGCTTACGACATCCCCGGCGCCTGCAATCAGGTGGCCAGCTACCTCGATGCGCTCACCAACTGGTACGTACGGCGATCGAGGGATCGTTTCTGGGCACCGGCCCGCCGCACCGCCGGCGGCGAACTTTCGCCCGACAAGACCGATGCGTACGACACGCTGTACACCGCACTCACCACCCTCTGTCGGCTGGTGGCCCCGCTACTGCCGATGGTGGCCGAGGAGGTCTACACGGGCCTCACCGGCGAGACGTCGGTGCACCTGGCCGACTGGCCCACGGAGGACGAGTTGCCGGCGGATGAGGCCCTGGTCGACGCCATGGACCGGGTGCGGGCGGTGGCGTCCACGGTGCTGTCGCTGCGGGAGGAGCGCCGCCTGCGCACCCGGCTGCCCCTCGCAGACCTGGTGGTCGCCGGCGCCGATGCCGAGTCGCTTCGGCCCTTCGTCGGCCTCATCACCGACGAACTCAACGTGAAGGCGGTGCGCCTGGAGGCGGACCCGGATGCCTACGCCACCGCGGTACTCCGGCCCAACGCGAAGCTGCTGGGCCCCCGCCTTGGCAAGGACGTCCAACAGGTGATTGCCGCAGCACGTTCGGGCGAATGGAAATCCAATACCGACGGAACCGTCACGGCCGCAGGACAGATCCTCCAGGCCAACGAGTTCGAACTGGCCATCACGCCCATCGAGTCGGCCGGCGAAGATGACGACAACGCTGCCGAGCCACGAGCCACAGCGTCCGTGCGCATGATCGACCCCGAGGGCCACGCGGTCAACCTGGGCCTGGTGGTGAGCCTGGACGTGGTGCTCACCGACGAGTTGGTCGCCGAGGGCCGGGCACGCGACGTGGTGCGAGCCATCCAACAGGCCCGCAAGGACGCGGACTTCATGATCACCGATCGAATCCGGGTGACGCTCGCCGCTGCGTCGCCGGAACTCGTCGCAGCCATCGAGGCCCACAGCGACCACATCGCTTCAGCAACACTCGCCGAACACCTCGATCTGGTCACTGCCGACGGCGCCGACGCGCCGGGGAACACGGTCGATATTGACGGATCACCTTTATTGCTCCACGTCGAGCCGCTGCCTTCGTGAGGGCGCTGCCTTCGTGAGGGCGCTGCGCCGATTCTCTCACGAGAGCTCCTGAAAATGATTGTAGTGCTGGGCAGGTTTGCCTAGAGTCGACCCCGGGTCGCTTGGCCTGACCGTCATCCCACCTCCAACAGTGCGACAGCCCGACTGAGCGACTGATGGCTCCCTCCAACGAGCCTCAGCAAAGGAGGCGCTCAGCGCCTTCTTTGCTTCGTCCCCGCTTGGTGCTTCGGACAGGCGATGCATGGGTACCATGCGCTTTTTGGGAATCCGCCGTCAGCAAGCATCTGCAGCCCGACGGGGCGGCATGGCCGTAGGCGGCGGCTTTATGGCGGTGATGGTGGTGCTCGCCTGTGCGCTCGTGCTCATGCTCAGCGGCATCATCCCGGTATTCGGCCGTTCTGAAACTGTCGACCGCACTCAGACCCCGGTGCTCCAGCGCCTAACCAAACTCAACCAGTTCAAGGCTGCGTCGGGCACATTTCAGGTGCTCGTCGACGTCGAGAAGGACACCCAGGGCCTCCCCTCGATCCTGGCCGGCGAACG